>Ga0272442_10005736_pt1 | contig 16512 bp, 6 predicted proteins | sample SSMForm2O_FD_200262 | JGI IMG/M metagenome (GOLD analysis project Ga0272442, IMG submission 200262) | Marine sediment archaeal communities from Little Sippewissett salt marsh, Falmouth, MA, United States - SSM-Form-2O | ecosystem: Environmental > Aquatic > Marine > Wetlands > Sediment ...
ACGTTTTCTTTGTCGCTCCTGAGTGCCCGGACGTACCTGGACCTGCGGCGCGATGCGGCGGCATTGAAGGCCTATCGAGACTGGCTGGCCCGCCGATTCGGCGACATCGACGAGTTGAACCGCCATCTTGGCAGCCGCTATGCATCCTTCGACCGGGTCAAGTGGCACGTGCCGCTGCACCCGTTTTCTCCCGAGCTGGCCGCTACGGACGCCGCCGCGGAGCGCGAAGAATCGTGGGCCGACGCCGGGACAACCTGGGGCCTGGCCGATACGGTAGAGCAGGTACGCGCCCTCAGCGAGGTGCAGGACGAATTCCGCATTTGGCTCTGCGGCCATTGGCTGGCCGAGTACGCGAAGCTGGCCAAGGAAGTCTTCGGCCCGGTGCCCGTTTTTGTCTGCTCGGCGTCTATCGGGGGCGACGCGAATCAATACCTGGCGATGCATCGCTGGGCCCTGCGCGAGGGGGTGGACGGCTTGATTCGCAATCATTACGGCCATGGCGGGCAGGAGGAGCGGCACACACTGGCCGGCCTCGCCCGGTGGATGGCGAAAGTGCAGCAGGAAAGCGGGTGCACCAAGCATCTCTGGGCCAATGAAGTGGGCTACGTCCGGCCGCACATGACGGACGACGAATGGGCCGAGGCAGAGGCCGAGCAATTAGGAGCCGAAGACTCCTTCGGCAGCCAGTGGGCCTTCCCATCCCGGCAATCCTTGCGCGAAATGCTGGTGTTGCTGACCCAATACGGGTACGCGGGCTTCAACCGCTTCCTGATGAATCCATCCGCCTCCCGAGCGGCCCGGGAAGTTGAATGGATGGCAGAATTGCGACCTGAGATTGTGTCCTCCGTCGTGCAGGCGAAGGAACCTCCGGCGGGCGCCCGGCAACCTACACGCGGCCGCGAATTGGAGCGAGAAGTACGGGAGCTGCGCGGCACAGTCGACGACATGCACGAAGAAATGCAGCACCTGCGAAAAATGCTCCAGCAGCTCCTCGAACGCAGCGAAAGCCCCTCCGACGAGGTCCAGGAGATGAAGGAATACCGATAGGAGCTTCTCACCGAGTGATACAGACTCTGATTGATTCTTGGTAGCGATGTCATCCTGAACACAGCGCAGCGGAGTGAAGGATCTGGCCTGCGGCAGAAAGAAACGTCCTGACAATTGCAGAAGACGCTATGCGGCGCCAACGCTGTCACCCCTGCGCAGGCAGGGGTCCAGAACAGCACCGGAGTTGCCTGGATTCCCGCCTGCGCGGGAATGACAGTGACAGCGGGTCCCCACGACGGTCAACGGTTGGACTTGCAGTGCCTGAAAACTCCCACAGACATCCGACCAAATGAACCGCCCGGGCGCTTGCAAAGGGCCGGGTGCCGGTGGTATGATGGGCGGCATCGTGGACGGTGCAAGGAAAACCCGAAGAGGAGAAACATCATGAGGACCCAACTGCTCATCGTAGCCGCTTCTTTTGTTCTGGCCTTCTGTCTTTGTGTTGCGACAACGGCGGCGGAAGAACCGGCCGCTCCGAAGTTCAAGGTGCAGGTGATTTCCGAACAGGCGCAGATGTGGTGGGCTCGCGTCCTGGCCGACATCAACGACGATGGCCTGTTCGATATCGCCCTGCAAAACAACAACGCCCACGGCGGCTGGCTGGGCTGGCTGGAGACGCAGGACGACCTGAAGAGCTGGAAGCGGCACATCATTGCCGAGACCGCCCCCGGCGGCGCGACGTTTGCCTGCGGCGACCTGGACGCCGGTGACATCGACAACGACGGCGACGTCGACATCTTCGCCTTCGCCCATCCCGGCGAGTGGGACGAGGGCGGCGCCGAGACCACCGTCTACTGGTACGAAAACCCGTCCTGGACCGCGCACAAGATCGGCGTGGCCCCGGCGTTCGTCAAGGACCTCAACGCCGCCGACTTCAACGGCGACGGCAAGCTCGACCTGGTCACGATCACCTTCGTGCAGAACACGATGACGATCTACCGCCAGGACTCGCCCACCAAATGGACGACCGTCCAGCGTTTCAAGCTCAAGAACCTGCACGAAGGCATGGACGTCGGCGACATCGACGGCGACGGCGATATCGACGTCGCGGCCGACGGGTACTGGGTGGAGAATCCCGGCGGCGATCTGACCAAAAGCTGGCCGGTGCACACCATCGACGAGAAATGGAACAGCCAGGACGGCGACTGGTCGCGCAATGCCACGAAGGTCTTCTGCCGGGACATCGACCGCGACGGCAAGGCCGAGGTCTTCATCTCGCATTCCGAGCGCAAAGGCTATCCCGTCGCGATGTATTCGTCGCAGAATCCCCGGACCGGACCCTGGCAGGAGACGATCCTCTGCAAAGAGCTTACCGCCACCCACACGCTGCAAGTCTTTGACTTCAACAACGACGGCCACTACGACGTCCTGACCGGCATCAACACGAACCGGGCCAAGGGCTTGGGCGTGACATCCTTCCCGGTGTACCTGCTGCTCAACCAGGGCAACGGCCGGCGCTGGCAGAAGGTCACGCTCACCGACGAGGGCATCTACAACGGTCAGGGCGGCGACATCGACGGTGACGGCGACATCGACCTTCTCCGCTTGCCCACGCACGACGGGACCGTCTTCCAGGCGTGGATCAACCAGACCAGTCCGGGCAATATCGGCGTGGGCGCCGCACCGGTTCCCGGCGCCGAGGTCCTGCTCGACGGCACCCGCGCAACGCTCGATGCGAAATGGACCTACTGGGAAGGGCCGCGCTTCAGCTCCTCGCTGCCGATCAAGTGGGAGCTCATCGACGACCCGGTCGATGACGGCAAGGTCATCGTGAGTTCCGATCCGGCCGGGGCCGGCGGCAAGTACGGCGCCGCCGACATCGTCACCAAGAAGAAGTACCGCGATTTCCGCCTGCACGTCGAGTTTCTCGTCCCCAACAAGGGCGGCAACAGCGGCGTCTATTTGCAGAACCGCTACGAGATCCAGGTCCTCGACGGCGACCCGGGCAAGCACGGCATGGCCGCGGTGATCAACGAGGCCGCCGGACCCTACCACGCCTATAACGGCACCGGCCAGTGGAATGCCTACGATATCAAGTTCCGCGCCGCCCGCTTCCGCGACGGCAAGCTCGTCGAGAAGCCCCTCGTGACCATCTACTTCAACGGCGTCAAGGCCCACACGAACCAGAGAATCCAGAAGGTCTGGGGCGGCCCGAACTCCGGCCTCGACGGCGGCAACCAGGGCGGCGCCGGAATCACCGACCGCCCCGGCGGACTCAAACTACAATGCGAAGGACACAACGTCCTCTACCGAAACGCCTGGATCAAAGAACTGAACATAGAAAAACCCGACACAGACTTTTAGCGCCACCGGGCCAACAACCCGGGATCCAGCTCGAATGGCAATCCAACGTCCGTAAGGGCAGGCCCCCGTGCCTGCCCAAGACCCGCACGTCCCGCGCACGCCCAGGACGAGACCCAGAACCTGCATAAATGTGGCATCCAATTTAGCCAGAAAATGTCCTTGTTAGCCACGTAACGTGTGTGTACATTATTGGATGGGAAGTATCAGCGGTTCATTTACAAGGTGGCTGTATGGCGAGAAACTACTGGCTTGACTTGTTCACAGGCAAGACGTGGGAAGAATTCAAGAAGAACGGCGCATCCGTCAGCGGTTTTCGTTATCGCAGAAGAAGACTCGCCAAACAGATTCGTCCGGGCGACTATCTCCTCTGCTATCTGACAGGGCTCTCTCGCTTTCTTGGCGTCCTGGAAGTCAAATCCGAAGCCTTTGAAGATGACAGCGCGCTCTGGGAGGATGCGAGCTTCCCCATTCGCTTCAAGGTGACACTCCTCTATGAACTTACACCGGAGACCGCAGTCCCAGTTCTGGACCTGAAGGACAAGCTATCGTTGTTTGAGAACTTATCGTCGCCGCACGCCTGGACCGGCTTTTTCCGAGGCTCGCCAGCCCGCTTCAAACCTAAGGACGGAGAGGTGATCGTACAAGCCATAAAGGACGCGATGGCTCATCCCGTTAGCAGAACCTATGACAAAGCGAAGTACTGGCGACGCCCGCGCAAGTTCGAATCAAGCAAAATGGGCGTGGTTACTGTGCCGGAGGATGAAAAGGTTGAAACGGCCCCGCCGCAACTCCCAGACAAACAGGGGATGGTATCGAGTCACGAAGAAATGCAATGGTTGCTGCTCAAGCTCGGTTCTGACCTTGGCCTGGATGTGTGGGTAGCGCGAAACGATCGCAACCGCAGTTTTGACGGAAATCACTTCGCCAATGTGAAGCGTCTTAAGCAAGAGCTTCCTCGTCAGTTTGATGACGCGACGAACCGCACCATCGAGTTGATTGATGTGCTCTGGCTTCAAGGTGATGCCATTGTTGCAGCGTTTGAGGTTGAGCACACAACAGCGATCTACTCCGGACTCCTGCGAATGTCCGACCTGATCTCCATGCAGCCGAACATAAAAATCAATCTGTACCTTGTGGCTCCGGACGAACGGTTCGACAAGGTATTCAACGAAATCAACAAACCAACCTTTGGCAGACTGAAGCCCCCGCTGCCGAGGATCTGCAAGTTCATCCCGTACTCAGCCCTCAAGAAAGAAACTGAGGCCGTGGGGGAGCGGATACAGTACATGAAGCCGGAATTCATTGACATGATGGCCGTCAGTTGCGAACCGGATGAAGCATAACGTGCGCAAGTACCGAATCAGACAAATGTTCTGGGGGGCTTCGTGGCTTTGTGCCTTCGCGTGAGTTGATTTTTGGTTGCGGCCGGAGGCTGCGATGTGAGCTTCGTGGTTGTGCAAACGTGACACGGATTTCGTCAAGCGTCAAGCGAGCCGGATCACCGGAGATAAGTTCCTCCACGTCCTCGGCGGTTCAGAAGTGGTGAATCTGGTCTCACACAAAGCCGCGAAGCCACAGAGTTCGGGACAACAGCAAGACCGGAGTTGAAAAGGATTAGGTTTTCACGCAGGGGCGCAGAGAGCGATGAGAGTAGAAGTTGCTCTTGTAGTGGTTACCTCTGCGTTCTCAGCGTCTCGGCGTGCGTCAATTCGGTTGCGGCCGGGGGCCGGTCTCATGTACCCTTCTACTCATCTACCCATCTACCCTCCCATGTTTGTCGGCGCGGCCGATTTTCTTCTTGACGCCGCCAGAAGTATGATATACAATAAACAGATGAGACATCGCAGTAGAAGCGGAAGATGAGAAGATGGGTAATCTCAACCGCGAGCTTGTGCCGGCCGAGGCGGGCTGGCTGACAGGAAATTCGGCACCGAGGCTAAGAGCACGCCGAGATGGGCTTGCACCGTACAACAAGGCTTTGCGTCTTATCCCCCGTGGACTCGGCGTCTCAGCGTCTCTGCGCGCGTACATGTCTGGTTCCGGCCGAAGGTCGGGTGGCGAAATCCGAAATGACAAACGAAGCCAATTGGCGCGGGAGGCCCGCGATTGCGGATTACGGATTGGCAGCCGTGGAGGCATGGAATGCCGGCGCGTGCTTATGTCAAACGAACCCAATTTGGGTCACCACGGAGGCACTAAGAATACGGAGGTGATTGTAAATGCAATGAAAGAAAGGGATTAGGTGTCATGCTCTGCGTCCTCTGTGGCTCGGTGGTGAACGATTGGTCGGATTCGATGCGGGTGGAGATTGCCGCGTCGCTTCGCTCCTCGCAATGACAACGGCTCGGGGGATGTTTGGCAAACGAAGCCAATCGGCGCGGCAGGCCCGCGATTGCGGATTGGGAATTGCGGATTGGGGATTCGGAGGGGGCGGAGGCGCGGCACGGCGGAGAGTTGAAGTGTCAAACGAAGCCAATTGGCGCGGGGGGGCCGCGATTGGGGATTGGGGATTGGCGGCGAAGTCGTGTCAAACGAAGCCAATTTCACAATGGGTAATTTTGGAGAGATGTTTGGGGCGTGGGTGGATTTTGCAGGGGCTTTTTTCTTGGCAAGCGGCGGGTTCCGGCCTATCATATTGGTGCACAAACGACCGAAGCGAGGACGGGTGGTGAGTTGTACAGCAAGGAAGCAACGAACCGAGGAGAAAGGAGGTGTGGAGACGACCGGGGAGGGATCTTCCGGAGAACGCCCCCAGCGCAGCCGCTACGCCGGACAGGGACCTTGGCCTGTACGTCATCGCGCCGGCGGCGGTGTGAACCGGGCGGAGGTGGCTGATGAAACCGAGTGACGAGGGTCGCGAGGACGGGTTTGTCAGCGCAGCGGCGCCGCGCACAGCGTGCGGGTCGCCCGACATGTCCAGCGCCTCACCAACGAGCGTCGCCGCCAACCATGATCGGAAAGGAGTGAGTCATGAGAGAGAAAACGCGAAGGATCGCCAGGCACCGATGGCCCAGCACGGGAACACCCAGGAAGTGGCAGTTCGCCGTCGGCCTTGTGGCGTTGCTGGCCGTGGCCGCAGCCACCTTCGGCCAGTGGCCCGGATACGAACAGGAAGCCGTCCGGCAAACGGAATACCTGCAGCTCCGCCAGCAGCAGGAAGCACGCGAAATGCACGAGCGCACCCGCGAGGGACGCCGGCAGGTCCTGGAGCAACTGCTCGAACAGCTCCGCAACCAGGCGCGCGAGACCGAGGAGGTACTCCAGCAGCACCGCGCCCAACAGGAACAAGGGGCCCAGCATCTGAATGCCGCGCTGGAGAAATTGCACGAGCAGGCGCGCCAGACCGAGACGGCCCTGCGCGAGCATCACGAGAAACACGAGAAAGAGGCGCAGGTCCTGCACGGAAAGCTCGAAGCGCTGCGTCAGCAAATGCACGCCGCAGAGGGCCAGTTGCACCAGCCGCCGGCGCCCCGCCCGCCTGTGCCTCCTCCACCGGGGCCGCAGGCAGAACTGCACGAGCGTCTGCGCCACCTGGACATACAGGCCGACCAGCTCCGCCAGAGGATGAAGGAGCTTGAAGAGCCCGATCACCCCGAGGCCGGGGAGCTGCGCGACGCCCTCAAGCGGACGCACGTGGAGATGCGCGAGATCCAGGAGCAACTCGAACGCATCGAACGCGAGCGAGCGCCGCGGGAGCGGGAAGAAGCGCCGCCCATGCGCCCGGGACCCGGCGCCGGCGTACACGAATTCCTGCGCCGCTGCGAGGAGCTCAAAGCCGAGATCGAGCGGACGGAAATCGACCTGTGGGAGCTCCACGAGCGCGGCAGGATCGGCCGAGCCGAAACGCACGAGCTGGCCCAGGTTCTGCACGCCCTGCACCAACGGACCTGCGAGGTCGAGCTGCGACTGCACGAGCGACTCAGGGCCGGGGAGATGGAGGCGCTGCACCAGGGGCTTGGCGAGATGCACGCCCAGATGGAGGAAATCCGCGAGAACCTGGAGGACCTCAACCGCGGCCAAGACGAACTGCGCGAGAAGCACGCGGTGGAGATGGACGCGCTTCGCGGCCGGATGAACGGGCTCCAGAAATCCACTCAGCAGACGAACAAGCTGCTCCAGGAACTGCTGACGATGGACAGTCCCGCCACGGTCGGCACCGCCGGACAGCATTGGCGCTATTGAAAACAGGCGGGGTCGCCGCTCCGCCGAGAAAATGAACGCAGGGAAACCGGGCCTTCGAGGCCGCACCTTGCCTGAAGGCCCCTTTCCCTGCGGCGACGATAGCGTCGGCGACGAGATTCAGGCCGCAAACGGGCAACGGCCGGGAAAGACCTGCCTTGGCACTGACCAGAGGTAGTCCCACCACGGTCGGTGCCGCCGGACAACAGACAAGCGGTGGGGCAAGCCCCACCGTACCGGCGCGACCATCGCTGTTATTGCTGCGCAGGGGCGAGACAGTGGGTTTCGCACGGCACTGTATGCAATTGCCGCGATGTTTTCACACACCGAAGAAACGAGCGAGAAAAAATTTTTTGCGGAAGTACGAATTTTTTCGTTGAATTATTACGAATTCATTCGTACATTACCGATAGATACGGGAAAAGGCGACTGCAAATAAAGGAGAAGCTGATGGCGCGGAAAAAGACCACTGGACCGACGCAGCGCGAGTTGGCCATCCTGGCGGTGCTATGGGCGAGGGGCCCGAGCACGGTGCGGCAGGTGCACGAGGCGTTGCACTCCGAGGCCCCGACGGGCTACACCACGACGCTCAAGCTGATGCAGATCATGGCCGAGAAGGGTCTGCTGGTCCGGACCGACGACGGGCGCCGGCACATCTACAAGCCGGCCGTCTCGGAGGAACGGACGCAGAAGCAACTGGTCGGCGACCTGTTAGAGAAGGTTTTCGCCGGCTCGGCCGAGAAGCTGGTCATGCGGGCCCTCTCGGCCAAGAAAGTCTCGCGCAAAGAGCTCGGACGCATTCGCAAGCTGCTCGATGAAATGGAGGGAGCATAACCATGGCTGTCATAAAGAATCTGCTCTCGCAAGGGATCGTCGAAAAACTGGGGTGGACGTTGATCCACTTTGTCTGGCAAGCGGCGGTCGTCGCGGTCTTGCTGGCGGCGGTTCTGCGACTGTTGCGCCGACGCAACGCCGATACGCGCTACATCGCAGGCTGCGCCGCGCTGGCGCTGATGGTCGCTCTGCCCATCGCCACAATTACCTTCGTCGAAGCGTCAGGGCCCGGCGCGGAGGTGGGCCCTGCACCAGCGAAAGCGTCGGCGGCCGATACGACACCGACCTCTGAGATCGTTGAGGTGGCGGAACTGCCGCCGCTGTCGCCCGATGAGGCCGCGCCGCTGGAAACGGCGCCGCTGCCCCGTCCGGCCTGGCATGAGAAACTGGTCGGGACGTTCGAGCCCGCCCTGCCCTACATCGTGTGCGCGTGGCTGCTGGGCGTGTTTGGCCTGTCGGCCTGGCACCTGGGCGGCTGGACCCAGTTGCAGCGTCTCAAACGCCGCATGGTCTGCGAGGTCGCGCCCGAGCTACAGGCGAAGCTGGCCCTACTGGCCCAAAGCGTCGGCGTACAGCGGGTCGTAACACTCCTGGAATCGGCCCTCGTCGAAGTCCCCACGGTCGTCGGGTGGGTCAAGCCGGTGATCCTGCTTCCGGCCAGCGCGCTGACCGGTTTGACCGCCGAGCAGTTGGAGACGGTCCTCGCGCACGAGTTGGCGCACATCCGGCGGTACGACTACCTCGTCAACATGCTCCAGACGATAGTCGAGATACTCGGCTTCTATCATCCGGCGGTCTGGTCGGTCTCGCGCCGGATTCGTATCGAGCGGGAGAACTGCTGCGACGACGTGGCCGTGCACGTCTGCGGCGACTCCCTGCGCTACGCCAGAGCGCTGACGCACCTCGAGGAAATGCGTGTGCGCGGGCGCGAATTGGCCGTCGCGGCCACCGGCGGCAGTCTGATCGCCCGCATCGGCCGTCTCCTCGGCCGGCCCACCGCCAACGAGCGACGCTTCGCCTGGCTGCCCGGCCTGGTCGCCCTGCTCCTGGTCGCCGGCCTGGCCATCCCCGCCGCCCTCGTCCTCGGCGCCGCCGAGCCGGTCGAGTTGAGCCAAGCGAGGGCGCACGCCTTGCTGCAAGAAATGATCGAGGCCAACCGTTACTGGCTGATCGGTCCTGGGCCGGAGATAAAGGACTACTCCTACGATTTCAGCTTGCACGTTTCCTCGGCGAGCCCCGATCCCGCCGAGCCCGTGAAACCCGTGAGGATTACCGTCGCAGATCCGCGTACCGCAGATAGCAGGCAACGCAAGGGGATCTGCTATCACTGGGTCCTGCACGAAGTGGCGCAGAATCCGGCCAACGTGCGCATCACATCGGCGGTGGATGAAGGACAACTGATTCGGCTGGACCTGGAGTTCGCCGATCGCGTCGCTCTCGAGCACGGCAACAAGATGACCGGCCTGCGCCAGGGTATCGGGGGCGTTGGGGCCAAAGTGAAAGAGGCCCGGCTGTGGCTGGACCCGGAGAAACGAATTCCGGTAAAGACGGAATGGAGGCACGACCAAAGCTCTATTGAAGGCGTGTACTCAGAATACGTACGCGTCGCAGGCGGCCAGAACGTGCCTCTGCAAGTCGACTTCATTCACGTCGGGCCGCAATTTGAAGAGCAACCATGGATACCCGATCATCACTACCACAACTTCAAATTCAGCTTCTTCGAGCCGGGCTTGTGGCTCTTCGATCAGAGCCGCATGACACAAGGCGCCTCGGATCGGGTGCTGCGCGACATGCCCCTGGTGGCATCTACCAGTGACATCATGATCAATGGCGTCCCGCGAACGAAGACCGGCCCGCAAGTGACTTCATCGACCACGGCTCTGCGCGCGCAGCTCGAAGAGCTGGCCCATCGCGAGCGGGCGGCCAGCGGCCTCAGCGGACTCGGACGGACGCTGCGCGTCTACGCAGGAAGCAGCGGCGGCGGTCGATACCCGCCGAGTCTGGCGGCTCTGGACGAATTCGTGAGCGATGCCTTGCCCGAATGGAGCGCCTGGACCCACGAGAACGTGACCTACCTCGGCCAGGGGCAGCGCGTGGGCGCGCCGGATGATACCCCCATCGCTTACGACAAGACCCTGCTGGCCGAGCAGGGAGGCACCAATGTCCTCTTCAACGACACACACGTCTCGTTCGTAACGCGTCAAGAGCTGGAGCAACTGGGGATCTTCCCCGATGCGGAGCTGCCTGACGCGCCGCTTCCCACACGGGTGAAGAAGAGCAAGCAGCCAAAACTGGATTCTTACGGGCAGTCGCAGGTCGAAATCGATCTGCTCGCGGCCGAGGTCTTCTCCGACGTGCGCCTGGATTACGAGACGGCGACGCTGGTGAGAGACCTTCTGGCCGAAGCCTTGACGGCGGCCGCCAAGGCGGCCGGCCGACCCGCGTCGATCCCCACCGTGGAGGAACTGCAATTGCCTCTGCGCCGGATCATTCGGGACTATGTGGTCGCCCTGAAGCTCACGGGAAATGAGGTCAAGGCGTTGGTGGACCTGCTCGTGCCGCGCGGCTACGCCAAGGTGGTGGCCCGGCCGACGATCAGGGCCGTGGAGGGTGAAGAGATCGAAATGGTCATCGGCGATACGCCGGAGACAGAGGAGCAGACGCCAAGATTCAATCTGCACGCGACCGTGACGCCATATGTGGCTGAAAGAGGCGATACGATCCGCATGGAGACAGAATGGCACTTCCGGCATCCGATTGTCATGCGCCAGGGAAACGAAGACGTGGAACGCGGGAGCGGCGCCGCGAGCGAGACCGGGATCTACGCCAGTATCCACGGCCCACGCCTGATCACACGTAACGCCGAGTATGCGGGCCTCTACAAGCTCCTGGAGCGCGAAGACGAGCAGGGTCGCTGGCGTGTGCCTTTGGTGCTGCTCAAGCCGACGATCATGCCGGCCGGCACGAGTCAGCCGGCGCAGGAGGCCGTGGGAGGACCGAAGCCGCCTCGGCCGGCGCAGGTTTGGGTTGCAACCGCGAGCGACGACCCCACGGCCGGGGAGAAGGCCCACGTCCTCATTGATTGCAAGACGGTCGAGGTGTCCGCCGATACGCGACTGGACCGCGAGACGGCGCTGGCGCTGGGCGGCATTCTGGAGGCGCCGATTCAATTAGAGGACGATACGGGCCGGTCGCAGGCGACGCTGGGCGCGATCCTCGCCGAGCACGTCGCCAGGCACACCTTGCCGGACGAGACCGTGCAGGCCCTCCTTCATCTGCTCCATTCGCGCGACTGCATGAAGTTCCTGGCGGCCCCGCAAGTGCTGACGCGGGACGGGGAGAAAACCCAGGTGAACATTATCACGGAAGAATTCTATATGGTCACGCCGAGGGGCGCCGGGCAGAACGCAGCTCTCTCCGAGCCGAAACTGGAGAAAATTGAGACCGGAACGAAGCTGGCCATCACGCCGCACATCCCGGACGAGAATGACAACATTGTCCTGGAGACGAGCCTGGAACTTTGCGACGCGCTGCCGCGCGCCTCGGGCAACGATCTTCCCGTTGTCACGCGTCGTGCCGTCACAACGACCCTCGCGATCGCCCCGGGAGAATACATCGCTATTCCCATTGAAACAGAAGACAAGGAGACGCTCTATGTGATGCTCAGGGCGCTTATCGTCAAGCCCGCAGCCACCGAAAGCGTCTCTCTCCCGGAGGAACCCGGCGACAGCCAGCGAGAGCCTGTAAACGCCGATCCGCTGGTGCAGGAACTGGCCAAGGGCATCGCACAGACCGAGCGGGACCTGATCGTCGCTCAGCAAAAGCTGGCGTCACAACATCCGGAAGTCGTGCAAAAGAAGAACCTGCTGCACGCCTTGAACGAACGTCTGGAGGCGCGACGAAAGGAATTGCAGCAGCAGTCCACAGATCACGTCGTTACGACGCCGCGCCACATCCTTCTGGATTTCACGGTAGCCGAGATCTCGGCGGACAAGCGTCTAAGCCCGGAGGCCGCACGCCAGGTATCCGCCCTGCTATCGGCAACCGCTGGGGATCGCTCCCCGGCGGTTGCAGCCCGCCCGGAAGCTCTGGAGCGATGCTCTGTAGAATACCTGTTGCAAAATCTCAACGACAAAGTGTCCAACGAAACATACGAAGGTCTGCTCGATGCGCTCAAGTCGCACGGATACATGAAACCTTTGAGCGCGCCGCACATGATTGTCGCAGAGGGCGAGCGGGCGAAGTTCATCATATCAGACTTGCTGGAACTCGGTGTAATCGCCGAGACCATGAAAGACAGAAGCACGGTGCAGATGGACATCAGTCTCGATCTGAAGCTCATCGAAGAGCTGCCCCTGCCGGAGGGATACAGCGAGGAGTTGCAGGCGCCGCCCACGCCCGTGCGAAGCCTGCAAACACAAACCGTGCTGGCAGTCGCCGAGCGGAGATACGCCGTGCTGGAGCTTGGCGGCGTTCGGGAGAACCCGGGCGAGAATGCGAACTGCGAAGCATTCTACCTCTTCGTCAAGCCCGAGATCGTACGCCCGCAGCCGAACGGTGGGTAAGCAAACCCAACGCGACCGGCTGCTCAGTGCCTCACAATCGGAGTGTGGTTGATCTCGTCGATGTCTGCACGGCGGCAATGGGGGCAGCGGTAGTGGCCCTGCGCCAGCAAAGCTCGATACGCGCGACTGCCGGCGGCGTCGAACCCGCCGTACGCGATGACGCCCAGAGACCGGGAGCCCTGCTTCTTCTCGTGATAGTGTTGGAGGCTGACAGCTTGTCCGAACATCGTTTCTTCCTCAAGATCGAGTCCATTCACGTGTATTACAGACACGCCGATTGCGTTTGTCAAGCAGGCGGACGTTTTTTTTCGGACGGTGCAGGAAAAAGGCGGACGATTGGGGATTGGGGGTTGGGGGTTGGGGATTGGAGATTGGGGATTATACGAACTCCAACCAATTCTCGCGCGGCATGTGATTCCTTCGGCTACGGCTCCGTCGCTTGTCATACGAATTATGTTTAATTCGTGGGCGGCGCTGTCATCCTGAACGCAGTGAAGGATCTGGCCTGCGGCCGGAAGCAACCTCTCGTTCGATAGCCAGATCCTTCGGCTTCGCCTCAGGATGACAAGCATCATATGACAAGCGACGGAGCAGTAGGAAAAGAAAAAGGGCGGAACCATTGTTTCGGTCCCGCCCTTTTAAGGCCTGAAGATGTTTACGGATCAGGCGTCAAATCTTCTGTTTGGACTTGGTCTCGACGACCGGGTCTTCTTTCGGCTGGCCGGAGACCACCACGCCGGGATCCTTGCCGTCCGGGCATCCGGCCGGGTCGGTAAGAAGCATGAAGGACATGTCCTCACTCTCGCCGGTCTGGTCATAGAGCTCCTCCCACGGCCAGGCCAGCGAACTGCTGGGCGTGGTGAAGTCGGCGGCAACGGCATCGTTGTTGCTGCCCACCCCGGCCAGCGTCAGCACGTCCTCTTCGCCGAGCGTGAAGCCGAAGATGCGGATGTCGTCCAGCAAACCATAGAAGTACTCATTGTCTTCCGAGCCGCGGGCCCCGATGATCAGGTCCGAGACGTACGGCGAGTTGAACCCGAATCCGTGCTTGGCGGTCTTGGCCAGCAAGCCATCGATGTACAGCTTGATCTCATCGGTATCGCTATCGAACGTCGCGACCAGGTGATACCACTGGTCGTTGTTCAGGTTCTCCGTGGCACGCGCCGTGGTCCAGCCGACGCGGAAATGGAACCGGGCGGCGACATCAAGCCAGAGCCCGAAGCGATTGGTGTTCAGACCGTAGCGGTCGTATTCCATGATCGCATGCCACGCTCCGCGCGCCTCATCGGCCTTTACCCAGGCCGAAACCGAGAACGAGTTCGGGGCGAAGTTCAGACCGACGGGCTTGCTGACCTTGACGTAGTCATCCTGGCCGTCAAGCTCGATCGCGCCGGCGAACCAGCCTTCTGCGGGCCGCCAGACGGGACCGTTCTCCAGGGTGCCGTGGTTGCCGTTGCCCGAGCTGTCGCTGGCAGTCAGGCCGCTGCGTTCGTCGAACTTCCAGTGGCCCAGGGCGTCGAACTCCTGCAGGTCCCAGGAGGCGTTTTCGTGGTTGGTCCAGCCCCACGGGTACACGATGGATTTGGCGTCCTCGTAGACGGCGACGACACTGAACCAATAGACGCCGTCGTCGCCTTCCTGACAGAACCAGTCGTTCTGAGGCAGGCGCACGGTATAGCGATATACCGGCTCGAAGCCCGCCATGTCCTTGTCGCCGATTTCGGGGTGTTTGTCGAACCCGACCATGACCTCGTCGAACTCGTTGGCGCGATACTCCCAGATCTTCGTGCCCGGATGGGCGACGTTCCTGGGATCGGCCGGGTCGGGGTCGGGAACGTCGGTCCAGATCGACAACAGGAAGTAGTCGGGCTGGACCGGGGCCAGCATCTGCTGGCACTCGCATGCCAGATAGCCGTACCCGATGTAGGAACCCCACCAGACGAGACCTGTGACCGGCTTGTCGGTAGCGCAGCGCCAATCGTCGGCAACGACTCTGCGGAAGGAAAGCCCGGTGGTGGTTGCCCCCTCGGTCTCGATGGCGAACGCCAGGTCGATGGATTGCTGCGCGAAGGGATGTCCCTTGGGATAGGTCAGCTCCTGCCAGTTGCGGCCGGCATAGGGTTCGGTCGCCTGGGCCCAAACGGCGTCATCGTTCCAGTGATCGAGCGACGTTTTCCAGCCGAAGCGGGTGGCCACGCTGCCGGGGGCATGAATCACCTCGGCTTGGGCTACCAGCCAATATACGGTAGGCTCTTTTTCCGTGCCGCTCTGACGGAACGCCTCGCTCGGGTCAATATCGAACACGTATTTGTACACCATCAGGTGGTTGTTGCGTTCAAAGGCTTGATTGGCCGGGCTGTAGTAGCTCTCGGCGTCGCCCTCGACCGGTTCGACCGTAAACTGGCCGCGGCGGAACTCCTTGCGCCACAGGACCTCGCCCGGCATGCTGTATCCGGTCGTGCTGCGATCGGCAGAGATATCGGCGCGGATGCTGAGCGTAAAGGTCACGTTCTCAGCGTCGCCGCCCGGCAGGATGTCGTGATACCACGAACCCCAGAGCGTGATCCCGGTGATCGGACCGGTGGTCGTGCACTGGAAATCATCGGCGCAAATCTGCTGCGGCCACGTGGGAGGCATGTCGCTCGTGGCGTCCACGTCGACGCCGGTGCTGCTCGTATCGGGCCCCTGGGCCCACTTGGCCGACGCACCCGAGCCGCCGCCGACGGCGAGCGATTGCTCGTCCTCGTAATGCGGCCACTCGCGAATGCCGGTGAAGGCCTGCTCCCACTTGATGTAATCAGGATCGGTATCCAGCTCGAACGCCATGTCGTACATGTCCAGGCGTTCGCACACCAGCGCGTTGGTGATGGGCTCGACCTGCGCCGGGTCCAGCGAGTATCCCGCGTTCAAATTGGACCGCTGGAACTCCGCCGACACGGCGCCATCCATCCAGGGCTGCGGCCGGGTCTTCCAGCCCCACGCATTTCGGGGCTCGGCATTCCCGCTGTAGTAGGCCGTGATGCTGATCCAGAAGATGTTGTCCTTGCTGCCGGAATCGGCGTACTGGCTCTGCCAGAAATACTGCTGGGGCTCGAGCGTCACGTTGTACTGGAAGCAGGTATCCGACGGCATCTGCGGAAACTCGTCCATGCCGACGACCTCTTCCTCGACATCGTCGCCCTTGACGTCGATGAGCCAGAGCAGTTCGCCGGGCCGGCTGAACGCGTAGCGACTGTCGGCCGGCACGTTGCTCCAGAATCCAATGCGCCACGAATCCGGCGCCACGCTGGGCGGACTTCCGCCGTCCCAGCCGGTATAGGAGCCCCACCAGTGAACCGAGGTCACCGGCATCTCGCCGACGCAGCGGAAATCATCCGCCACCAGCTTCCACGAGGCCGTGCTGTACCAGAAGGGTTTGTAGGCATAGGCCGGCTCATCCCAGCCGCAGAACAGCGACGTCTTCGAGCCGGGGGCGTACTCAATCGGCGGTTGCGACCACTTCAGGTGCTCCAGCGGCGGCTTGCCGGGAATGACGATCTCGGTGATCGTGACCTGATAGTCCTCGACTTCGCCGTCATAGGCC
>Ga0272442_10005737_pt1 | contig 16512 bp, 9 predicted proteins | sample SSMForm2O_FD_200262 | JGI IMG/M metagenome (GOLD analysis project Ga0272442, IMG submission 200262) | Marine sediment archaeal communities from Little Sippewissett salt marsh, Falmouth, MA, United States - SSM-Form-2O | ecosystem: Environmental > Aquatic > Marine > Wetlands > Sediment ...
CCCGGCAGAGCTTCAGCTCCCCCTGAGGGATGAGCTTGGTGCGCATGGTAGGTTCCCCGCAACGGTCGCAGGGCTCGGACGGTTCAATGCGGGCTTTCTCAGGCAGAGGCACGGCGACTTCTTCAATCAAAAAAAGCTTCTCCGCGGGCTGCTGCAGGACCTCAAGGGCGCGCCTGGAATGGGCCTCGCCGAAGCTGGACTTCTCTTCCTGGGTGGCTTTGGCTTGTATGACCTTCTGGAAGAGCGCCCAGTGGCTTTCATCCATGCTCTGTGCGAAAGGGCGCACAGAGAAACGAAGTCCCCGGCCCGTATCGCGAACCAGGAAGGTGAACACGGTCTTGCCGTGGTCTCTGTGGAGCAGATTGCCCTTGCCGAAGGTACAGCCAGTGATGACTTGGATCGCATCCACAGCACATGAATTGGTCTCCACGATTGCTACGATTTCCTCGTCCTCGGAACGGCTTTCCTTGAGTCTCTTCATGGCCTCGGTGGCTGCCACAAATCCGATAGCTAGGCCGGGACAGATATGTCCGTGGAAGGACACACAGCGATCAAATTCAGACTGTTTGACCTCAAGCATCATGGACTTCGTCTCTCATCGTTGGAGCGATGCTTTCTTCTACATCCTCCCATTGCATGTAATACGATTTCTATTTTCATATTACAGCAAATGTAGCTACTTGGCACCAGGAACGTTTTGCCGTTTCAGATTTTCTCTCGCACGCAACGCGAGGCCGAGGGTCCCAAGCAAGGCAAACGACACGACCGAGAACAGAAGCGAGACGTTCAGTCCCGGCGGGGAAAACTGGAGTTCCACGCGATGGCGTCCCGCAGGAATTTCGAATCCCATGAAAGCCACCTGGGTCCTGTAGAGAGGAAGGGAAGATCCATCGATCTTTGCATGCCAGTGGGGGTGGTATGTTTCGGAGACGATGAGGAATCCCGGGGAGACCGAGTTTATCTCGAAAAGGCGACGATTGGAATCCATTTCCACTGTCACAACTTTTGAGGTAGGTTCCAACTTGAGCGGGGACGTATTGGGAGGGGAATCCGGTCGTTTCAGCGCTACGGCAACTTCCGCAACGTTCAGGTTCGGATCCGCAATTCTCTCCATCATGTCTTCCTCGGTCTCACACCAAAGGACCTTTCGGGCAAGCCTGTAGGGGGGGAAGGATGAAGGGCGTTCAAAGAGAGAGGCCTTCTCTGTTGCCATGATCTTTCGTGCGTCTAGAATCCGGGACAGGTCTTGGCGGGACGAGACGATGTAGCGGCAGTTCATGAGATCCAGTGCCCGTGAAGGGTTCTTGGGTAAAAGGGACCTGATCTCGTCCACCCAGCGAAGGTAGAGATTTTGGTAGCCTCCCACCGTCTCGATTCCGTGATATCCGAGATGGCCGTAGGTGTACGGGGAGCCGAACGTGGAGGGATCGATTTGAAGGACCCTTTGACGCGCGGGAAGTTCCTTGAGCTTGGCGACGATGGGGTCTTCAGGAAAAACTTCTTCAGGGGTGGTGGTCGTCAGGTAACGAAGGTCCAGGTGCCAGAGATCGCCCGTGGCCAAGAGAAGAGATCCCACCACCCAAAGAGATCTGGAAAGGCGGCCAGAGCCCTTGAAGCGGCATAGGAGCCAGGATATTCCCAAAAGCGTGAAGAAGCCCAAGGCGGCTTTGGCCGCCAGGGGAGCGTTTGCCTGCAGCAGGGCTCGTCCATCGTCCTCCATGCCCTGGCCGAACAGCGAGGTGCATGCGGCCTCGTATAGGGGAGGGAACAGGCAGACAAGACCGGGAATGGACAGCAAAAGAACGAAGAAAAGCAAAGGTCTTCGCCATCTGTGCAGATCTTTCTCCAGGACCGTCTCGAAGCCCACCGCCGAGAGTGAAGTGAGGGACAACGTGCAAAGGAAGTGGATTGTCTCTGGAGACCGCATCTTCTTGACGAGGGGAAGCAGCAGATAGGCGATCTTGTATAAAGGAGTGTTTCCACCCAACGCCATAACCAAGCCAAACACATAAAGAGCGATCCAGAACCCCCGCCACCTTCGCCTCTGCAGGGCGCCCAAGCCTGCCAGCAGCAGAGGCAAAACACCGAGGTAGTGGGTGTAGTGCTTGAAGAGACGTCCCCCCCAGTAGCCAGGGCCTTCACCTGTGAAGGACGGGATGAGAAGGTCAAACAGTTCCTCTAGGGGCAGGGAGAAGAATGTGGCATGTTCGTAGCTCAATACGCCCCGGCTGGCTATGCGCGACAATTGCCAGGCAGGAAGAAGCTGTGGAAGAGACACCAGGGCTGCTAACAGGCTGACAAGGCCTAAAAGGGTCCCCGTCTGGAAAAGATTTTTGGGATTCCTTTCTTCTACAAGACGGCTATACAGCACGCACAATACACAAGCCATGCCCAGGTAGTAGGTGCATTGGATATGGGGACTCAACAAAGAGAGCGTGAATACGCAGCACAGAAGCAGCCAGCCGGATTTTCTGCCTTCCATGGCGTCCATCAGCAGGGACAATGCCCACGGAGCCCAGGACATGACGAAGATCTTGCCGTCGTGTCCAGCATAGACATGGGTGATCAGGTCCCCGCTGAAGGCGTAAACAAGCGCCGCGAATAGCCTGGCTTCGGGACGACGCACCATCTTCCCGGATAGGACGTAAGCGCCTGTTCCTGCCAGGAGAGTGTGCAGGAAGAAGCCCAGCGTCATGGCCAGGGGAGTTGGGGTGATCGCATATAACCATCCTGTCGGGTAGAGGAGTCCCATGGACAACGATCCCAGGAAAGGGACCCCGCAATAGGGTCTGGGGTTCCAAAGGGGAAGCCGGTGTTCTTCGCCCATGACTCGAGCGACCAAGGACTTGTTGGCGAATCCCACAGCCAGGGTGTCTTGTCCCACAAAGAACCGGTTCGGGGTGAGAAGGTGCGGGAGGTAGAACAAGACCACGACGGCCAGGAAGATCCATCTTTTGTCCAACCGGCCAAGCGAGGAAACTCTCACAGCAGTTCTCCTGACAAGTCGCGCAACGCGTCCGCTACTCGACGCACGGGAAGTGTGTTAAGGCAAGCCAGATCCTTTCTCCAACAGGAGGGATGGCGGCCCGGTTGCGTGGGAGACCAGCAGGGCCGACAGTCCACATCTCGGACCGCGATCCTATGAGGAACTGCCCAAGGAGCCGTTCTCGACTCCGGTGAGGGACCGAACAAGGCGACGACGGCTGTGCCCTGGGAACAGGCCAGATGCATCAAGGCCGAGTCGTTGGCAACGAGAGCCCTGCATCGTTGTAGCAGGGCCGCTATGACCCCCAGTTGGTTGAGGGTAAGTATTTTTAGGTCGGGATGGATCCGCAATATGGATGCGCGAAGACGTTTCTCTTCGGGGCCGAGAAAGAGCAGGGACTCCATGGCTAACTCTTCCCTGGCGATTTGCGCCAGCTCCGCAAACCCGGAAGCGGGCCATCGTTTCATCCACATGTTATTCCTGTTGCTGGAGCCAGGGTGGAGAGCCAAGACGGCGTCTTCCGACAGATGAAGCTCTTGCCAAAGACGCGCCGCCTCTTCTTCCTCACTGGGCGTGGATTGAAACAGCAATCGGGGGGAGGACGGCTGACGGAGTCCCATCACGGACAAAAGTTGCAGGTTCCGTTCCACGTCGTGCATGGTTTCTTCGATAGGGAGGATCCTCGATAGGCCCAGCGTGGAATCGCGGGATCCCAGATGTGCCACCGCGTGAGAGGGGTCGCACAGCAGAAAAGGCAGCCGGTAGAGCATTCGAGTGCAGGGATAGCCTGCCATCGCCCATTCGATGGCGCCTCGTTTTAGGAGTAGGTCTCTGAAAGCGGAAAAGGGATGGGTTCGTAAACAGTGAACGGCGGTGACGCCCGGCAAACGGCGCAGCACCTCGGAAGCGGCTTTGGACCAGGTGACACAATGCAGTTCATGAGAGGGGCGCTGCGTTGCAATGGCGTCGATCAACGGGGTCAAGAGCAGGGCGTTGCCCACGCCCACGGGACAAACGATCAGACAACCTGTTTTCATGATGCAGGCAGGACCTCCTCCTGATCGTCCTTCGAGGGCCGCATAGAGAACAAGGTCATTCGAAGGGCCTCCGAGAATCCCACGAACGGAAACGTCTCCGAGGGGATTCCCACATCTGCCACAGGGGTGCGTCTCTCCTCGATACAGGTCCTGATTTCGGGATGGATTCCCGTCACCGGACTCCTGCTGGTGAACAGCCAGACGCGTTGTCCCTTCACCATAGTGGAGATGATCTCCCTGCAAGGGGTCTCTGTCCTGGGTCCGATCCGATTGCACAGCACGGTTTCCTTGTCCACATAGAAATCCAAGGCGTATCCGATGTAGAAGGGATCAAATACGACAAGGTCATCGGCACGTCCCTCTCTCGCCGCGAGCAAAGCCAGGTCCTTCCAACCCGCTTTTTGGAAGGAGGCAGAATGGTACCAGAGCGTGGACGCCAGGTTAAATAAGAGCAGACACCCAAGACAGGTTCCTTTGAGAGCGAACCGCTTCATTCTTTCCACCCCCTTGGCTTGAGCGATGAGGAAGAAGGGAAGCAGGAAGAAGAGGTGTTTGGCATCGAAATAATGAAGGCGCACAGGAAGCAGACAAAACAGACCTCCCACGCCCAAAAGAAGGAACAACCAAAGGGATCTTTCCTTGGAACGAGAAATACCCCATACGGCCAATCCGCCCAGCAAGACGGCCAAGAGGACGGCCGTCTGTTGACCGGGCAAAGAGAGAAAGGCCTCTGAAAGGTAGTCATGGTATCCCAGGGAGAAATGGTTGATCGTTTTGGCTAGGTCCCAGCCGGTCAAACCGATGTTCATCTGTCCAGCGACCTCGTTCTGCAATCCAGCTCTTTGAAGGACTGTGGGCAGCCAGGGAAGAAAAAGAAAGGCAGCCCCGCCGTGACAGAGGCACCAGCCCCATCCGGGACCCTTTCGTTCCTGGAAACGGTTCCATATCCACCACAAGGACAGGACGCTCAGAAATAGGGCCAAGTAAAGATAGGTATACATGCAGCACAGCAAGAGAAGTCCGTACACACACCACTTTATCGTGGACTCGGACTTGCGCAGCTGGACCAGGATCCACGCGGCCAGCGCCGCCCAAAGAGCGGCTAGACAGTAGTTCCTGGCCTCTTGAGAGAAGTAGGTGAGATAGGGCGATGTCGCACACAATAGGAGGGACCAGCGGGCGCAGTTTTGCCCTTCGGTCTCTCTTGCCAATTTCCATACCACCCAGGGAAGGAGGAGTCCCGCAAGAAGGGATGGACAGCGAAGGCCGGCTTCGTCGGGAAATAGAAAACTGCAACACCAAGAGAGCAAGTAGAACAAAGGGGGATGGCTGTCGAAACGCTGCACTTCTTTCACGAGATCCCATCCCCCCAACTGGGCGTAATGCCAGGTGATAGCCTCATCCACCCAGATTGACTTCCCAGCAAGACCATGGACGCGGGTAAAGAAGAACCAGGCGAGCAAGAGCGCGCCTAGAACGAGGTGAAAGCCGCGCCTGTTCATGGATGGACCTCGTCGGAAAAGGAGGCAAGGACTCGATCCAGTTGTTCCTGCATATAGAAACGCACCAAAGGCGTTTCTTGTGCGGTGACCGCCATGAAAGGCCTCTCTTTCCTAAAGAGCTTCCAATGGACCTCTTCGAATTCTCCTTTGCGACAGATTAAGGCTATCGCTGTCTTCTCGTTTGGAGCATCCCTGGGGGGATCCAAGGACCCTGTTTCGGCTAATCTCACCATGTCCATATCTTTGGGTAAAAGGCCCATGTTGGCGCTTAGGGGACAGACATTTCCTCCCACCGGGTCCACCCTGAGAAGGCTTAGATTCTTTTCCTTTTGGACGGCGTGGATGGCGTCAGGTCCGAGACATTCTCCCCAATAGGTGATCTCGAGTCCCAATCGTTCAGCCCCGGGGAGTCCACCCACGACCGGTGAGTAATAGGATAGATAATACGGATGGATGGAGAGAAGGGGGAGGACAGAGAGGAGAAAGGAGCCGAAGACGGTCAAGGGAACCGGGAGTTGAAGCGCCGAGTTCAGCCAGCGGGCCATTTTGTCTAGTCCCACCCCGCCCATCACCGTCAGAGAAGCCGCTGCAGGCAGAAAAAGTCTTATTCCATCGTATTTAGGCGTTTGAGGGGCGCAACAGGGCAGCAGGAAACACGCCGTCAAGACGATGAGCGGTCGAACGCGTTTTCTGCAGACAGGACTGAATAAGCCGATGAGGGCGGCAAGAAGGACCAAAGGCGGCGTGGTAGACCAAAGCAGGACGAACGGGTAATGCCAAGGCGCTTGTGCCGCCGTGGGCGCGTCTGCATAGGTTTGACCCAGATAGTGAACGGGTACGCTGGAACGGTGAAACTTGGAGAGGAAGTATGCGGTGACGCGGCGAGGGGCGTCGTGCCAGAGATAAGGGCTTCCTAGATAGCCGATCAGAAGGGCGATTCCCAGAACGAAGAGGAGGCGGGGCCAACGGGAACTTGGTTTCCCTCGAAAACTGCAGATCCATGCCACAGGAAAGAGAAAGAAGGCGTTGAACTTGATGAGCAAACAGATCCCCAGGAGCAGGCCTGCGGCGAGACTTCCCCGAAATATCCCGGTCTCTCTGGCGGTATTTCGAAGAGTGACCGCGACAAAGAGAAGCGTGAACGCGGCCAACGGTCCGTCGAGTCCCACGACAATGAGATGTCCCACCAGTCGGGGGCTGGTGGCGGTCAGGAGGGCCGCCCATAAACCTGCACTCTCGCCAGCGAGCTCACGTCCCGCCAAGAAGGCTCCCAAAGGAAGAAGTCCCAGAATGAGTAGCATAGGGATCCTCGCCGCCACAAGGCCCCCCAAGGACCGATAGAGTAGGCTCAGAGAGAGCGCGGAAGCACACTTTATGAGGGGAGGATGTTCCCAGGTCCATTCCCATCGGGGATCGGAACCCAGGTTTTTTTCTGTAGGGTGTTTCAGCCATTCCTGAACGGCTTGCAGATGCTGCAGGCCCGACGGGATAAAGTTGGCCTCGTCCCATGCCAACCCCAACTTCGAGGCCGAGATCATTCCGAGGGAGAACAGGGCCGCGGAGATCAGAAGGACAATCCTCCTGGCCGACCTTGCGAGAACTGCGGTGGACGCCATGGCCCAATACCTCTTCATCCTCGGATTCGTTTGTCCATATCCCCATGAAATGTGGGGGAGACTCTCGCCAGAAACCTGGTGAGAAGTTCAGGTTAGCTTTCCCGGGGGAAATCTTCAAATGACTTGTTGCACCAGACGCCTCTTTTGGAGTAACGTAAGGGGCTGTGACTGGAGTTCTACGCGGAAAGGATGAAGAATGTCCACGGTTGTATTGGCCTATTCTGGGGGACTTGACACATCGGTCATCTTGACCTGGCTTCGGGAAGAGAAAGGGCTCGACGTGATCGCATTTGTGGCTGACGTGGGCCAAAACGAAGATCTTGAAGCGGTAGTAGCCAAGGCCGAAACCCACGGTGCCGTGAAAACCGTGGTGGAGGACCTGCGGGATCCCTTTGTTGAAGAGTACGTCTATCCATTGGTGATGGCCCATGCCTCGTATGAGGGGACTTATCTGCTTGGCACCGCAGCGGCACGGCCCATCATTGCCAAGCGACAGGTGGAGATCGCTCTTCAGGAGGGAGCGGACGCTGTGGCCCATGGTTCCACAGGCAAGGGCAACGATCAGATCCGTTTTGAATTGGCATACAGAGCTTTGGCTCCCCAGCTGGAGGTGATCGCCCCGTGGAGGGAATGGGACTATCAGTCCAGGGATGACCTGGAGGCGTACGCGCGGGAACACAGGATCCCTGTTTCGAGCAAGTCCTACAGCATCGACAGGAATCTGCTGCATGTCAGTTTTGAGGGGCAGGAGCTTGAAGACCCTTGGGCGGAGCCGGGAGAGGGAACGTACTCCCTTTGCCGTCCCATCGAGAAGACCCCGGAAGAGCCTGAATACTTGGAGATCGAGTTCGAGCGGGGTAGACCCCGCCGGGTGAACGGGGAAGAACTGGCTCCAGCCGCGTTGCTGGAACGATTAAACGCCGTCGGAGGCCGTCACGGCGTGGGTCGGGTGGATATTGTCGAGAATCGTGCCATCGGCATCAAAGTTCGGGGGGTCTACGAGACCCCTGGAGGGACCCTGCTTCATGCCGCTCATAGGGCCGTGGAGTCGTTGTGTGTGGACAGGGAGGTTGTGCATTGGAAAGAGGAAATCATGCCTAGAATCGCGAATTTAGTGTATAATGGGCATTGGTTCTCGCCGGAGGCCGAACTCTTTCGGAAGGCCGTGGAAACCACTCAGACCAAGGTGAACGGAACTGCGCGGTTGAAGCTGCACAAGGGAAGTATGATGGTTGTGGGCAGGAAGGCCCCCGAAGGCCTGTATCATCGACGTTTGGCTTCCTTCAATGAGGCCTTCAGCCACGAGGATTCTACTGGGTTCATTCGGATCTCGGGGCTTAGGCTTGGGCTTAGGCAATGGAATTGAGGGTTATCCTTGTTGACATGATGGATATCCCTAGGGTATAAATGGGGTTGTCGATCCAAACATCTGCATGTCTTAAAGGAAGAGGAGTCTTCGCCGAGGGTGCAATATGATGGAAAAACGATTGTGGAGGGGTCTTTTTTCGTGTCTATGGTTGGCGGCGTTGATGTGTGCCATGAGCGCCTCCAGAGCGAGCGCTGCAGGAGACGTGTTCAAAGGAGGTATGATCCGCGTATCGCTGCGGGGTGTGATTGAGTACGATGACAACGTATTCGGCGCCCCTGACAACGCCTCCAAGGAAGACAGTTGGCGAACCGTGCTCAAGGGAAGGATCTCTTTAAACACCTCGTCAGAGTCGTTGTACGCCTCCTTGATCTATGAGCCGGCCTACAGCGCATTCACGGATATCTCTCAAGAGGATTTCGTCCAAGATTTGAACGCGATGGTGCGGTATAACGTTTCTGAGCGACTGAAGGTCGCATTGAAGGAGCACTTTATCGATAACAAGTTTAGCGATTTGGGTGACGTATTGGATGTAAGGGATTCCAACGACGAGTATACCTACAACCGGGCCATGTTGGATTTTTCTTATTACTGGACACCCAAGTTTAGTACCACCGTGGATGTGGGATGTGATTACTACAAGTACGATGATTTTCGAGAAAGCTTGGACTTTGAAAGGTGGGCAGTAGACGGCACAGTGGCAGCCTCCTATCAGCTGAACAAACGCCTAGATTTGACAACGAGGTACCGGTATAGGACGGTTGAGTTTGATGATCCTGAAGACAAGGATCTCGATACCCATTATGGGACGGCTGGGGTTCGATGGAGGATTACGGAGCGACTGACCGCTGACTGCCGGGCTGGTGTGAACGTGGCGGACTCGTCCGAGACCGGGGATAGCGTGGAGCCAGCGGTGAATGCTGCCTTATCTTCCCGCTTAAGTAGGAGCACCAATGCGAAGATTGGGGTTTCGCATGCCTTCACAGAGACGGAGAGGGAGTATGCAGTGGCTTCTCGTAGTTCCGTCACGGGCATGATCGATCACAGTTTCACGCGTAAAACGAGCGCTAAAGTGGTAGCGGCCTACAAGCTGTTTGATTTCGAGGGAGAAGATTCTTTGGCGGGGGGGGAGGACGGAGATGAAACGTGGATCGATGTGAGCGTAACAGTGCGACACGCGCTGGATCCCGAGAGGATCAGCGTCTTCGCCTACTATGGCCTGACAGATGTGTCTACGGACTTCGATGAAGGCGGTTATACGCGCAATCGAGCGGGCTTGGGTGTGGTCGGCACGTTCTAGGTGGGACAAGCGAAGGGGGAAGAGGTCGTCGTTCATGAGGAAGGTGGGCATCCTTCTTGTCCCGTTTTTAGGTGGTTGCATGGGAGGACCGTCCATTCATCCTCCGCCCGGATTTGCGCCTCCTTTGGCTAAGCGCGCCGTGCTGGAGACCAAGAGTGGAACGGGACGCCCGGGTGTGTTGCAGTCCGCTCTGGATTATGTGCTGAGGCCGGGTGATTTGGTCGAGGTGAAGGTTTGGAACCAATCCACTCTGAACGGGGAGTATGAGCTGGATAGCAACGGCGAGATCAGCATGCCTCTGGTCGGTCGAGTCCAGGCTGCTGGACTCACGGAGCGAGAGTTCCAGGATCATTTGACTGAACTCTTCAGAGAGTATTTCGTGGACCCGCATGTGGACGCGTCCGTTTTGAGAAAGATGGCCTACATATCGGGTGCCGTGGACAATGCGGGCTCTATAGAAATCAGGGGCTTGGTCACATTGGACCAGTTGATTATCATGGCGGGAGGACTCACTACCGACGCAGATTTGAGCAATGTCAGCGTTGTGAGGCAGGGAGATGACGGACCAGAGACCCTGTACTTTGACGCATCCTCGGACAACGGCTCGGGCATCATGGTTCAGCCAGGCGACCGCGTCAGTATTCCCAGGGGATACGCGCAAACGGTCAAGTTGCTGGGCGAAGTGAGAAAACAAGGCTTCGTGCGGTGGCGAGAAGGGATGATGGTCTCCGATGCGATCATTGAATCCGGAGGTTTTACCGACTTCGCCGCGAGAAACAAGGTGGAGATCCGCAGGGGAGCAGGGGATGATTCGGAGGTCATTCGAGCCAAGGTGAAGGATATTCTCGAAGGCAGAGTAGAAGACGTTCCGCTTCTCCCAGGTGATATCGTCAGGGTTCCGTCGAGCTTTCTCTAGACTGGGAGCCTAAAGGAGACGAGTGTGAAAACTGATAGCAATCCCTTCATGTATTTTCGATCTTACTGGGATACGATCAGAAAGAGAAGGGAGCTGGTCATCACCTGCGCGATCTTGGGGACGAGTTTGGCGGTCGTAGTCTCTTTTGCGATGAAGTCTGTCTTTATGGCTCAAGCCAAGATTAAGGTGAATCCGGATCGGCCTATGATAGACGTTTTCGGGGAGAGACTCAAATACGTTGCAGGGAGAGAGTTCTATTCCACACAGGCCATTATTGCCCAGAGCGTGCCGATCCTGTTGTCGGTGATGGACAACCTGAAGCCGCGCCTGGAGGAGCAATGGTTCGAGAGCAAGAAAGAAAGATACGACGAGCGTAAGGCTTTGGCCCGCCTGCAAGAGAACATTGCCGTAGATCGTATGGAAAATACGAGCATCCTGCTGATTCGAGCCTTTGACAACGACAGGGAGTTGGCTAGGGATATTGCCAACGGAGTGGCACAGGCTTACATGGAGAGTCGTAAGACCCGGATGACGGAACAGAGCGTCTCCTCTGTCACTTTCCTCACGCAGGAATTGAGGGACATGAAAGCGAAATTGGACGAGGCGGAGAAGCGCTTGGAAAGATTCAAGCAGGAGAAAGGGGTCACGCTGGTTCGGGGCGAGGGCCTGGAGGAGAAGAATCTCGCTGAGTTCCACAACACATGGCTTTCCAGTCAGCAGGTCAGGATGGCGAAAGAGGCGAGGCTGAAGCAGCTCAAGAAGCTGCGAGACGAGCAAGGACTGAAAGCGCTTGCGGGTGCGCTAAACGATATGACTATTCACGGCATAGAGGCGCAAATTGCCCAGATCGAAGTGGAGTTGGCGGGTCTGCGGCAGGAATATACGGACAAGCATCCCAGAATTCAGGAAAAACTCTCGGAACTGGAGAACTACAAGTCGAAGCTGGAGCTACAGGTGAAGACGGCTTTGGACACCTTGGAAACGGAAGTCAAAGTGGCCTTAGTTACCGAGGAAAATGCCCTTCAGGCGCTGGAGGATTTTCGTAGAGAGAAGCTTCTGGCGGACCAGACTGCTATGGAACTCGAGAAGCTTGAGAGCAACGTGGAGAATTACCGTGAGACCTACATGACCCTCTACAAGAAGCTGACGATGCAGACTGTAACCGACGACGTTCCCACGGAATCGGTCGAGATCATTGAGTCGGCGCAAACGCCCAATCGTGCGGTGAAACCCAACGTCTTTCTCAATTTAGCGGTCGGGATCAGCAGCGGGTTGGCTTTGGGTTTGGCCCTGGCTTTTGTCCTGGAATTCATGGATGACAGCATCGCGGTGATCGAGGATATCGAGGAGCATGTAGGTGTTCCTGTGCTGGCGACAGTTCCGAGGGGTATCAAGATGCTGTACGATACCAGTCCCAAATCTTTGTCCGCGGAGGTGTACCGTACGCTGAGGACGAATCTGCGTTTCTCGTCGGTGGATAAACCCATTCGGAGTATGCTTGTAACATCTGGAGGAGCCGGGGAGGGGAAGTCGACCACCGTGGCCAACCTGGGAATTGCTATGGCGCAAGGGGGACAGAAAACCATCATCATTGACACAGACCTTCGTCGTCCCGTCATTCATCGGTATTTCAATATCGATCGAGGCGTAGGGATTACAGGCGTTCTCGCCGATGAAGTCTCACTGGATGAAGCGATCCAGAAAGATATTGTCCCCGGCCTATCCATCTTGCCCAGCGGATCCCTGCCTCCGAATCCAGCCGAGTTATTGGGGTCCAAGAGATTGCGAATGTTGCTGGAGGAGCTTTTGGGGATATTCGACCTTGTGTTGTTCGATTCGCCTCCGATACTGGGCTTCAGTGACAGTCCCATGTTGGCGAATGCCGTGGACGGCGTTCTCATGGTGATCGAATATGGCAGATATCCCCGCCAGATGGTGGCCAGAGCGAAGGCTACGTTGGATAATGTCAGGGCGAATGTTGTGGGGGCTGTATTGAACAACATCCGAGTGGAACGGGAAAGTTATTATTACTATTCATATCCTTATTACTATAAGTATTATTCCTACTATTCCCACTACTATTCCTATGCCGATGAAGAGGACAAAGCAGGGGGCAAGACAGGGGGCAAGACAGGGGGCAAAGCAGGGGGCAAAGCAGGGGGCAAGAGTGCGGCCAAAGCCTCTTGAAGCTTGAGATGTCTTCAACGGGTCCAGCTTCTCCTCTCCCTACCCAGATGGAAGACAGGGCCTCCGATGTGGTGCGTTGGGCCCTGGACGCCTTGTCCCGACATCGACTCGTGATTCTTGTGGCCGTTCTCTTGGGGGTGAGCGCCACAGCGGTTCGAGTCACGTTTTTGGTGGATCCCTTGTTTCAGAGCCAGTCCATTCTCAAGGCGGAATGGAGTCCGTACAGAACGGACGCCAGGACGTACGAGACCTGTTTTCTCTTTTTCAACAGTAAAAAGGTGTATGCGGACGCGGCCGAGACCTTGGGACTACCAGAGAAATGGCGGATTCCGGCGGAAGTCTGTGGAAGAGAACTGTCCAGATGGGTAGAAATAGCCGTCATCGAAGATACCCACCTAATCACTGTCAACGCGATCGCTAATTCCAAGGAATTGGCGAGGCAATACTGCAGAGCTGTCACCGATGCCTACGTGCATGAGCGTATTGAGTACCATGCCGAAGCCGTCACGAGCAAGGATACAGAGGTAGAGGAGGTGTATAGGCAGATCGTCAAGGAGGTGGACTATTACAGTGGGCTCCTGGAGGAGCGGAATCGATTGTATGCAACGCTTTCCGTCGAAGAATCGAAGGCGACGCCTGAGGCGCTGAGCTTTCTTGCCTTTACCATGGATAGCGCCCAGAGGCGCGCGGAAATGGCCAGGGCTTTCTACGAGATTCTCAGGTCCATTCCCCCTGCGGTTCGCCTAAATCTGCCCATATCGCTCGATTTTCGTCATGATGACAAGGAGCGGCCCTACAAGTTTCTGGTTGAGAAGTGGTCCTCCTTGGAGACACACAATGCTCTCGGATTGACCGATGAACATCCTTCTATGAAATTCCTCAAGGCCCAACGCATCAAGGCGGAGGAGATGTTGCAGCTGGAAGGGGACCGTATTGTGAAGCGGGCGCTGCTAGAGGCCATACTGGCGGCGTCGGAAGCCGAGATGTTTAAAGCGCAGTATCTTTACTTCGCGAACCAGTTCACTGCTTTGGATGCGGGACGTTTTCGTCTTGAGATGGTGAAAGACACCTTGGACATGCAAGAGGGATTCATGGACGCCTATCAGGAGAAGCTTCTAGAGGCGGAGGTCCAGCAAGAGATCCCAATCGTTACGTTGGAGGAGATCAGTTCCCCGTCGGACGGCGAACCTAAGCAGCGCGCCTCCTGGCAAGACCTGCTTCTATCGGTGGCGATCTCATGCTTTTTTGGGATAGCCATCGTCCTCGGCGTGGAGTGGGCCGATAGCAGCATGCAGGTGGCGGATCGGGTGGAGCGGGAACTGGGCCTCAAGGTGATTGGGTTTATTCCCCACCATCTTTTCTCTAGGAGAAGGAGAAGCCGCGCCCTGTACGCGGAGTCCTACAGGCTCCTTGCGACGAATACGAGATTCGCCCTGGGGGATCCGTCTCACGCGGTGATCATTTTGACCAGCAGCGGTCCCAAGGAAGGAAAGTCCACCACAGCGGCCAATTTGGCCATCGTTTGGTCCCAGTTGGGGAAAAGAACCATTCTTTTGGACTGCGACTTGGTGCGACCCACGGTGCACAGGATATTCAATTTTGATCGAAAGCCGGGGTTGGCGGAATACCTTTCCGCTCCTTTGGATCAACCCATCGATTTGCCGGTGCGGCAGCATGGCAGCCTGGATTTGGTGACGGGCGGGAGGACGAAGGGGAGCGCTTCACTTCTCTTGGAAAGCTCAAGATTTCAGGCTTTATTGTCCGATCTGAAGCAGAAATATGAATGTGTTGTGCTGGATTGTACACCCATTCTGGGGTTTTCCCACGTGCAGACCCTGGCTACCTTGGCGGATGGAGTCATCATGATCGTGGAGTCGGGTAGATACACCTTTCTTGAGGGGAACGATGCCATACGTTCTCTACGGAAGGTGGGCGCTCAGGTGCTGGGAGTCTGTTTGAACAAGATCGATCTGGACACGCCAGGCAGGGTATATCACGGCTACTCTCGCTACTACAGCTATTACAAGTATTACCATAGCTACTCGAAAACGACGGATCAAGCCCAGACAGGGCTACTTGAAGTGAAGAAAAATCTTTCGAGGGATCATGCAGACAGCGAATGAGGAATGGTGGGAAGAAGCGCACGGAAGAAGGGACGGCTGGTTGCGCGCCGCAGAGCTTTTGTGTTTTGTGGGGCTCATCATTGCCTGTTTTGGATTGGGAGGGGCTCCTACCTGGGGACCCCCTGTGATCGCGATGGTCTTTTCTGTTTCCATGGCTCTTTACCTGTTGCCTGGCTTGATGCGCGGCGACCTACGGTTTCCTATCTCCGCTTTAGATCTCGCAGCCTTCCTTTTTTTGCTTCTGTGCTGGGTGTCCAGGCTGGCATCGGATATCCAGCATGAAGCCTCCAAACAGTGGATGATCGGCAGCTCCTACGCCATGATGTTTTTCGTTTGCGGCCGCTTCCTATGGAGAAAGGAAGCGGTCTATAGATGGACATTGCTCTTGTTGGGCCTAGGCGCATTGGAGGCGACGTATGGTATGGCCGCGCATCTTAGGAGTTGGAGTTCGATTTTCGGATGGCTCAAACCGGAGATTTATGTGGAACGGCTTTCAGGGACCTTTATCAATCCCAATCACTTCGGTTCGCTGATGGGACTGCTGATCCCGTTGGGACTGATGAGCTGTACTCTCCCGAAGGTAGAGCTTTCCAAGAAGATGGTGGCAGGCTACGTAACAGCCATGATGGGAGCCGCTCTGCTAATGACCTATTCTCGAGGAGCTTGGGCCTCGGCTGCGTTTGCGGTGATCCTGGTGGGGTTGCTCACAATGAAACGAGCCTCTTCTTTGTTTTGGTGGTGGGCGCTTGCTCTTTTAGCCACGATGGCTATTGTTGTGCTTTTGGTGTGGGCAGGTGAGTTTGAGCATCAGCTTTCGAACAGGGCGGACCTTGGCAAAATCTCCGATGTCCAAACCGAACAATCCCGTCTCTACGCCTGGGCGGACACGCTCAATTTGGCCCTCCAAGCGCCGGTAACGGGCGTGGGATTGGGCTGTTACCCTTGGCTTTTCCCCTCTTACCAAAGCGTGGACTTGGCGCGACATAAGCTTTTCTACGCTCACAACGACTACCTTCAGACAGCAGCCGAGCTGGGACTGGGAGGACTGTTCTTACAGATGGCCCTGGTTGGAGGCGTGCTAATGATAGGTTTCCGTGTGCGCGGCAGACTGGTGAACAGAAAAGTGAAGGGTCTGATGACTGGCCTTTTGGCAGGATTTGCAGGGGTTTCTGTTCACGCCCTAGTGGACTTCCCACTGCGCATTCCAGGGGTGGGCTGCCTATACGCCCTGATAGGAGGTCTCTTGGTGGGAATAGGCGCCCAGAAAGGGGTGCTTGGTCGCCTTTCAAAACCGTCCTCTCAATGGGCGCCGGCTTTGCGGGGTTCTCTTTTCTTCTGCGTCTTGGGGTATACGCTTTACACCGGGGTGTCGGGGGTTCGTTCCCTGCAGGGAACGCTTTCTTTTCAGGAAGGACACCGACTGAGGGATAACCTTCTGTACGAGGAAGCGTTCACCGCGTTCCAGAGATGCGCCAAGTT
>Ga0272442_10005739_pt1 | contig 16506 bp, 16 predicted proteins | sample SSMForm2O_FD_200262 | JGI IMG/M metagenome (GOLD analysis project Ga0272442, IMG submission 200262) | Marine sediment archaeal communities from Little Sippewissett salt marsh, Falmouth, MA, United States - SSM-Form-2O | ecosystem: Environmental > Aquatic > Marine > Wetlands > Sediment ...
TCCACGCAGATGACATACCCGTATTATACAAAAAAAGAGGGACAGATATATAACATAAATCCATATCTGTCCCTCTTTGCGATTAAAAAAGTATTAGTTAATCCCCACCACTTCCACTTCAAAAGTGAGTTCCTGACCGGCAAGGGGATGATTGAAATCCACGACGACTGCGTCTTCTTTGACTTCAACGATCTTCCCCGTCAAGGCCTGTCCGGATGGTGTCTGCATCTGAATCATCATCCCGATCTGGGGTTCCATGTCTTCACCCAACTGAGTTTTAGGAACCTCGATGATGGCGTCTTTGTTGACCGTCCCGTAAGCGTCTTCCGGACCGACAATGACGGTTTTCTTTTCGCCGACCTTCATGCCCTCCAACCGGTTTTCCAGCCCCGGGATGATCATCTGTTCGCCCTGAGTATATTCTAAAGGCTCCCTGCCTTCGGACGAATCCACAACCTGGCCTTTTACGGTCAAGGTATAGTTCAATTTAACGACCTTGCCTTTTTCGATCATAGCCTCCTCCCCTCTGGCTGGATTGGTATTAAGCAGCACCGTAATGGAGAAAACAAGACACCAAAGAACCTTTTGCATAACCACTCCTTTCCGGTTAATGAACGGTTTCTGATTGACCATGCCCGCGGAATCCGAAATCGTCCCGATGCTATCCGACAAATAAAATACCGCAAGGTCAAATCCTAAAACCTTGCGGCATCAGAATTCTTGTCGCGTTGAAATGCTCAATCTTTTAGTATTCTAAGGGCTCCCCCTAAATATGTCAATGATTAATTATACCGTCGAGACTTAAATTTCAACCGGCATAGAATAGGCCCAAAATGTGGCGCCCACATCCCTGGGGCATATTTCCAGCACCCGGTTGATATTCCCTAGCCAAATGGCGACCAAGAATACAACGACTAAATGAAAAAAATGATTATTCATGCAATCCTCCCTTTTGGTCTTCATTGATCTATTCTTTTGTCGAAGACCGCGAGGATTGCTTACAAAAAAACTCTCAAGAGGATTTACTTTTCTTCGGTGGCCTTATCCGAACCCTTGACCATCCATCCGCCAACGGCTTTAATGTCCTCCCCCATCCCTCTGATCGTACTGCAGCCCAGACACATAACGACCAAAACCGCCGCCAACCCAAATAGAACTGATCTGCGCATATAACCTCCTTTGATTGGATAAAAAATAAACAGCGATAAACTAAGGTTCTCCTTGACAAAGAAAGGGGCAGTTTAACGTCGTGCCCAGGACTGCTGTTTGCAACCTTCTGTACAGTGAGCAACCGGCCTCATCATCCATCGTATCTCATTGCGGGCCATATACTTCTCCTTTCCCTAATACCCAACAAATATTTACAAATCCTTAACCTAACTTCATTAGTTGGTCGTTTATCTCCATCAACACTTACAAAATTTATTCAATCGCGATCTTGACCTTAACCTGATATTCGATTAGCCCTGCCCTGAGCGCGCCGCGCTGCTCCACCACCTCAAAAAAATGCACCTTTTCGCCCTGTTGGCCAACCTGTTCCACAACGCCTTTCACGGCGTCGGAATAACTTTTGTCCGAACGCCCGATCACTTCAATCATTCGAAACATAAACGGCTCCCCATATTCTCAAAAGGATTGTTTTTTCTGTCTTTTAAGTGTAAAGTCGACGACCTGTTGGAATTTCTGTTTTTTATCTTCCTCGATTTCGTGAAACTGGACGGCAACCCCGCAGGGGGAGTCCGGCGCTGTCCCCTTCGGCTCGACGCGCTTAACCTCGCCGCTGCAGCACAGAGGTTCCCGCATCACCGGCAGCTGGACCTCGATATCCAATATTTGTCCGATTTCAAAACGGACACTGCTTAAAAAATAACATCCGGCCAGGCTAATGTTTTCCAAAATTGGCAGCTCCCAGCGCCGGGTACCGGCATCGTGCGCCCGGGCCCGGATAATAAACTGCCGCGGAATACGCGGATGAGACCGTTTTTCACTCCACTTATTATTATCGGTCATCCTCTCCTCCCCCTTCAAAATCTTTTTGCGGGAATCCAACAAACTCCCGAACCTGTTAAAAACTCTTCCCCACAAATCGTTTTTTTCCAGATCAGGATCTTGCGATCAAGCCCGATCGTGTAGGCCGGACTGGTGCTTGGCAGATAATGAGCATCCACGGACGTTATCCCGGCCTGCTCAAAATAATTCTGGGCGGCTCGGCCGTTCAGATACACTATACGGATATTTGACCACTGGCGCAAAAATTTTTCAAAATCATTTAATTCAACACGCCGGAGCCCGGCGTCTGGGCTGCCGTTTCTTTCACAGCAACGGATCACATCCCACAATCCGATGCCGTGACGCAATAATAACCCAATCCTTTCCTGATAATTCAATTGTGAGCCGCCCCTTCCTAACAAACGCAGCACGATCGGCCAAAACTGATTCTGAGGAAAGGCGTAGTACTGTTTCTTCCGAAGCGAAAAATTGCCGGGAAATGAACCCAGAATCAGGAAGCGCGTGTGCCGATCAACAACGGGGGGCAAACCTTGCGATCTGAGTCGAGACACGATTTCTTCCTAAACTTATTTTCTTATATCTCTCTTTCAAAAAACATTTCAATCTTACCAAAGCCATATCTATTGTATCCGCCATTAAAAAAGAGGCAAGCAGTTTCCGCATTGCCTCTTTTTCAGGACATGTTTCTCGCACTCAACCGATCGATTCCAACCCCGCATTTCTTTTGAAAAACTACGTAGGCCGGCGGGATTCTTTCAAATCCAGAACCGTAGCCAGGATCATTCGCAACACGTCGCGCCGGCTGATGATGCCGACCAACCGGCCATCCTCGACGATCGGAACCCGCCGGATATTCTGTTTAAGAAAGACCTCGCAGATATCGGCCACGTTGTCCTTTTCATCGAACCGGATAACCTTTTGGGTCATATACCTTTCAACCGGGGCATCAACATCGATGTTTTTTTCAAACAAGATGCCCAGCAGATCCTTTTCCGACAGCACACCAACTAAATGCAGATCATCATCAACCACAGGCAGACCGCTGATACGATTTTCCAATAACAGATCAATGGCTTTGATGACCGACGTCTGAGGATTGATCTTGATCGTCTCCTTGGTCATAATATCTTTGGCCAACATCGGCTCCTCCTTCGGTTAACCGGGATTCTATTCACATGGATACCCGTTCGCGGACCGCAACCGGGTCGATTTCCATGGCGGCAATGAAGCGGCGTAATGCCTCCTGTCCTAAACTAGCATCGAGGAGACTTACCCCTTCCTCGATCAAATCAAAATATCCGGCTGCGGGGCGCACCCATCTTTGAAAGGCAGAACGCGGTCCCAGGGCAACTAAGGCCTTCAGCCGCATGAAATCTTCGGGCCTAATCTCCGTCGCCTGCCAGCGCGACCAGCGGGCCAAGATCTCCGCCGGTAAAACAAACGCGCCCTTCTTAACAAAAAGCATATGATCGCCTTTGACCTCGATCAACTGCCAATCCGGCCGGCCGGCGAAATAAGGTATCAACCGGTACGTTGGCGCGTCCGAATTGAGCAAAACGATCCTGATGCCGTGACGTTCTTCCGCCCGGGGCCAGAACCGTTGTGGATTCAGAATGGCCTCAAAATATTGATAATACGATTCGAAATCAACCTGACGCGTGTCGATAAAAGGCTTAAACCGGGGATAACAACACCACAATAGAAAATCGCCGGTTTGGTCATCGCAGAAGACCGGCCCGTGAAGATTGTTCCGCCACATAAATGCGACCACCTCCCGCGGCCCATGACGCAGCCTTTGGGCCAATACGCTGCGGGAAATGCCGTCGACAACATAATATTTCTGGATCTTCCGCCCAGTTCCGGCGACCAAAAGAATGATGAAGACGCCGATCAAACTCCTGTGGATGATTTCCTTTTGGGCCTCAGTTAAAACAATCCTGGACAACAATGCCCGCGGCCAGTATTCGCTGATCGTATAAACACTCGCCAAGGCAAAAAACACGCTGCCGCGCTGCGAGCGCATAAAAAGCATCAGGGAAATCAGCCAGATCAATATCAGGGCCATCTCACGGCGGCGTTGAGACAGGATTGACACTGTTGTGATCAGAAATAATCCTATCACCCATCCGCCGCGAACGGAAAAAATATAATCCGGAGGTAAAAGCTCTTTAATGTGCGCGCTCAAATGCGGAAAATGAATATAGTCCGGGATCAAAAAGACGCGCAGCGGATGGAGTGTGCCCTGCAGGCCGTAAGGATTAAGAAAAAAGACCAGCAAGTAAAGAATTGAAACAGCGCCTAAACCCTTAAAACCATAGGCTGCCTTGCGCCAATCCGGCCGATTGTCTTTGAGATTTCGCAATAAACCGATGAAACTCTCAAGCAAAAAACAGCCCAATAGCAGGCCGCCGTAAACAAAACTCCCCATATGGATATTAACCCACAGAATTCCCAATAACGGGATCGGCATGAGATACCAGGCCTGGCCGTTCTCCTTGAATCGAACCAGCGTAATTAAGAATATTGAAATAAAAATAAAATTCAACAAAAACGGCCTGAGCATGCAACGCGTATATAAACTCATGGCCAACAAATAAGCCAGGACCAGGATTGCCAAGGGCGGGACCTTGCGCCGGGTGTGAAGCGCAAACAACCCGATCGGAAGCAGACATAAAATGACCCGCAGGACCTTCAACCCCACTAAACCGCCGAGCCCATAGCAGATAAAATAAAAAACGCTTCCCAGCCACTGGGTCAGAATCCACGGATTCGGTTTATTGAAAGCGAATATATCCCAATGCGGGACCTGGTTGTGTTGGATAATCCACCGGCCAGTGGCCAGATGCCACCAGACATCACCGTTTTCGACTGGATCCCAAAAATACAAACAAAGAAAAACGAAAAATATCATCCAGGCAAGGATGATAAGCCGATATGAAAATTTCGTTTTAACGGACATGGCCGGAAAATAAATATTTACTATTTATTCTAGTTTTTATTCTAAAAAGGAATAAATGACTTCTCAAGCAGTTTATGATTTATTCAGGCGCTGCGCATGAAAAGTGCGGTCTGTTACCGGACCCGGAAAACGCACGCGGGATCGCAGGCTAGCCCCTCCGGTTCAGATATCCCGCAGTCCCCATGCCGTATCTGCCCTCGTGTCTTTTGTGGTCGAATACAAGACGAATTGTCGCAATAGGCGAAATTGTTGGGAAAGCGAATACCGCGGTAGAAAAAAGAGGTTCAGGCTTTTTTCATCAAAATATAATATTCGCAATAACGCCGAACAGGATAATCTGCGGCACGGTCACAACCGGCAGCCAGATGGCCGTGCGTCGGCCGACATTATGCCACAACAGGCCGATCTCGGTGTAATCCGTAGCCACCCCGGCCATCAAAAACACAAAACTGTTGCCCAAGGCCCCGGTCTGACGAAAGATCTCAAAAGCCAATGGCGCGGTTCCTTCCGAGCAGACTTCCAAAACGGTCGCCACGGCCAAAGTGATCAATAGGCCCAAGGCGCTCGGCCCCATATACTGATAAAAGAAATCCTGCGGGATATACGCGCCGGCCAGGCTGGCCAATCCCATCCCGATCAGGATCCACCACAACACCATATTGGCCAAAGAAATGACCCCCTGCCAGACCCCGATCAGATCGTGTTTGAATTGAACCGCACTCCAGGAATAATCTTGCCAGCGCCGCACGAAATCCTGCCTGACCGAGAAATCCTTATCAAGCTGAAATGTATTCTTGTTTAATTCAACCCATCCCTTGGATTCGAGAAATTGATAAATGAAGCCGGTGATGACGGCGACCACAATCGCAACGAAAACAATATAAGCAGCCGGCACAACGCCGAAAAACCCGATCAACATAATCGTCAACGGCAGGTTCGCCCAGGGGCTAGCCATCAGGAAAGCCACAACACAAGGGGTTGGTGCGCCTTTTTTATGCAACTGAATCGCTAAGGCCAAAATCCCATGGCTGCAAACGCTCATAAAGAAACCCAAAATAACAGCGTGCAAGATCGATCTTCTTTTGGATGTGGCCAGGGCAGCAGAAATGTACTGGCGCGGGATGAAATGATCGATGACGCCGCCCAAAAAAAGACCTAGCAGAATCGCCCACCAGATCATCCGAAAATACATCACCAGCGCAAACCGGAAAGGTCTGATTAGCGGAATAAACTCTGCCAACAGACACAACAAAATCAAAAACAATGCGATCATAACGGTCTTATTCCTGAGCAGGGCATGGCGCGGTTTAGCTGCCGGGGCCAAGCAAACGGCGTCTTCGATGCCGTGTTCGGCCTTGAATCTTTCCAGACACCGCAGGCTGCAAAAATAATAAGTCACGCCCCGATGAGACAATTTAAGTGCATCATCCGGATTAACATTCATTCCGCAAACAGGATCAGTAGCCATAACCTCTCCTTAAAATTTTCAAAAGTCATATGCCATTCAATTGGGGCCGGGGGAGTGCGACTGAATTCGAAAGACGAAAAGCGTGACCGGATCATATAGGTCCCCAGACAAAATCTCGAGATCCCCAGTACGTTCACCGGTTTTATAAACTCCTGATGACGCGAATGATTTTATGTTCCCCGTCAAGACCTGTCAATAAAAGAAAAATCCGAAATCCATCCAATCCTTGTACTTGATAAAGGTCAAACACCGCAGCACAAAAAACAAAAGAGTTTGCCCGGGAACCTTAAAGGATATGGATTACGGCTGGGCTGATTGCCTGAGGGTTTGTGGGTCGAATTCGGGATAGGCATTGAAAAATTTATCCGCAAGCCGGGGGACATCCTGCCGCAAGCCCTGATACAACCGGGCCGCTTCTTTCAGGCGCCCGGCCTTGTACAGGGTCCAGGCCAGCTGGCTGCGGGCCGCTACCGAATCAGGCCGGATCTTGAGGGCCTGCTCAAGAAATTCGATTGCCTTTTCATAATAACTGCCAACATAATTCGCGGAACTCATAAGCGCCCTAAACCGGAAATCATCATCTGTCCGTATCTCTTGTTTTAAAAATTCATACGGCAGCAGGCTCTGCCATTGCCATTGAACCGGCCTCCTTAACAATCCCTGAGTGTCCATGACCCGGCAAACCGCCCCGGCCATCAGGGCCTGGCCGCGCATGGTCGGATGCATCTGATCAATGACCAGCGTGATGTCGATCATGCCGTACGGGGCATGCGCTTCGAATAACTGCTGGGTATCGATAACAAAAACCTCGCCGGGATACTTTTGCCGCAGCCGGCGGTAAAATGCAAACACACTAGAGGGGGCGCGCAGCGGGAAATAGTCCCGGTCATTGGCCTGGCGATAGAAAACCTTGGCTTTGTCATAACGGCCTAAACGTTTATAACATTCCCCGAGACGGAAATAGGTCAGGGCATAATCCGGATCGACTTCAAGAGCTTGTTGGTACAACTGAACGGCTAGCGCGTAATTTTGCTGGGCGAATGTCTGCTCGGCTTGAGCATGAATTTCTCCCCATCGCACCAGTTGTTGCGCGCTCATTCCGTCAGCGTGAGATGAGGCGAACGGCTTGTAAGCATCAAAACGGGATAAAGGCCCAAAAAAGACGACCGGGATATGGTGGCATCGAGCATGATGGATAATTTTATCGATATTATCCTCCAGCATCTTCTGGATCGCCCGGCTCTGTTCGCCGCCCGGAGGAAGCAGGCCCTTGGTCAGGTTCGGCTCGTCTTTGCGGCGCAGATGATCATACCAGCGGTCTTCCTCGGCTTCGGCCAGGACTTCCCGGCGACGTCTGAGCAAACGCCGTTTGACCGCGGCCCGGCGCAGGCCCGATATAAACGCACTTTTTTTCGTTAAATTGATAAAGCCGTTATACACGTGATCCTTCCAGTTCCGGTTAAGATTCTTTATCCGATTTTCCATCTGGACAAAATCGTTATGCGAAGTATAAAGAACGACCAGATCGGGTTGCAATGGAATTGTGTCCAAAAAGGCCTGGGTGATAAAAAAGCTGTCTTCACCCAACCGGCCGAGGTTATAGATCTTGATGTTCCGCGCGGTCTCCGGGGGTAAAAGATGCTGCAGATAGATCTCCATCCAGCGCGCGATCGTGGAATTCGGGAAAAGATACTGGCCGTGGATAGTGGATTCCCCTAGCAGGAAAATGCGGAATTCGTCTTTGGCCTTGCGGGACTGGAAATTCTGTTCGATAAGACGGCGCTCGATATAATCAAACGAGGCAGGATAACTGAACAAACGGGACACGCCTTCGATCAACACCAGGGGGCCCAAAAAAGCGATCAGCCAAAAAATAAAAAATTTGATTTTCATTTTGCGTTCACTGTTTAGCTTAACATAAAAAATGACAGATACTTTTTGAAAAAAATGAAAAAGCGTCTGTCGCTTCTTAAAAAATCAAAAGATGTCGGTGCCTTTTTGTAGATGGGCCTGCGCTCTTTCCAACTTTTGCGGGAAAGACTCTTTTTGGTATGCCTTGGCCCAGCCCTTTACGATAAACCAGCCGCCAAATCGGATCAGGTCGTTACGCCAGTGCCGGTACCACTTTCTCCAGCCAGAACGGACATTATGAAGATAAAATACCATGGCCGGGAAGGAAAAGACATTCAGGCCCACCTTAAACATATATTTAAATTGATAAAACCCGCCCATGAGTTTACGCACGGACCGAAGCATGTCTTCGGCCGTCATGAGCGCATCCGGCTGAAACAAGGGGAAGTTGCCGTCATAATATTCCCAGCCCACGTCCGCCAACGGGTAAATCCTGACTTCCCGATTTAACCGTTCGCGCAGCTCGGTCCCGGGCAAGGGGACCGGGAGCAAAACCTGAAGCGTATCCAAACGAGCGGCCTTGATAAATTGCCGATATCGCTTCAGGCGTTCATCCGCCGTCATAGTGAAAGTTGCCCCCGCCTGCAAAGGATAACCAAAAATGAACATGCCGTGTACCAGAAATCCGTGCCGATGAAATAATCTCGTCAAGGATATCATCTCCGCAGGGCGCACTTTCTTGCGCATCGCATTTAACTCTTCTTCAATCGGCGATTCGTAGCCGATGGCGACCATATTGATACCGGCCTCGCGCATCGCCGAAAGCAATTCACTGTCCGTGGCCTTATCCAGCCGAATCTGCACGGAGAAATCAAGCCTGTGGCCGATATCGCGCTGATAATCCCTTAACATACGGCAGAAGGCAATGGTCTCCTGACGTTGTTGGCCAAAGAGATCATCGACGATGAAAAAATGCCGGGCATCCTGGGTTTCAACGATAAAACGGATCTGTTCCAGCAGCCGTTCGGGACGCGCGCATCGCGGGCGGCCCTTGACCGTGCAGAACTCGCAGTTCATGCCGCAGCCGCGGATCCGCTCGACCGGATAAACCTTTATCCTTGCATAACGGACCAGGGAAAAATCCGGCAGAGGCAGTTTTTCAAAATCCGTGATCGGCTCTCGGCCGGCAGTCACAACAACTTTGCCTTCTTGAAGATAAGCAATGCCTTTCACCGAACTAACCTCACGGTGGTTCTGCAGGGCCTGGAAAAGCTCTTTGACGGTTTCTTCGCCTTCGCCCAAAACGACATAATCGATACCGGAATGCAAGGCCTCGGGAATGGTCTCCCTGACAAAATGCTGTCCGCCGGCGATGGTTACAATCTCCTTGTTCTTGGCTTTATAAAACCGGGCAATCTCATACAGCCGGGGGATCGTGCTCGTTAATCCGCCGTAGAGCCCGATAACCGCGGCCGGGCGTATGGTTTGCAAAAATTCATGATCGGCCCCGCCGGCATGATACCGCGGCCCGTAGCGGCGGAGGTTATTCTCATCGATGACTTCAGCATCCCAGTTTTCCATTTTGTTGACCGCGGTAGCGATCGTGACCGCCCCTAACGTGGTCGTCTTATCCGCGAAACCCGAATAAATATTAAAGGCGGGATAAACGGGAATGATCATCCGCAATCGATATCTTTGCTTCATTGCTGACAACATAGGCCTTTTCTTATTATCATACTGCTTATTATACTTATATCCTGCAGACCCTTAAAAGCGAATGAACAAGAAGCACGGGACGCTTCCTAAAAGACAACTCTGGACCAACATGTTTATTTTATATCAAAAACAGTTGCGGAAATCAAGCCAGGCGCACGGCCTCGCTGATAATAGAAAGTTGACCCCTATAGGCCAATTTGTTATAATATGCAACTTATTTCAAGGCAACATTAATTCAAGAGGGAGATCGTTCATGGAACAAGTTGTGGATCATGCCCACCCCCATCAAACAGCTCCGGAAGACCGCATTCCGTTTTTTCAAAAATTCATCTACGGCATGGGATCATTGGCCAATGACAGCCAGGCGGCATGGATCGGGCAGATGGTTGCGATTTTAATCGTTGGTTTACAGATCAATCCATTCGTTGTTGGCCTTATCGGATGTGTTCCGCGTATTTTTGATGCGATCATTGATCCTGTTGTTGGATTTAGCTCAGATAATGCCCGCACGCGTTGGGGGCGCCGCCGCCCTTTTATCTTTTTCGGTGCTATTGCCGCAGGGATCTGTTACATTTTTATGTTCCAGCTTTATCCCGAGAACAGCAATACGTTTAACAGCTGGTATTTTTTGATCTTTCAGATCATCTTTTTTGCTGCTTTTACTTGCTATTCCATACCCTGGATCGCGCTCGGTTATGAGATGACGCCGGATTATCACGAGCGCACAACCCTGCAAAGTTGGAGCCGGGCTTTTGCGCAAGTGCCTTGGTTGCTTGCGCCTTGGGCTTGGACCATCATGGGTGAATTCAAAAATCCGGAAACCGGGGCCACGGATCTTGTCCTCGGGGCACGAACGGTCGCGATGATCATTGGAATTGTTATCATCGCGTTTGGGGTGCTCCCGGCGATTTTTAACAAAGAGCATTTTGCCAATCTTCCCGATCCCGTAAAACCAGCCGGCCGTTTTATGGCTCATTTGTTAAAGGATCTCCGATCTAAGGCGTTAATGATTAAGGTATTTATAATATGCGTCATCGTTTCCCTGATCGGTTTTGCTATTTGTTATTTTCCTTTAAATCTAGCACAATATCCTTTACGCTTGTTAATTCACATCTTCTTGCTCTCCGTTCTTTTAGAAAGGGAGTTATTTCATTTCCTTTATGCCTTCCCTGTGCTTCGCAACATGTTCGATAATATCGGCCTTAGCTTCAAAAACAAACTTTTTGTTAAGCTTTGTGCGACAACGTTCTTGATCTTTAACGGTTTTATGCTTAGTTCCACATTTATCCTTTTTGTCATTTGGCACTATGTATTTAAGAATGCTCCGGACTTCGGGCTCGCTCAGAACGCCGGCAGTAAATTGTTGGGAATCTATGGATCGTTCAGCGCGATTTGCACCGTTTGTGTTGTTTCTTTCATCCCATGGCTTTCCAGAAAACTAGGCAAAAGAGGCGCTTTTTTTGTTACGATTCCGATTTCGATTATCGGATATTCCATGAAATGGTTCGGATACAATCAAGTCCATGCATCAAGCAGTAAGCTTTGGGAAATCACCGCGGCCAGCGGTTTCGGAAGCTGGCCACAGATCACCAACTTTTTTAAGGCCTGCGCGATCGTTGCCCAAGAGCATTATCTCCTCTTGGCTTGTGCGCCGTTTATCGTTTTTGGCCTGGGATCACTTTTTACCATTATTCTTTCTATGGTTGCCGATGTCTGTGATCTTGACGAATTAAAAACCGGACAACGCCGGGAAGGAATGTTTAGCGCTGTCTATTGGTGGATGGTCAAACTGGGTTTGGCTATGGCGTCTTTGGTCGGCGGAGCAATGTTGACGGGGACAGGCTTCAAACCGGAATTGCAACTGCAGCAGGCTCCGGGAACATTACTCTGGATGCGTATTTGGGATGTGTCTATCCCCATCGTGACGTCACTGATTGCAATTTTTATCATTGCAACTATTCATTATTCCCAAAAAGATGCCAATGAAGTCCGCCGGCAGCTGGAAGCCAGGCGGGGTAAAGTATAAGCTGTCATCATATATCCTTAAACGCCCGGGAAGCCGTTCCTCCCGGGCGTTTTTCTCAGTAAACTCAAATTTTACATCTTTATCACAGTAACTCCTTAAAGATATCACCTAACTAGACCATAATGAACAAACCGGCGAAACGATTCTCATTGAAATTGTTATTGTTGTATGATTAAATAAAGTTAAATCATTCTGAGCATAAAAAACGAGGGCAATATGACAAAACAAATGGATACCCGAAACATCAATTCCAAACCAATTATTATTTTTCCATACCGCGGGTATGAGAATAATAAACAATGTGAATGGTATTTCTGGTGGACTGTGGAGCGGTGCAAAGAAATCGACCCTAAGCCGATTGTTGTATTGGCGCGGGATACGGTTATACGGCAAGATGCCGCATCCTTTATGAAGGATGAAAGGTGCAAAGATTTGGAGATTATCCAAACCTGGTCCGTCGATACCTGCCAGACCTGGCTGGCCGGCTGGGGACACGTGCTTGATCATTATCCCGATGCCCAAAGAATCGTCCAACTGCCGGGTGATCTTGATTATGTTAAAGAAGATGTCGAATTTTATGACAACCTTGGAAATTTTATCGAGATTACGGATTCCGATATTGCCTTAGGTAACTTCGGAACAGGAGATAAGTACAGCGCAAAAGGCCTGGTGGATACTTACGGCACGTATCCGCTTCTGGCAAACTGGTTTCCCGAGATCTCCCAAAGCATAAGGTCCCTGCCTCTGCATAGGCCGAGATCCGAATTCCTGAACATCAAAACATCCATCCTGCGCGAACTTTTAATCAATAACCGGAACTTTGCTTATGAACAGACCTTGAACTTTCTTATCAAAAGCTGGAATTATACTGAGAAAAAATGGAAATATCGTATATCCGTATCCCCGCTGGGAAGCCTGTCGGACAACAAGTCCTTCAGGGATTACAGGGGATGTATCGACCAAATAGAAAGAATTGAAAGAATGCTGGCTTTATTATGGCGTGAGATCAAGGAACCCAAAAAGAAGACTAATGTAAGCGACGCGAAGTTCGAAGAACAATACACCGTATTCAGCGACGAATACGACAAACTCCGCTCCAAATCAAAGGGCATTATGGAAACCGCCCGAACGACCCTCCGCGCCCTCCTGGGCGTATAATAATAGGGAACGAAACCCTATCTTGACCACGATGATTCTCCTCTGAGTTTAAGGAAGGCATCACGCAAGGCATTCAGGATATCTTCCTTGGATCCCTGTACAAAAACCGGAGTCCCGATATTGACTTCGCAGATAAAAGGCAAGAGTATAAATTCGCCTTTCGGCAAGGCCCGGCCCATATTGGACATAAAAACCGGAATAACCGGTATCTGCGGAAATTCCTGGATCATATGGGCAATGCCGCTGTGAAACGCGCCCAGATCACCCGATACAGAACGAGTCCCTTCCGGAAAAATAATCAAACTTTCACCGCGCATTAAAGCCTCACGAAGAACAGGCAAGGGATTATGCTCACGGGAAATGTGCTGGCGCTCGATGGGTAAAATGTTGAAAAAGCAATGACTGAACCAGGCGACCATAGCGTTACGGTGAAAATAATCTGCGGCAGCCACCGGCCGAATTCGGGCCAAGTCTTTTAAAGGAAAAAGATTTAATAACGCGACCGCATCAAGATGGCTGGTATGGTTGGCAACAATAATAAAAGGATGCTGTCGGGGTAATTCTTTTAAACCACGCACCCGTACCCCGATAAAAAAGGCCAGCAAAGGCCGCACAAGGAGTGCGAAAAATATAATCTGCAACAATGAGGACATCTCAATAATAAAAATAAGCCGTCATATGGAAGAACAACGGGGCCGTATAACACAGCGAATCCACCCGGTCCAAAGCGCCGCCATGCCCGGGGATGGCATTGCTGAAATCCTTCACCCCGGCATCGCGCTTGACCGCGGACATGACCACATCGCCAAAAAATCCGGCTATGGCGATACAGAAAGCAAAAAACATCGTCTCCACAACGCCAAAGGGCGTAAGAAAACGCAGGGCCAAACTCGCTACCGTTGTTGTGAGAACCCCGCCCCAAAACCCTTCCATAGTTTTTTTAGGGCTGACGATCGGAAAAATTTTATGGCGGCCGATCAGCTTTCCCCATAAAAATTGAAAGACGTCATTCATCTCGGTCACAATCACCAGAAATAAAAGCAGTGTCGATCCGCCGGCAGAAGTCCCAGCTATCGAAGGCATGGTTGACAAATAGGCCATGTGGCTAAACCCAAACACAAAGGCCATCAGCCCCCATTGGATCTTAGCGACCGAAGAAAGAAAGCCAGCGGTTTCCTGCACCAGCACCAGCCGCAGCGGAATGAAGAGAAAGGCATAAACCGGGATAAAGATCAGAAACATTATGTACCAATTGGTCGCCACCCAATAATATTGGATCGGGATAACCAGGAAAGCCCAGAACAGGGCGCGATGGTCAGCGCGGCGGGTATCGAGAATGGTGACGTATTCCTTCAGAACCCAAAAACTTGTTAGAGCAAAAAAGATTATCGTTATCGAGCGGCTTAAGGTCACGGCCAAGAAAAAGAAGAACGCCATAAACCACCAGGATCGTACCCGCAACTTGAGTTCCTGCCAATCGACCTGCGGCGCCAACCTGGACCCGAAGCGAACAATGACGGAGGAAAATAAAAGGATGCAAAAGACAAGCGTCCCGGCCCGCGCAACCGGCATGCCCATGACCAGAGAATAAATTTTATCCATTTTGGAGTTCCTTGATTGTGCTCAACAGCCGGTTGAGGCAAGTCACGAGGGTGCCGGCAAAAGCCATACCAAAAATCCAAGCCCAATATTCCATTACCACCGGGAAAAAATAGGACACAAGCGCAAGCGCACCGACCAGAAATGCCCGGTCGCTTTTGCCCATTGGTCCTTGATAATAACGTTTGCCTCCTAAAGCCTGCCCCAGGACCCCACAGAATTCGGTGAGAATGGCACCGATAACGAAAAACAAAACGGCCCATTGCGCTTGCCTGCACACGTTAAGCAACGGCAGATATAGCGCAATATCCGATAATACGTCGCCCAATTCATTCAATATCGCTCCGCGCACGGTTTTAAGATCAAAATCTCTGGCAAGCACACCGTCGATAGCATTCAGGGCCATACGTAAAAAAAGCCAGGCCGGGAGAACCAAAAGCCAGGCACGATGATCCGCCGCCTGACTGGCCAATCCGCCGGCAGCCACGGAGCCCACAAAAGCCGCGACAGTTACCTGATTGGGCGTGACCCCGCATTTGTGCAGCCATAGAATACTCGGCCTTAAAAATTTTTGAAATTTTGGTTTTAGATCATATACCGAAGCCATAGTCTCTAAGGAGCAGTCCTTGGGGCTGTCATTTTTGGCAACTTCTTTAATAATTCTTCAGCTGCGACATAATCCGGTTCTTTCTTCAGAACTTCGTTTAATATTCTTCTGGCGGTCATTAAATTCAATGTGTTATCGGCATCAAGCGTTTCAGCCAGCATATATCCGTATTCGACTTTATCCGGCATATAATAATACGCATTGGCAAAGGCAATCTGCGCCCCCGGCAGATCGCCTTTTGCGTAACATTCTTTTCCTGCCTTAAAAAATTCAGCCGCCTCTTTCGGCGGCGAACTCCGGATCGAAGCGATTATTTTAAAAACGTCTTCGTCAGAAAAATGTTTCCGGTTCAGAAATAACATAACATTGCCCATGTCTTTACCATTTTTATCATAAACGGAACATTCGTAAACGCACAGATCGCTTTTCGTTCTGCATCCAAATTTAATAAATCCTTTGATCTCCGGACCCGAGAACTGTCTTATCTGCCCCTGGTCGCCATAATTCGGTAAAAGCATGTCTCTTAAGACCAATAAAATAATCCCCCAATTGTTGGAATAAACCGCTTTTTCAAACTGGTAGGCGTTTTCTAAGTTTAATAATTCATACATCGGTTGAATAAGGGCCAAAACGTTTTTGTCTTCAACCAATATAAGATTATTATCGGGCGCAGAGACACCATCCCCTAATCCCAAAACCCCGAGTTCGTTATTGTTAACCAGCTGTAATCTGAAATCATTGGGTATCAACAAAGAAAAATCAAGGATTTCCCTTCGGGTAAAATTATGTTTGGTTCGAGACACATTTACGTCAGCCAGCTTAATGACGGGAGGCACTTGTACCAAAAAAGGCTTCTGATTTGTCTTCAGGATAAAAATTTTATATCCCAAGGAAGATAACGGGACCACCAAGGTCATGCCCAAAAATAAAATGGCTACTGCGGCATACCAGCTTTTCAGTTTGAATTTGTTTTGTGCGAGGGCAAACTGTTCCCGAATCCCCCGGCGCATAAAAAACCACAAAACAAAAACGATCAAGCCGATCTTGATTGAAACCGTCGACCAATTCAGCGCCTGCCATCCGAAAATGAAGCCGTTATTAGGTAAGCCGAT
>Ga0272442_10005740_pt1 | contig 16500 bp, 13 predicted proteins | sample SSMForm2O_FD_200262 | JGI IMG/M metagenome (GOLD analysis project Ga0272442, IMG submission 200262) | Marine sediment archaeal communities from Little Sippewissett salt marsh, Falmouth, MA, United States - SSM-Form-2O | ecosystem: Environmental > Aquatic > Marine > Wetlands > Sediment ...
ACAACGTCGGTCTGCTGCTTCGCGGTGTCAAGAAGGACGAGATCGAGCGTGGTCAGGTCGTGGCGAAGCCCGGGTCGATCATGCCGCACACGAAGTTCAAGGGGCAGGCGTACATCCTCACGAAGGAGGAGGGCGGTCGTCACACCCCGTTCTTCAACGGCTATCGTCCGCAGTTCTACTTCCGGACGACGGACGTTACCGGTTCGGTGAAGCTGGAAGAGGGCACCGAGATGGTGATGCCCGGTGACCACGTCGGCCTGGAGGTAGAGCTCCAGGCGCCGATCGCGATGGAGAAGGAGCTTCGCTTCGCGATCCGCGAGGGCGGCCGCACCGTGGGCGCCGGCGTGGTCAGCGAGATCCTGGGATAGATCGAGGGCAACAATGGGCAATCGAACAAAGATCACGCTCGAGTGCACGGTGTGCAAGCGGCGCAACTACAGCACCACCAAGAACAAGCGCACCATGACCGACAGGCTCGAGCTGAAGAAGTACTGCCCGTTCGACCGGAAGCACACGATGCACCGGGAAACCAAGTAGCTAGTGGGCAGAGGGGCGCGGTCGATGGGTATGCAGGCCAGTAGCACAACGGCTAGTGCACCGGTCTCCAAAACCGGGGGTTGGGGGTTCGAATCCCTCCTGGCCTGCCAGTCCTTGGGGAATGTCCGATGAACACCAATCGCAAGTGGATCGCCCTCGGCCTGGTCCTGCTGGGCATCATCGGCTACTGGCTGTTCGGGAACATGCTCGCCGGTATCTGGTCGCTGGCCAAGCTGCGCGAGGTGCCGATCGCCGGGCCGGTGGATCTGCCAACGCTGCTCGCCGCGGTGATCGCGCTCGGTGGCGTCGCCTATCTCTATCGAAGCAAGAAGTTCAATGAGTGGGCTGGCGAGGTGACCGTCGAGCTGAAGAAGGTCACCTGGCCGACGATCAAGGAGACGCGCGCCTCGACCGTGGTCGTGATCGTGGTCACCTTCATCGTATCGGTCTTCCTCGGTCTGTTCGATTTCGTCTGGTCCGGGGTCACCGACCTCATCTACGGAGGCTGATGACCATGAAGTGGTACGTGGTCCACACCTATTCGGGCTACGAGAGCAAGGCGCGGGCAAGTCTGCTCGAACGGGTGAAGACCTTCAAGCTCGAGGAGAGATTCGGCGAGGTGCTGATCCCCACCGAGAACGTGGTGGAGATGGTCAAGGGCCAGCGCCGCACCTCGACACGCAAGTTCTTCCCCGGCTACATCCTGGTGCAGATGGACCTGAACAACGAGACCTGGCACATCGTGAAGAACACGCCGAAGATCACGGGTTTCGTCGGCAACAGCACCAGTCCTCCGGCCGTGCCGGACGCCGAGGTGGCGCGGATTACCAACCAGATCAGCGAGGGCACGCTCAAGCCCAAGCCCAAGGTCCTCTTCGAGGAGGGAGAGCAGGTCCGTGTCGTCGATGGCCCGTTCCAGGGCTTCTCGGGCACAGTGGATGCGGTGAACGCAGAGAAGGGCAAGCTGCGCGTGCTGGTGAGCATCTTCGGGCGGGCCACGCCCGTCGAGCTCGACTTCGTGCAGGTGCAGAAGGACTGACAAAATGGCGAAGAAGGTCATCGGACAGATCAAGCTGCAGGTCCCCGCGGGCAAGGCCACGCCCTCCCCGCCGGTGGGTCCGGCGCTGGGCCAGCATGGTGTGAACATCATGGAGTTCTGCAAGGCGTTCAACGCCCGCACCGGTGGGCAGGAGGGCATGATCATCCCGGTGGTGATCACGGTCTTCGCCGACAAGAGCTTCAGCTTCATCACCAAGACGCCGCCGGCCTCGATCTTGCTGCTCAAGGCGCTGGGGGTCGAGAAGGGCTCACCGGTGCCGAACAAGGAGAAGATCGGCACCCTGCCGATCGCCAAGGTCCGCGAGGTCGCGGAGATCAAGATGCCGGACCTGAACGCCAATGATATCGACGCTGCGACCAAGATCATCATGGGAACCTGCCGCAGCATGGGCATCGAGGTCGCGGAGTAGCTGGGTTCGATCGGCGCGCCGCCTGCACCGCGGGGCGGAGCCAGGATGCGCCGGGTAACGCGGGAGGCGGCGAGTGCCGCCGGAGGTCATCGCGATGGCGCGCAAGAGTAAACGGTTCAGTCAGGCGGATGAGCAGATCGACCGCCAGAAGAAGTACGAGATCGAGGAGGCGGTGACGCTGCTCAAGTCGTTACCAGAGACGAAGTTCGATCAGTCGGTGGACATCGCCGTTCGGCTGGGCGTCAACCCCAAGCACGCCGACCAGATGGTGCGCGGTGCGGTGACGCTGCCGCACGGCACGGGCAAGACCGTGCGCGTCGCCGTGTTCGCCAAGGGCGAGAAGGAGAAGGAGGCCACCGACGCCGGCGCCGATGTGGTCGGCGCCGACGACCTGGTGGAGAAGATCCAGGGTGGATGGCTCGAGTTCGACACCACCATCGCCACGCCGGACATGATGGGGCAGGTCGGCCGGCTGGGCAAGGTCCTCGGGCCGCGCGGGCTGATGCCCAACCCCAAGGTCGGCACGGTGACCTTCGACGTGGGCAAGGCGGTCAAGGATGCCAAGGCCGGCCGCATCGAGTTCCGGGTGGAGAAGGCGGGCATCGTGCACTGCCCGGTGGGTCGCGCCTCCTTCGAGCCGGACAAGCTCAAGGAGAACGTGCTGTCGCTGGTCGAGGTGCTGCTCAAGGCTCGCCCGGCGGCGGCCAAGGGTACCTATTTCAGGAGCATTGCCCTGTCCACGACCATGGGCCCGAGCATCAGGCTCGACCCGATGGCCGTGCAGGCGGCATTGAAGTAGTGGAACGGGACTTCGTAGACAGTGGGTGTGGAGGGCGCTCCGCATAATCGTCTCGAGCCCGAGGCGGCCCGCCGAGAGGAAGGAGGACAGAGGAGCGTGAGACGAGACGAGAAGGAAACGAAGGTTGCCGCGCTGCGCGAAGAATTCGAGCGAGCGCAGGTCGCCATCGTGGCCGACTTTCGAGGTCTCAAGGTCGAGGAGGAGACGCGTCTGCGTCGGGACTGCCGCAAGGCCGGCGTCAGCTACCGGGTGGTGAAGAACTCGCTCGCCCGGCTGGCGGTGGACGGCACGGAGTTCGAGGCGATCGCGTCGCTGTTCTCGGGGCCCTGCGCCCTGGCGCTCAGCGACGAGGATCCCGGGGCGCCCGCGCGAACCCTCGCCAAGTTCAAGAAGGAGACCAAGAAACTCGAGCTGCGAGGCGGCCAGATCCGAGGACGGGCCGAGCCCCTCACTTCGAATGACGTCGAGGAGCTGGCCAGGATGCCGGGCAAGGACGAGCTCCGGGCGCAGCTGCTGTCCGTGATGGTGGCGGTGCCCACCGGATTCGTCCGGGCCTTGAGCGAGGTGCCGGCCAAGTTCGTGAGAGTCGTCGAGGCGTATCGCAAGGAAAAAGAACAGGCCGCCTGACGGCCTCAAGGATTGAAGAGAAAGAGAGGATTTTCAAGATGGCAGAGATCACCAAGGAAGCATTGGTCGAGCATATCAAGGGCATGACCGTGATCGAGCTCTCGGAGCTGGTCAAGACGCTCGAGGACGAGCTTGGCGTATCCGCGGCGGCGCCGGTGGCGATTGCGGCCGGTCCTGCGGCGGGCGGCGATGCCGCGGAGGCGGCCGAGGAGCCGACCGAGTTCAACGTGATCCTGGCCGAGATCGGCGCGAACAAGATCCAGGTGATCAAGGTCGTGCGAGCGGTCACCGGTCTGGGCCTCAAGGAGGCCAAGGACCTCGTGGACGGGGCTCCCAATCCGGTCAAGGAAGCCGTGCCCAAGGACGAGGCCGAGGGCATCAAGAAGCAGCTGGAAGAGGTCGGCGCCAAGGTCGAGGTCAAGGCCTAGTGCTGGGTGCTGTCGATCGCGCAAAACGGCTCCCGGCCGGTATCCGCCGGCTGGGAGTTGAGCGACTGGGCTGGATGCACAAGGAGTAGGCATGGCCACGGCGATCCAGAACAACTTCCGTCACAGGAAGACCTTCGCCAAGATCGACAAGATCATCGACATCCCGAACTTGATCGACATCCAGAAGCGCTCGTTCAACAAGTTCATGCAGTCCACGCTTCCGCCGGAGGATCGCGAGGACCTGGGACTGCAGGGCGTGTTCAAGAGCGTCTTCCCGATCAAGGACTTCAACGAGACCGCCTCGCTGGAGTTCGTCAGCTACCATCTCGAGAAGCCCAAGTACGATGTCGAGGAGTGCCACCAGCGCGGCATGACCTTTGCCGCGCCGGTGAAGGTCGTCGTCCGGCTGGCCGTGTGGGAGAACGACGAGACAACCGGCGTGCCCAACATCCGTGACATCAAGGAGCAGGAGGTCTACTTCGGCGAGATTCCGCTGATGACCGAGAACGGAACCTTCATCATCAACGGGACCGAGCGCGTGGTCGTCAGCCAGCTCCACCGCTCGCCGGGAGCCTTCTTCGATCACGACAAGGGCAGCACCCATGTCAGCGGCAAGCTGCTCTACTCGGCGCGGGTGATCCCGTATCGGGGTTCCTGGCTCGACTTCGAGTTCGATCCCAAGGACGTGATCCACGTGCGTATCGACCGCCGGCGCAAGATGCCGGCCACGGTGCTGCTCCGCGCGCTGGGCTACGACACCGAAGACCTGCTGGACTACTACTACGACCGCGAAATGGTGCGCGTGCTCGACGGCGGACGGCTGGAGAAGACAGCCAAGTTCGATCTGGCGTATCGCAAGCACGCCTGCGACGACGTCGTGGATCCCAAGGGCGGCGAGGTTCTGGTCAAGAAGGGCCAGAAATTCACCAAGGCCAAGGTGCGCAAGATCGAGGCGGCCGGTATCGAGTGGCTGCCCCTGCACGACGAGGACATCTGCGGAGACGAGAACCGGATGGCGATGGTCTGCGCGCGCGACGTCGTGGACATGAACACCGGCGAGGTGATCGTCGAGTGCAACGAGGAGATCTCGCAGGAGAAGCTCGACGAGATCCGCCGCCGCGGCATCACCGAGTTCGAGATCCTGTTCATCGACAACCTGCACGTGGGCCCGTACCTGAGAAACACGTTGCTCGTCGACAAGATGAACAGCACCGACGAGGCGATCCTCGAGATCTACCGGCGGATGCGGCCCGGTGATCCGCCCACGCCCGAGACGGCCAAGACGCTGTTCGGCAATCTGTTCTTCAACCCCGACCGCTACGACCTGTCCAAGGTCGGACGGCTCAAGCTCAACTACAAGTTCGGCCTCGAGGACGTGCCGATCGAGAACACCGTGTTGACCAAGGAGGACATCCTCGAGACGGTCAAGTACATCATCGGCCTCAAGGATGGCCGCGAGGGCTACCAGATCGACGATATCGATCATTTGGGCAATCGTCGCGTGCGAACCGTGGGCGAGCTGCTGGAGAACCAGTACCGCATCGGGCTGGTGCGCATGGAGCGGGCGATCAAGGAGCGGATGAGCCTCCAGGAGGTCGAGACGCTGATGCCGCACGACCTGATCAACGCGAAGCCCGTCTCCGCCGTGATCAAGGAGTTCTTCGGCAGCAGCCAGCTCTCGCAGTTCATGGACCAGACCAACCCGCTGTCCGAGGTGACCCACAAGCGGCGGCTCTCCGCCCTCGGCCCGGGAGGATTGACGCGCGAGCGCGCCGGCTTCGAGGTACGTGACGTACACACCACGCACTACGGCCGCATCTGCCCGATCGAGACCCCGGAGGGTCCGAACATCGGGCTGATCGCCAGCCTGTCGACCTACGCCCGCGTGGACGAGTACGGCTTCGTGGAGACGCCGTACCGCTCCGTGAAGGACGGCAAGGTGACCCACGACGTGAGGTTCTACTCCGCGCTGGAGGAGGAGCAGCACGTCATTGCCCAGGCCAACGCGGTGCTGGACAAGAATGGCGCCTTCGTCGCCGACCTCGTCGCCGCGCGCAAGGCGGGCGAGTCCGTGATGATCCGGCCGGGAGATGTCAGCTTGATGGACATCTCGCCGAACCAGCTGGTCAGCGTGGCCGCGTCGCTGATCCCCTTCCTCGAGAACGACGACGCGAACCGGGCGCTGATGGGCTCGAACATGCAGCGCCAGGCCGTGCCCCTGCTCCGCACCCGTGCGCCGCTGATCGGCACGGGCATCGAGGGCATCGTGGCCCGCGATTCGGGCGTCACCGTGGTGGCCCGGCGCGACGGCGTGGTCGACAGCGTGGATGCCTCGCGCATCGTGGTCAAGGCCGACGCGCCGGACGGCCGCGATGTCTCCGCCGAGGTCGACATCTACAACCTGATCAAGTATCAGCGCTCCAACCAGAACACCTGCATCAACCAGAAGCCAATCGTGTCGCCCGGAGACCGGGTAAAGGCCGGCGACGTGGTCGCCGACGGGCCCGCCACCGAGCTGGGCGAGCTGGCGCTGGGTCAGAACGTGCTGGTCGGCTTCATGCCCTGGGGCGGGTACAACTTCGAGGACTCGATCCTGATCTCCGAGCGGCTGGTCAAGGAGGATGCCTTCACCTCGGTGCACATCGAGGAGTTCGAGTGCATCGCCCGCGACACCAAGCTGGGTCAGGAGGAGATCACCCGCGACATCCCGAACGTCGGCGAGGAGGCGCTGAAGGACCTCGACGAGAGCGGCATCATCCGCATCGGCGCCGAGGTCAAGCCGGGCGATATCCTCGTGGGCAAGATCACGCCCAAGGGCGAGACGCAGCTCTCGCCCGAGGAGAAGCTGCTGCGCGCGATCTTCGGCGAGAAGGCCGGCGACGTGCGCGACTCATCGCTGCGCGTGCCGCCGGGCGTGATCGGCACCGTGATCGCGGCCAAGGTCTTCTCGCGCAAGGGCATCGAGAAGGACGGGCGGTCCCGGGAGATCGAGGACCAGGATGCCCGCAAGCTGCGCAAGGACCAGGACGACCAGATCAAGATCATCAAGGATTCGGCGTACGAGCGGATCGAGCGCCTGCTGGTCAAGCGCGTGCTCGCGGCCAAGCTGGTGGACGACAAGGGCCGGGTGCTGATGCAGCGCGGCAAGAAGCTCACGCCCGAGGTGCTCGAGGAGATCCCGCGCAAGTACTGGTCCGAGATCTCCGTGGTCGACGGAAGCAGGATCGAGGCCGAGATCGAGCGCATCGTCGAGAACGTCAACGAGCAGATCGACCTCGTGAAGATGGTCTTCGCCGAGAAGATCCACAAGCTGAAGAAGGGTGACGAGCTGCCGCCCGGCGTGATCAAGATGGTCAAGGTCTACGTGGCGATCAAGCGCAAGCTCTCGGTCGGTGACAAGATGGCCGGACGCCACGGCAACAAGGGCGTGATCTCGCGGATCCTGCCCGACGAGGACATGCCGTACCTGGCCGACGGCACGCCGATGGACGTGGTGCTCAATCCGCTCGGCGTCCCCTCGCGAATGAACGTGGGGCAGATCCTCGAGACCCATCTGGGCTGGGCCGCGCGCGAGCTGGGCAAGCAGATCGGCGAGATGATCGACGAGCATGCGCCGGCCAACGCTGTGCGCAAGGAGCTCAAGCGAGTCTATGGAGCGCGCGGCAGCTTCGGCCGGCTGATCGACGAGCTGGACGCCGAGGATGTTGCCCGCCTGGCCGCCAAGTGCCGCGAGGGCGTCCATCTCGCCACGCCGGTGTTCGACGGCGCCCGCGAGGAGGAGATCCGGCAGCATCTCGAGCTGGCCGGTCTACCCGACAACGGCCAGACCGTTCTGTTCGACGGCCGGAGCGGCGAGCCCTTCGACTCCGAGGTCACGGTGGGCATGATGTACATGCTCAAGCTGCACCACCTGGTCGATGACAAGATCCACGCGCGGTCGATCGGTCCGTACAGCCTCGTCACCCAGCAGCCGCTGGGCGGCAAGGCGCAGTTCGGCGGTCAGCGCCTGGGTGAGATGGAGGTCTGGGCGATGGAGGCCTACGGCGCCGCCTACGCCCTGCAGGAGTTCCTCACGGTCAAGTCCGATGACGTGGCCGGCCGAACGCGGATGTACGAGGCAATCGTCAAGGGCGAGCACGTGCTCGAGCCGGGGCTGCCGGAGAGCTTCAACGTGCTGATCAAGGAGCTCCAGAGCCTGGCCCTTGACGTGGAGCTGATCGAGGACCGGCCCAAGTAGGGGTGCGATTTATCGTGCCCGCCCAAGGTAGGCCCCAAGCTGGGAGGAAGCCGTGAAGGACATCTTCAGCTTCTTCGAGAAACCGAAAGATCCGATCAGTTTCAGCGCGGTGCGCATCTCGCTGGCCTCGCCGGAGAAGATCCGGGAGTGGTCGCACGGCGAGGTCCGCAAGCCGGAGACGATCAACTACCGGACCTTCAAGCCGGAGCGGGACGGCCTGTTCTGCGCCAAGATCTTTGGCCCGGTGAAGGACTACGAGTGCAACTGCGGCAAGTACAAGCGGATGAAGCACCGCGGCGTGATCTGCGAGAAATGCGGCGTCGAGGTGATCCAGTCCAAGGTCCGCCGCGAGCGACTGGGCCACATCAATCTCGCTACGCCGGTGGCCCACATCTGGTTCCTCAAGAGCCTGCCGAGCCGGATCGGCAACATGCTCGACATCACGCTCAAGGATCTGGAGCGGGTGCTCTACTGCGAGAGCTACATCGTGGTCGACCCGGGCCAGACCGAGCTGAAGCGGATGGAGCTGCTCTCCGAGGATCAGTACCAGGAGGCCCTCGAGACTCACGGACCGGAGGACTTCGCGGCCGGCATGGGCGGCGAGGCGGTCCGCGACCTGCTCAAGCAGATCGACGTGGTGGCGCTGTCCGAGGAGCTGCGCGCCGACATGAAGGCGGCCAACAGCGAGGCCAAGCGCAAGAAGCTGGCCAAGCGCCTCAAGGTCGTCGACGCCTTCAAGGACTCCGGCAACCGTCCGGAGTGGATGATGCTCGAGGTGATCCCGGTGATCCCGCCGGATCTGCGGCCGCTGGTACCGCTCGACGGCGGCCGTTTCGCCACCAGCGACCTCAACGATCTGTACCGGCGTGTGATCAACCGGAACAACCGGCTGCGTCGCCTGCAGGAGCTGAACGCGCCCGAGATCATCATCCGTAACGAGAAGCGGATGCTGCAGGAGGCGGTCGACGCACTGTTCGACAACGGGCGCCGGGGCAAGACGATCACCGGCCCGAACAAGCGGCCGCTGAAGTCGCTGTCCGACATGCTCAAGGGCAAGACCGGCCGCTTCCGCCAGAACCTGCTGGGCAAGCGGGTCGATTACTCGGGGCGTTCGGTGATCGTGGTCGGGCCGGAGCTGAAGCTGCATCAGTGCGGCCTGCCCAAGCAGATGGCGCTCGAGCTGTTCAAGCCCTTCATCTATCACAAGCTCGAGGAGCGGGGCTACGTCACCACGATCAAGAGCGCCAAGAAGCTCGTCGAGCGTGAGCGCCCCGAGGTGTGGGACATCCTCGAGGAGGTGATCAAGGAGCACCCGGTGCTGCTCAACCGGGCGCCCACGCTGCACCGCCTCGGCATCCAGGCCTTCGAGCCGGTGCTGATCGAGGGCAAGGCGATCCAGCTGCATCCGCTGGTCTGCGTGGCCTTCAACGCCGACTTCGACGGCGATCAGATGGCCGTCCACGTGCCGCTCTCCATCGAGGCGCAGATGGAGGCCCGCGTGCTGATGATGTCGACCAACAACATCTTGAGCCCGGCGCACGGCAAGCCGATCATCAACCCGACCCAGGACATCGTGCTCGGTTGCTACTACATGACACGCGAACGCGCCTTTGCACGCGGCGAGGGCAAGATCTTCTCGTCCCCGGACGAGGTCCGCGCGGCCTACGATCACGGCGAGCTGGATCTGCAGGCGGCGATCAAGGTGCGCGTGAACGGCGAGCTCCTCGAGTCGACCACGGGGCGGATCCTGCTCGGCGAGATCCTGCCGCCCGGCGTGCCCTTCGAGATGGTCAACCAGGTGATGGACAAGAAGACCCTCTCCACCCTGATCGATCGCTGCTACCGCGAGGCCGGCAACAAGGCGACCGTGATCCTCGCCGACCGGCTGCGAACGGTTGGCTTCCGGCACGCCACGCTGGCCGGCATCTCGATCTGCATCGACGACATGCGGATCCCGTCGAGCAAGCAGGCTCTGCTGACCGGCGCCCAGGAGCAGGTGCGAGAGATCGAGGAGCAGTACGCCGAGGGCCTGATCACCGACGGTGAGCGCTACAACAAGGTGGTCGACATCTGGGCCGGCGCCTCGGAGCAGGTCTCGCAGCACATGATGAGCGAGCTCGGTGAGGAGACGATCCCCGACCCCAACGCTCCGAAGGACGCCAAGCGCGCCCGCCGCACGCCCTCGTTCAACCCGATCTTCATCATGGCCGACTCCGGCGCTCGTGGCGGCGCGCAGCAGATTCGCCAGCTGGCCGGCATGCGCGGCCTGATGGCCAAGCCCTCGGGCGAGATCATCGAGACCCCGATCACGGCGAACTTCCGCGAGGGTCTGACCGTGCTGCAGTACTTCATCTCGACCCACGGCGCGCGCAAGGGACTCGCGGACACGGCGCTCAAGACCGCCAACTCGGGATACCTGACGCGGCGGCTGGTCGACGTGGCCCAGGACACCGTGGTCACCGAGTACGACTGCGGCACCATCGACGGCATCGAGGTCGGCGCGCTGATCGAGGGTGGCGAGATCATCGAGCCGGTGGGCGATCGTATCCTCGGCCGGGTGGCCCTCGAGGACGTCAGGCATCCGCATACAGAGGAGATCCTGGTCAAGGCCAACGAGTTGATCGACGAGGGCATCGCCGCGCGGATCCAGGACAGCCCGCTGGAGAAGATCCCGATCCGCTCGGTGCTGACCTGTCAGGCGCGGCGCGGCGTGTGCGGCAAGTGCTACGGCCGCGACCTGGCGCGCGGCCGGATGGTCAACATCGGCGAGGCGGTGGGCGTGATCGCGGCACAGTCGATCGGCGAGCCCGGCACCCAGCTCACGATGCGCACCTTCCACATCGGCGGCGCGGCGCGGCGGGAGGCCGAGCAGAGCCAGCTCGAGTGCCGCAACGACGGCACGGTCCGGCTCGAGAGCATGCGCACCGTCGAGGGCCGGGACGGCAAGCTGGTGGTGGTCAACCGCAACGGCCAGCTCGTGATCCAGGACGAGCAGGGGCGCGAGCGCGAGCGCTACCCGATGGTGTACGGCGCGATCCTCCACGTGCAGGACGGCGAGGCGGTCAAGGCGGGCAAGGTGCTGGCCAACTGGGATCCCTTCAGCAACCCGATGCTCACCGAGATCGGCGGAATCATCAAGTTCGGCGACATCGAGGAAGGCCAGACGATGGTCGAGGAGAAGGACGAGCGCACCGGCCTCTCCCGCAAGAAGATCGTCGCCTACAAGGATGCCGAGAAGCGGCCGCGGGTCTCGATCAAGGACGAGCGCGGTCGCACGCTCAAGCTGTCGGACGGCAAGCAGGACGCGCGTTACCTGATGCCCGAGGGCGCGAACATCGAGGTCGCCGAGGGCGACGTGGTCCATCCCGGCGACGTGCTGGCCAAGATCCCGCGTGAGACGACCAAGACCAAGGACATCACCGGCGGGCTGCCGCGCGTGGCCGAGCTGTTCGAGGCCCGCAAGCCGAAGGAGTACGCCGTGATCAGCGAGATCGACGGCTGGGTGCACTTCGGCAAGGACATCAAGGGCAAGCGCCGCATCGTCATCGAACCCGAGATCGGCGAGGCCAAGGAGTACCTGATCAGCAAGGGCAAGCACATCGCGGTCCACGAGAACGACCGGGTCAAGGCCGGCGAGGCGCTGATGGATGGCTCCTCCAACCCGCACGACATCCTGCGCGTGCTCGGCGAGAAGGCCCTGGCCCGCTACCTGGTAGATGGAATCCAGGAAGTCTACCGCCTGCAGGGCGTCAAGATCAACGACAAGCACATCGAGGTCATCGTCCGCCAGATGCTGCGCCGCGTGCGCGTCACCGACGTGGGTGACTCCGACTTCCTGGTCGATGAGCAGGTGGAGAAGCTCAAGCTGCTCGAGGAGAACGAGCGCGTGATGGAGAAGGGCGGCAAGCCGGCCCAGTGGGATCCGCTGCTGCTCGGCATCACCAAGGCCTCGCTGTCCACGGATAGCTTCATCTCGGCGAGCTCGTTCCAGGAGACGACCAAGGTGCTCACCGAGGCTGCGATCTCGGGCAAGACCGACTTCCTCCGCGGGCTGAAGGAGAACGTGATCATGGGCCGGCTGATCCCGGCCGGCACGGGCCTGCCGCACTACAAGTACCTCGACATCGAGGTCGACGAGGAGGAGGTCCCGCCCGAGGAGATCGTGGCCGTGGACGAGGAGCTGACCGCGGGCGAGGACGTGTAGCTGCGGTTCCGTCACCCATCCAGCTGAAATTACGCCAATATTTTACCGTAACCGGCGTGCCGCTCCTGCCCTTGACAAGAATGATGCACAAGTGATTCAATTGTGCACTGGAGGTGCTTTCATGAGTACGGCCACATTGACCGTCCGGGTCGACCGGCAGGTGGCCAGGCGGCTGGAGAAGCTGGCCCAGGCCACCAGGCGCTCCCGCTCCTTCCTGGCGGCCGAGGCCATCGAGGAGTACCTGGCCGTGCAGGAGTGGCAGGTCCAGGCCATCCTGGCGGGGATCGATGAGGCGGATCGAGGCGAAGGGGTGGACCTCGAGCAGGTGAGGGCGTCCTGGGAGCGCAAGCGTGAAGATCCGGTTGACTAGACTCGCTGAGCAAGATCTGCGCTCTGCGGAGGCTTACATTCGGCAGGATAATCCTCTGGCAGCGGTTCGCACCGTGCTGCGGATCCTGGATGCTGTCGAGGGGTTGCTGGCCTTTCCCAATGTGGGCCGGCCCGGACGGGTGCCTGGAACGCGCGAGCTGGTGGTCAGCGGCACGCCGTACATCGCGGCCTACCGGGTAAGGGAGAACGTGATCTGGGTCCTGCGAGTACTTCATACTGTTCGGCGTTGGCCAGGTGAATTGGATGACCGATGAGGTGGATCCGTGTCCCAGGGGCGCGAAACGGCTGGCGCCGCGTTTTCTGCATAACAGCATAAATAAATCAAGAACAATATGTTGGTGATTGTGACACCTGCTTCCGCTGGCCGGGGCGACTATAGAAAAGAAAATCCTTGACACCCCCGACTTTACTCGTATAATCCGCGGTCTCTGCCCGTTCTGCGGGCAGACACGTGCCAGGGCAACCGGCGCGAACCGGCGGCACCCACCGCCGGTCGGTATGTCGGCTGCAGGGTGCGACGACGCTGCGGGGCCGGGCCCCGCCTGGGGTTCCGGGATGCGGCGTCGAGCGACACCCGCCTGAGACGGGACAACGGCAGGGGCCTTGGGCCGGAGTGAGGGGCGCGCGCCCCTCGACGAGTGTGTCTCCGGTCGGCCCACGAGAAGACGCGGCCCGGAATAGGGGTCGCCGGGAGAGGGCGAGCATGCCGACGGTCAATCAGCTGATCCGCAAAGGGCGCAAGGCGACGCAGTCGCGCAGCGGAGCGCCAGCGCTCAAGAGCTGCCCCCAGAAGCGCGGCGTGTGCGTGCGCGTGTACACCGCCACGCCGAAGAAGCCGAACTCGGCCCTGCGCAAGGTGGCCCGCGTGCGGCTGACCAACGGGATCGAGGTCACGAGCTACATCCCGGGTGTGGGGCACAACCTGCAGGAGCACTCGGTGGTGTTGATTCGCGGCGGTCGGGTCAAGGACCTCCCGGGTGTCCGCTACCACATCGTCCGCGGCACCCTCGACGCCACCGGCGTCGACGGTCGCAAGAAGAGTCGTTCCAAGTACGGCACGCGCCGCAGCTAGGCGAGGGGAACCATGCCCAGGAAAGGTGCAGCTCCCAAGAGGAAGATCACCCCGGATCCGAAGTATCACGACCGGCTGGTGGCGAAGTTCATCAACTGCGTGATGACCCGGGGCAAGAAGAACTTGGCCGAGCGGGTGTTCTACGACGCTCTGGACAAGGTGGCCGACCGCAGCGGCGACGACCCGCTCAAGGTGTTCAAGAAGGCGGTGGAAGAGATCAAGCCGGTGCTGGAGGTCAAGTCGCGGCGGGTCGGCGGCTCCACGTACCAGGTGCCGATCGAGGTTCGCCCCGACCGGAGGACCGCGCTGGCGATCCGCTGGCTGATCGGCTACGCCAAGGCCCGCAGCTCCGAGCGGAACATGGCGGACAAGCTGGCGGGCGAGATCCTCGACGCGGCGAATCGACGGGGTGCGGCCTTCAAGAAGAAGGAAGACACCCACAAGATGGCCGAGGCCAACAAGGCCTTTGCCCATTATCGCTGGTAGGGCACGGAGTGAGGGAGCGTCATCGTGGCAGGCGATCTGACGACGCTGCGGAACATCGGCATCGCGGCGCACATCGACGCCGGGAAGACCACGACGACCGAGCGGGTGCTATACTACACGGGCGTGACCCATCGCATCGGCGAGGTCGATGACGGGGACGCCCAGATGGACTGGATGGAGCAGGAGCAGGAGCGAGGGATCACCATCACGAGCGCGGCGACCACCACGTCCTGGCGAAAGCACACGATCAACCTGATCGACACGCCGGGCCACGTCGACTTCACCATGGAGGTGGAGCGGAGCCTGCGTGTGCTCGACGGCGCGATCGCCGTGTTCTGCGCCGTGGGCGGGGTGGAGCCCCAGTCCGAGACCGTGTGGCGGCAGATGGACCGCTACGGCGTGCCGCGGATCGCCTTCGTCAACAAGCTCGATCGCACCGGCGCCGACTTCGGCGATGCGGTCCAGCAGATGCGAGACAAGCTTGGCGCCAATCCGGTGCCGCTCCAGCTGCCGATCGGCGCCGAGGACGGATTCCTCGGCGTGATCGACCTCATCGGCGGCCGCTCGATCCGCTGGAACGACGAAACCCTCGGCGCGGAATTCGAATACGGCGAGATTCCCCAGACGCTGGCCGAGGAGAGTGCCGCGGCCCGCGAGGCCCTGCTCGACGCGGTGGCCGAGGAGGACGAGGAGCTGCTCGCCGCATACCTCGACGGCGCGGAGCTCGACCCGGCCAAGGTCATCGGCGCCGTGCGCGCGGCCACGCTGAGCAAGAAGATCGTGCCTGTGCTCTGCGGCTCGGCGCTCAAGAACAAGGGAGTGCAGCCGCTGCTCGACGCGGTTATCGACTACCTGCCCTCGCCGCTCGACGTGCCGCCGATCAGCGGCGTGCATCCGAAGAAGAACCGCGAGGAGACGCGCGAGGCGGACGAGGACGGCCCCTTCACGGCGCTGGTGTTCAAGATCCAGCACGACCCCTACGTCGGCCACTTGAGCTACCTGCGGGTCTACTCGGGCAAGCTGGCAGCGGGGAAGGTCGCCTTCAACCCGCGCACGGGCAAGCGGGAGCGGCTCAACCGGGTCATCAGGCTCCACGCCAACAAGCGGGCCGAGGAGATGAAGGTCCTGAAGGCCGGCGACATCGCCGCCGCCGTGGGTCTGCGCTTCACCGCCACCGGCGACACGCTGTGTGACGAGAAGAGCCCGCTCTCGCTCGAGCCGATGGCGTTCCCCGAGCCGGTGATCGCGGTTGCGATCGAGCCCAAGACCAAGGCCGACGAGGAGAAGCTCTCCGCATCGCTGGATAAGCTGGCTCTCGAGGATCCGACCTTCCGTGTCCGCATCGACGAGGAGACGGGCCAGACGCTGATCTCCGGCATGGGCGAGCTGCACCTCGATATCGTGGTCGATCGGCTGACGCGGGAGTTCAAGGTTAACGCCAACATCGGACGTCCGCAGGTGGCCTACCGGGAGACGGTCTCGGAGACCGCGAAGGGCGAGGGGCTCTTCGAGCGGCGCAGCGGCGATAAGAGCCTGTTCGGTCGCGTGATGCTCGAGGTCGGGCCGGCCGAGCAGGGTGCGGGGCTGGTGTTCCACGACCGTCTGGCGGACGGCCGGCTACCCAAGGGTATCGCGCCGGTCGTCGAAACCGCGGTGCGCGAATCGCTCGAGCGGGGCGTGCTGGCCGGGTACCCGCTGATCGACATCGATGTCTCGCTGGTCGACGGCGAGTGGCGCGAGGGCGAGTCGGACGAGATCGCCTTCCGCGTGGCCAGCAGCATCGCGCTGCAGGAAGCCACACGCAGCGCATCGCCGCATCTGCTCGAGCCGGTGATGGATGTGGAAGTCGTCACGCCGGACGAGTATCTCGGCGCGGTGATCGACGACGCTAACGCGCGGGGCGGTCGGATCCACTCCACCGAGAATCGCGGCGAGCTGCGGCTGGTGAAGTTCGAGGCGCCGCTGGCCGTGATGTTCGGCTACGCGACGGACGTGCGTTCCCGCAGTCAGGGGCGCGCGACCTATACGATGCAGTTCGCACACTTTGCGCCGGTCCGACCGGAGACCGAGAAGAGGATCGTCGGCGGAATGGGGCCCTCCTAGGGGCCGCGGGAGGAAAGTTCAATGGCCAAGGAGAAGTACGTTCGTAGCAAGCCTCACGTGAACGTGGGAACGATCGGTCACGTGGACCACGGCAAGACCACGCTCACGAGCGCGATCACGTCCGTGCAGTCGAAGAAGGGCCTTGCGA
>Ga0272442_10005741_pt1 | contig 16499 bp, 17 predicted proteins | sample SSMForm2O_FD_200262 | JGI IMG/M metagenome (GOLD analysis project Ga0272442, IMG submission 200262) | Marine sediment archaeal communities from Little Sippewissett salt marsh, Falmouth, MA, United States - SSM-Form-2O | ecosystem: Environmental > Aquatic > Marine > Wetlands > Sediment ...
TTCGACGAGACTCCTCCGCGCGTCCGACCTGCCGAGGCCCGGCCCGATCGCCAGCGCCCCGGCCCACCCCACTGCCCCGTCGCATTCGTCCTCGTCATCCCAGGAGACGTAGATCGCACCGGGGCACGTACGCTGCAGGACCTCCCGGTTGGCGGGATCGCCCACGACCTTCAGGATGCCCACCCCTCCGCGCAGAGCCGCTCGCGCACCGAGAACCGCGGCTCCGGCCATTCCTGATTGACCGGCGACGAGGACCAGGTATCCCGCCCTGCCCTTGTGAGCATTCGGCGCCCTGGCGATCAGCGTGCGCGCTATCCACCGGCCGGTAATCGCCCGCGCACCCATCGGTGACGAGGGTGGCGGAAAACCGATCTCGACGCACTCGATTCGGCCGCAATACTCGCGGGCCGGGTGCCGCAACAGGCCGATGTTGGGCCACCCGAGGCTCACGGTCAGTGTCGCCCTGACGCATGCCCCCGCGACCGCGCCCGTGGAGAAATTCGCGCCACTGGGGCCGTCGACCGCCGCAATCGGAACAGCCATGCGATTGAGATGCGCGATCAGGGCTGCCTGCGGCTCCCGCGGCGCTCCCGTCACCCCCGTTCCCAGGATGCCGTCGAGGATGACCGACGCGCCGGCACAAGCGTCGGCCAGCGACTCGGATGCCTCCAGAGAGATGTCCCAGCCGATGAGAACGTCCGGATCGGGAGGGGTCGGGCCTGCCAGGATCGCGCGGACGTCACGGCCCCATGCGCGCAGGGTTCGGAGAGCTACGAGGGCGTCCGCTCCGTTGTGACCGCGACCCACGACCGCCACGACCGGGCCCTCAGGCCAATGCACCTGGATCCTGCGAGCAACCTCGCGTCCGGCCGCCTCGATCAGGGTCCGCTCCGTCGTGGCTCCGCAGGCCACTGCCACCCGGTCGAGATTGCTCATCTCATCGGCTGTCGGGAGCCAGACCGTCTCGGCTCCCGAGGCCCAGGCTTCCCAGCCGCTGCTCACGGCTGTCCGATGTTCGTCAGGCATCGAACCCCGTCCTTACTTCTGGGACTGGCTGATGCTCCGTCCGAAGCTGATCTCGCCATTGTCGATCCGGATGTTGTAGCCGCACTCAGGGTTCGAGCACACCCAGGCCTTGAACCGGATCGGAGCCCCATCCCGACCGTAATCCGATAGCGGAAGAAGCTGTCCGCCATCGCACCTCAAGCACTTCGGAAACCGTGTGGCATTCTCCACGTCTCACCCCTCTCCCCAGTCAGCCGGGCAGGCAGCACGTGCAACAGGAATGGCAGTCGAACACGCCCGAAACCGCCGGACGAGTCACGAGAGGGGATGCGCTACCGCCCGGGCGCTCCCCAGGGATACTCCGACTCAAACACTTCCTCAAAAGAGAAGACATCGGCGAAGTCCTCGCGCCGATCCGTATCCTCCTTCGTCAGCACTCCGTGGTCCACCAGAAGGAAGACGATCTCACCGATATCTTCCGTGGAGTGTACGCCCCAGTGCTCCAACACGACACGAGCCAGCAGCCCGAACCGCGCGATGGCAAGGTCGCGCACGGCACCGGCCAACTCTTCTCCCGAGATGTGCCGGGGGCAGTCGAGCTCGGTGAGTCTGTGATGAAGACCCCCCAGCACGAACAGGTACGCTTCCGCGGCGAACCGAGGATTGCGCCTCTGCAGCTTTCCCAGCGTCTCGTGTAGCGCCGGCACTTCCATCGACCTGCTCCGTCCCTTCTCTTCCCGGATCGGCGTGGGATGGGACTTTCGCCCCGTCCGCATCGGACGTGAATGTAGAAATTTGCTGAAAATGGCGTCAAGTGTCGAAGGGAAGCAACATTTCGCCCGGCAGCTCCGCCAGCCCGACCCGTCCCGCCGTCGCCTCGGCAATCTCGGCCCGCAGATGCGCGACGCGCGACGCCGGCAGAGCCACTTCGAGTTCCACCTGGTCCCCGTATCGCTCCTCCAGCCGCCGGGCACCGGTCGACTCCACGAGGCGCGTCACCGCGCCGGTATCGGGATAGGTGTAGGTAAGCACGACTCTCCGCCCGGAAACCACCGTCCTGACGGAGGTCCGCTCCAGGGCCAGCTCCGCCGCAGAGCCGTATGCTCGACCCAGGCCGCCCGTGCCCAGCTTCGTGCCGCCGTAGTACCGGGTGACGACCACCGCCACATCCAGCAGCCCCGCCCTCTCGATCGCCGCCAGTGTCGGCCGGCCCGCCGTACCCGAGGGCTCGCCGTCATCATCGAATCGCTGGTCGCCGGTGCGCAGAAGTGCCGCGTAGACGTGGTGTGTGGCGTCGTGCAAGCGCCTGCGCTCGCTTTCCCGGTACGCGGCGGCCTGTGCCAGGTCATTTGCCGGGCGCGCGATGGCGATGAATCGGGAACCTTTGACCCTGAACTCCGCCTCCGAGGAACCCGCTGCAACGCGGATTCCTTCGACTGAACTCAAGGCGCCGCCTGGAGGAGCGGACCGATGCAGATCCGACTCACGCGTCTTCCGTCGCTCCTGTCTCCGGGTCGGCGACCAGCGGGAACTGCCGCGCCCGCTCCATGACCTCTTGACGAATCGACTCGAGTGTCCGCTCGTCGCCTCCGGATCGAAGGGCCCTGTCGATCAGGTGAGCGATGTCACGCATGTCCCCGAGGCCCATTCCCCTGGTCGTGAGGGCCGGCGTGCCGATCCGAATACCCGAGGTGACGAACGGCGAGCGGGTTTCGCCTGGAACCGTGTTCTTGTTCACGGTGATGTCCGCCCGGCCCAGGTACTCCTCTGCGTCCTTGCCCGAGAGTTCGGTCTCCCGCAAATCCATGAGCAGGAGGTGCGTGTCCGTACCGTCCGAGACGAGCTTCCATCCGCACTCCATCAACCCATCCGCCAGCGCCCTGGCGTTCTCCACGACCCTCCCGGCGTAGCGGACAAACGCGGGAGACTGGGCCTCGAAAAGGGCCACCGCCTTGGCGGCGATGACGTGCTCGAGCGGACCACCCTGCATACCCGGGAACACCGATTTGTCGATCGCCCTGGCGTGCTGCTCCTTGCACAGGATCAAACCACCGCGCGGTCCGCGCAGCGTCTTGTGCGTGGTCGTGGTCACGATGTCAGCCCACGGAACGGGCGACGGATGGACGCCTGCCGCCACCAGGCCCGCGATGTGCGCCATGTCGACGAGCAGCATGGCACCGACATCCCGTGCGATTGCGGCGAATTCCTCGAACAGCAGTGTCCTGGGGTAGGCACTGGCACCCGCCACGATCATGGTGGGACGCTCGCGGCGGGCCATCTCCGCGAGCGCGTCCATGTCGATCCGCCCGTCCTGCTCCCGAACGCCGTACGGAACGAAATCATACAGACGCCCGCTGAAGTTGACGGGTGAGCCGTGCGTCAGGTGACCGCCATGCGACAGATCCATCCCCAGCAGCTTGTCCCCCGGCTGCAGGAACGCGAAGTACGCTGCCATGTTGGCCTGGGCCCCACTGTGGGGCTGCACGTTGGCGTGCTCCGCTCCGAACAGCACCTTCGCCCGTTCGCGGGCCAGGTCCTCCACGACGTCTACCTGCTCGCAGCCACCGTAGTAGCGCTTCCCCGGGTAGCCCTCGGCATACTTGTTCGTCAGGACGGAACCCATGGCCTCCAGCACCGCACCGGAGACGAAATTCTCGCTCGCGATGAGCTCGAGGCCCTCGTGCTGTCTGGCTGCTTCCGCCTTGATCGCCGCGAAGATCGCCGGATCGACGACCTCGAGGTGATCGCAGGAGGGAGCGACGTCCGTCTCCCCGGAACGGATCGACTGATCTGTCATCTCACTCACACGTAGGTCCGGTGCAACTGCGTCACGGCATGTACCCGGCGCATCGCCACCTCGTCCGCGGCTTCGGCGCTCGTGATGCCATCGGCAGCGGCCAGTTCGAAGATCGCCAGCAGCGTCGAGTAGATCTCCCCGGCCTTACGCTTGGAGCGCTCGAGAGTCCAGCCCGCCAGCTCGGAGTAGACGTTGATCAACCCGCCCGCGTTGATCACGTAGTCCGGAGCGTACAGTACGTCCCGCTCCTCCAGCATGGCTGCGTGGCGCGACTTCGCCAGCTGGTTGTTCGCGGCGCCGGCCACGATCTTCACCTTGAGCCTCGGGATCGTCTCGTCGTTCAGAATGGCCCCGAGAGCGCAGGGCGCGAACACGTCGGCATCGACGTCGTACACGTCGTCCACTCCGACCGCCTCGCACTCCAGTTCGTCCACGCAGCGCTGCACGCGGTCACCGTCGATGTCCGCCACGAATACCTTCGCTCCCTCGGCCCGAAGGTCCTCGGCCAGGAAGTACCCCACGTGACCCGCGCCCTGGATGACGACGGACCGACCCGCGAGGTCATCGGTGCCGAAACTCTTCAGCGAGCACGCCTTGATTCCCCTGTAAGTGCCGTAGGCCGTGACCGGCGACGGATCGCCTGACTTCCCGGCCATGCCGACCACGTGTTCCGTCTCCATGTGGATGTAGTCCATGTCCGCCACGGAAGTGCCGACGTCCTCGGCAGTGTAGTAGCGCCCGGCGAGCGACTCGACGGCCCTGCCATGCGCACGCATGACCATCTCGCGCTGTGAGGTCCGGTTGTCTCCGATGATGACAGCCTTGCCGCCACCCAGGTTCAAGCCGGCTACCGCGGCCTTGTACGTCATGCCGCGCGACAGGCGTAGCACGTCGATGAGGGCGTCGTAGTCGGAGTCGTAGTTCCAGAACCGGGTACCGCCGAGGGCCGGTCCGAGAGCCGTATTGTGTATGGCGATGATGCCCCTGTATCCGCTGGACGGGTCATACGTGAAGACCACCTGCTCGTGGTCGTGCCGGGACATGAGATCGAACATCTCACTCCGGCCCTCCACGGCCTCCGCGACCTTGTCCGCGTAGCTGGTTTCGGTGCTCACTGGTCGTTTCCTCTCTCCAGGTAAAGTTCCCGCGCTATGATGATGCGGTGAATCTCGCTGGTCCCCTCGTAAATCTCCGTCACCTTGGCGTCACGAAACAGTCTCTCGACAGGATACTCCCGGCTGTACCCGTAGCCTCCGAAGATCTGGACCGCCTGCCGGGTCACCCAGGTCGCGGTCTCACTGGCGTTCAGCTTCGCCATGCTCGAGAGTTTCCGCTTGCGTGGCTCGTCAGCATCATACGCCAGGGCAGCCCGGTACAGGAGCCCACGCGCAGCCTCGACGCGGGTCGCCATGTCGGCAAGCTTGAACTGTATGCCCTGGAACTCGGAAACCGGGCGCCCGAACTGGACTCGTTCCTCGGCATAATCCCTGGCGTAGTCGAGGGCGGCCTCGGCGATACCGATCGCCTGCGCCGCGATGCCCAACCGGCCCCCCTCGAGCGCCTCGAGGGCGTACCGGAACCCGAGCCCGGGCTCCCCAATGAGATACTCGGGCCCCAGGCACAGGTCCTGCAGCGTAACGGAGACCGTCTCCGACCCGCGCAGACCCATTTTTCGTTCCTTCTTACCCGGAATGTATCCGTCGACCTCCGTCGGCACGAGGAAGGCCCCGATGCCCCTGGATCCCTTCCGATCCTCGGGATCGTCGGTGCGGACCATCATCAGGACGACGTCAGCGGAGGCACCGTTGGTCACCCACATCTTGGAACCGTTCAGTCTCCATCCGACCCCGTCCCGCGTGGCCTGTGCCGTGATGGCGCCCGCGTCGCTCCCGGCGTCCGCCTCGGTTAGCGAGAACGCCCCGAGCACCTCGCCGCGCGCCATCGGCTTCAGCCACCGCTCCTTCTGTTCGCTGGAGCCGTGACGCAACAGGGTCTGAGTGGGAAGAGAATTGTGGACGCTCATGGATACGGCGACCGCCGCATCCCCCCACGCGATCTCCTCCAGCACGTACAGGTACGTCAGCATGTCGAGGCCGAGGCCGTCGTATTCCTCCGGGATCAGCATGCCGAGAAAGCCCAGCTCGCCCAGCTGCCGGATCGGGCCCAGGTCAAAGGAATCCTCGTTCGCGTCGCGCTCCTCGGCTCCCGGGCGCAACTCCCTGCGAGCATACTTCCTGGCCATCAGCAGGATTTCTCGCTGCTCCGGCGACAGGTGGGCTCCGGCGAGAGATCTACGCATCGCTGTAGTCGTAGAAGCCCCTGCCGGTCTTTCGGCCGAGGCGGCCGGCGGCCACGTACTTGGAAAGGAGCGGACACGGCCGGTACTTCCCGTCACCCAGGTCCCGGTGGAGGACCTGCATGATGAACAGGCACGTGTCCAGGCCTATCAGGTCCGCCAGGGCGAGCGGCCCCATGGGGTGGTTCATACCGAGCTTCATCACCGTATCGATCGCCTCGGGCTGTGCCACCCCCTCCATCAGGCAGTACACGGCCTCGTTGATCATCGGCATCAGAATCCGATTGGAGACGAAGCCCGGAAAGTCGTTGACCTCGACCGGAGTCTTCCCCACGCGGTGACACAGGGACAGGGTGAGTTCGGTCGTCTCGTCGTCGGTCTCCAGCCCCCGGATCACTTCCACGAGCTGCATCATCGGAACCGGATTCATGAAGTGCATCCCGATGAAGCGCTGCGGCCGGCTCACCGATCCGGCGACTTCGGTAATCGAAATCGAACTGGTATTGGAGGCGAGAATCGCCTCCTGGCTGCACAGCTCATCCAGGCGACCGAAGATCTCGAGCTTGAGATCGCGATTCTCCGGAACGGCCTCCACGACGAGCGGTGCGGAAGCCAGCGTCTCCAGCTCGGTTTCGGTACGGACACGCTCCAGCGCCGCTCTCGCCTCTGCGGCGTCTATGCGGTTCTTGGACAGTTGCCTGCTGAGGTTCTTCTCGATCTTCGACCGGGCCCGGTCCAGGGCTTCGGACTCCGCATCCACCAGGATGACGTCGATCCCGGCAAGAGCGAAGACGTGCGCAATTCCATTGCCCATCGTCCCCGCGCCCACCACACCCACGACATCCACTTGACTCGCGTTCATGCACCCTCCGATTCGGGTCGCCGCCGACCCGAATTCAGTGAAGACCGGACCTCTCGTTCCACCCGTCAGTCGTCGTCTCGATCATCGGCCCCAGGGCCAGCACCGCCGGGTCACGCGACAGGCGAGGAGCCCGAACGGCCCAGCCGATCCCACAGAGCGTGGCCATAGTCAGCAGCAGACCTGCCTCCGGGCCGTAATCGCCGCCGGTCAGGATACTCGGACCTCCCGTTGTCACTCCGACCACCGGAGCCCCGACATCCAGTCCGCTGACCGGCAGACCCACCGCGACTCCCATCGTCCAGTTCCAGGCGAAGTGAGTCCCGGTGACCCACCAGAGACTTAGCGTCCTCCAGTACAGGATTCCGAGCAAGATCCCGGCCAGAAGAGTATTCCCGATGGCCGCCCAGCCCACCCCTGGATTCGCCGCATGGAGGCCCGCAAAAACCAGCGACGTGGAAACGATCGCGACGGCCGGACCCCGTGCTCGAGCGAGCACCTGGAACGCGTAGCCGCGAACCGCAACCTCCTCGAACAACGCCGCAAGAACCAGCAACACGGTCACATACAGCGTGGACCCCAGGGCCGTCGCGGTTCCCGGGGCGCGGCCGGAAAGCTGCAGCCAGCCCGCAGCGGCCATGCCCAGGGGAACCGCGGACATCAGAGCGAATCCGAAGAGGAAGCCGGTGGCCCCGTCACGCGCGGCCCGTGCACTCACCACGAGGCCGACTGAGGCGGGCGGTCTCGACTCCACGGCGGACATCATGACCCACGTGGCGAGCAAGGCGGCGGCGCACGCCGCACCGGCTCCCCACACGGTCAACTCGCGGAGAGCCGCAGGATCCACCGCGGCCACTGCTCCCTGGAGGATCAGGATCGCCAGCAGGAGCAGGGTCACGTACAGAACCAACCGCCACCCCCAACCCCAGCCTCGCCCTATCGGCTCGCTATCAGCCGGTTCCAGCTGCCCGCCGACCGTCCCCCGCCCCACGCCCGCTAAGAAGTCGGCTTGCGCAACGCGCCCGGGCCCCAGCGAACGATCGCCAGGACCAGAAGAATCTTAAGAGCGTCGCCCAGGATGAAAGGGCGAACGGCGCTGGCCGAGAACAGCGATTCGCCGCTCAGGATGGAGAGCCACGCGAGTCCGCCCGCGTGAATCACGATCAGAGCCACGCCCAGCCACGCCGCAGCCCTGAACCAGCTCCCCGATCGCTTACCGGCCAGTCCGGCGATCCACGCAGCCACCGGAAAGGCGAGCAGGTACCCGCCGGTGGGTCCGAGCAGGTAAGCCGCACCGCCACCCGCGGCGAAAACCGGAAGACCGATGGCACCCGCTGCAAGGTACGCGACCTGGCTGGCGGCTCCGGCCCGGGACCCAAGGACCGCCCCCGCCAGCAACACGGCCACCGGCTGCAGAGTCATGGGCACGACCATGCCAGGTAGCGCCACGCTCAGGCGCGCTCCGAGGGCCGTCAGCGCGGCAAAGCCGAGCACGCCGAGGATGACCCCTGGAGCGCGGCTGCCTGCGCCGGCCAGCGCCGGATTGACGGAACGTGCTGCCTCTCGACTCATACTCTCTCCACGCTGAGGGCCACCGCGTTCCCGCCTCCGAGGCAGAGGGTGGCGAGGCCCTTGTCCACATCCCTGTCACGCATGGCGTACAGGAGAGTCGTCAGTATCTTGGCGCCGGACGCACCGATCGGGTGCCCCAGGGCGATTGCGCCTCCGCGCACGTTGACCCGCTCCATGTCCATCCCCAGCAGGCGGGCGTCGGCTATGGCCTGTACGGCGAACGCCTCGTTCGCTTCGATCAGCCCATAATCGTCGATCGAAGTGCCCTCCAGGGCCATCAGGCGCTGCACCGCATCCACCGGAGCGAAGAACAGCTCCTGCGGGGCCGTGGCACCGACCGAATATGCCGTGACACGGCCGAGGATGTCCAGCCCGTTGGTCCTCGCGTAAGCCTCTGAAGTGACGACAGTAGCGGCCGCACCATCGTTCAGCCCCGGAGCGTTTCCAGCCGTGACCGAGTGCTGTTCGACCTCCGGCGGCGCGTCACCAGAGAAGGCCGGCCGCAGCTTGGCGAGAGCTTCGACCGTGGTGTCCCGCCGCGGCGGCTCGTCCGTATCCACGACGGTGGTTCCCTTCCGACCCGCGATTTCCACCGGAATGATCTCAGCTGAAAACTCGCCAGCGTCGATGGCCGCCACCGCCTTCATGTGGCTCTCGTACGCGAACTGGTCCTGGTCCTCCCGACTTACGTCCGCCTTCCACGCGGTGTACTCGGCGTGGCCACCCATGTGGCAGCGACCGAACGAACACCACAGTCCGTCGTGAATCAGGGCGTCGACCATGGATCGGTCGCCGAACTTCACACCGCCTCGATAACCCTGCACCAGGTACGGGGCGTTCGACATCGACTCCATGCCGCCGGCAACGGCCACCTGGAGGTCGCCCGCGCGAATGGCCTGCGCCGACAGCATCACGGCCTTTAGACCCGATCCACAGACCTTGTTGATCGTCATCGCCGGGATCTCCGCGGGGAGTCCCGCGCCGATGGCCGCCTGGCGGGCCGGGGCCTGTCCCACCCCAGCCTGCACCACATTGCCCATGATGACGTCCTGGATGTCGGCTGGCGCCACGCCGGATCGCTCAACCACTCCAGCGATCGCCCGTGCTCCCAGTTCAGGGGCCTTGAGGGGCGAAAGTCCGCCGAGGAATCTCCCCGTCGGAAGCCTGGCGGCACCGACGATCACCGCCGTCCGCTCCATGTCGCTCATTTCAGCCACTCCTCGCACCCCTGCCGTCGCCGCGTGTCCGCCAGTCCCACGATTCGCCAGTCTTCGCCCACCCTGGCGATCAGGAACACGTTCACGCCGCAATGCGACAGGTTGCCGTTGAAGTAGAAGGCAAAGGGGGTAAACACCGTTGCGAGATTGTCATCAATTCGGATCTCGGCGGGGCCGATCTTCTCGTCAAGAGCGCCGGGCTCAGCTCCACCGACTGCCTCCACGAACCGGGCGACAGCCCCGAATCCGACGTCCGCCACTCCGTCCCGGACACCTGAAGTCGCCATCTTATCCATCTCCGGGTGAAACAGCTCCCGCACGGCCGCGGAGTCCGCGGCCCGCATCGCGTCGAACAGGGCATCCACCACCGCCTGAACCTCGTCTTCCGCGCTCTGTGCCTGCATTGGCTTCGCGAAACCACCGAAGAGTATCCCCACCACCAGCATCGCGATCGCGATTTGCCTCATCCTGTCTCCTCCCGGTTGTACTGCCCGCCGTTCGCGGGCACGCAGACTTCAGCCTCGGATATAGTCGATCACCTCGCCCCGAACGGCCTCCGGGACCATGGGGTGTTGACGAACGTCCGTCAGCAAGCAGCCCGCCTCACCTCCCGGCCGCTCTACGGCGCGGCCCCACGCCACGAACGGGTCGTGCTCGAAGGCCAGCCACCAGCCCTCGTTCGCCGCACGGGTGAGGAGCGCTCTCTTGCTTTCCAGCGTCACCAACGGCTCGACGTCGTACCCCATGATCCACGGCAGCGAAAGGTGCGCCGTCGTCGGGACGAGATCCGCCAGGAAAAGGAGTTGTTCGTCGCCGAGGTCGACCCGAATCGACTGGTGGTGCGGCGTGTGCCCGGGCGTGTGCTCCATGCGGATGCCGGGGACGATCTCCGCGCCGGCCTCGACCAGCTCGAGGCAACCCGCTTCCGCCAGTGGCTCGAAGTTCGCCGCCATGTAGCTGGCCCGGACCCGCTCGTTGTCGAGACGCGCGAACTCGTACTCGCCTCGACTGACGACATAGCGGGCGTCGGGGAACGCCGGCCGCACCGATCCTTCCGCATCCCTCGAGGTGCCACCTCCCGCGTGGTCAAAATGCAGGTGGGTGGTCGCCACCACATCGATGTCCGCAGGCTCCACGCCGAGCGCCGCCAGGGACGATTCCAAGCGTGTCGGGCTCCCCTCGTTGGACACGCCGTAGATCGACTTGAACCTATCGCTCTCCTTGTTGCCCAAACCCGTATCGATGAGAACCTTCGCTCCGTCCGTCTCCACCAGCAGGCAGCGCATGGCCAGCGGAATCCGGTTCCGGTCATCGGCGGGAGCACGACGGGTCCACAGCGGCTTCGGAACTACGCCGAACATGGCCCCGCCGTCCAGCCACAGGCTTCCGGCGTCGACCGGTCTTACCCTGGCCCTACGGCCCTCCAGCATCGGAAGATCAGGCACTCAACTCCTCCTCGGAAGCCGCGGGGGGAGGCACGATGGCGGCCCGTCCCGCGATCCAGTCCTCGAGTTGGTCCCAGTAGACGATGCCCTGGCGGTCGGCAGCTTCGAGCATGCGGAGAAGAATCACGGCAGTGGCCCGGGCGTCATCGCCGGCGCGATGCCGATTGACGATGTCCACGTCGTAGTATCTCGACAGGGAGTCCAATCCCCGCCGCCGGAGTCCGGGCAGGACACGGCGGGCCATGCGAACGGTGCACAGCCTGGGCCCCTCTGGCAGGATCGAATTGGCCATTCGAAGCTCTTCGGCCACGAACCTCCAATCGAACCCCACGTTGTGGGCCACGAACACCCGGCCTTCCAGCGCCCCCCGCACGCGCGCCGCAATGTCCCTGAATCGAGGCGCGTTTTCGACCATTTGCGGCTCGATGCCGGTCAACCTCGTGATCCAGCCCGGGATCCATGCCTCCGGATTCACGAGCGTGGTGTATTCGCCCCGGATGTCTCCGGCTTCGACGAACACGGCCGAGAACTCCACGATCCTCGCACCCTTGGTCACGGAACTTCCGGTGGTCTCGACGTCCACGACCGCGAACTTCGTATCCGACAGCCGGATCCGGTCCGCGAGGACGGGCCTCTCGACCAGTCTCCACACTCCCTGCGCATCCACCGAGAAGCGGCTGTCCTCGCCCAGAAGGTCGAACACCAGGCGTGAGGCCAGCCCGGGCGGGGCTTGCATGAGGCCGAACACCTCCCTGGCGAGGTCCGGCGTGTCCATTGGCTCGCGACTCACGGTCTCGAGGGCCCTTTGCACCAGTGGCGTGTGGGCAGCGAAACGGAGCCCGTCCGCGCTCATGGCTCGTCTCTCAGGACGGGCATGGTCATGCAGCGAGGCCCACCACCTCCGCGCACGAGTTCTGACCCCTCGAACCCGATCACGAATCTCTCGTCCGCACCGAGCTCCACTTCACCCGACAGGAAGTCAGCGCCTCGAATGACCCTCAGACCCCCTTCGTCCTGCAGAGCCTGCAGGGTGTGCTCGTTCCGATCGTAGGCCAGCACCTGTCCAGGGCCGACCGCAAAGAAATTGCACCCGCTGGCCCACTGCTCGCGCTCCTGCATCGTCCGACGCTCGCCCCCGCATGGGATGGGCGTGAGCGGGAGTCCGAGATCCTCCAGCGCGCTGAACAGGCTGGACGCTTCCTGGACTCCGGCGGCGCCCTTCCGAATCCGCAGCACGGGAAGGCGGGTCGGTCCGATGAAGTATGGCGGAAAGACGCAGCACACTTCCCGGTCCAGCATCGTAAAGATCATGTCGAGGTGGATGGCCGCTCGGTGAGCCGGCAGCAGAACCACGACCAGATCCGTGATCTCGGTGGTGCGGAACACCTCCTCGGCCAGGGCGTCGATGCCCGCGGCCGTCGTTCGCTCCGACATTCCGACCGCCAGCAAGTCGCGCCGGAGCACGTGAACGTCCCCGCCCTCCACTCGCACGTTGAGCCGTCGCTCGTGCGCACCGTCGAAAAGAATGCCCGCGTTTTCGAGCTCCGGGTGCGCCCGGAACAACGTCCACGCCACGATCTCCTCGCTCCAACGCACCTCGTGCTTCATCGACGCCACCATCACCCGATCACCGATCACGGCGGCCGAGTCGCGAGTGAAGAACAGGTTGGGAAGAGGCGGAAGGGTATAGCCGGCCTCGTTGACCAGGTCCGCGAGAGCGCCGCCGGAGCTGACCTCGCCCTCGATCAGCAGGCGGGTGATTTCCTCGGGAGCGGCGCCCGCCGCGCGCAGGCCCAGGGTAGCGTCCGTGTTCGCGAACAGGTACTCGCGAGCCTCGGGCTCCCCGAGGACGTCCGCGAGCAGATCAGACAGTTCGTGGACCTTCGCGAACCGGGACAGGATGGCCGTGAACTGGCTGTGCTCTCGCCGAGCGAACTGCAAGTCCAGGATGTCGTCGAACAGGTAGTCCGCGCGGTTGGCCGGTGTCACGACGGCGAGTTCCGGCCCGGGGGTATGACAGATCACCGACCTCAGGCGACCGATCTCGCTGTGGACGGCTATCATTCCTTTGCATCCGTCGCGGCGCCAGCCTCCGTGACCAGATAGCACAGACCTTCGAGCTCCAGGGTCACATCCATTTCCCTCACCGCTACTCCTGGGGGCATACGAAGCTTGATCGGGGCGAAGTTGAGGATGGCTCGCGCACCTGCCCGCACCGCTCGATCCGCCGCCTTCTGCGCCGCCTCGACGGGCGTGGCGATGATCGCGATCGAAATCTCCTGATCGACGAAGGTCTGCTCCAGCTCTTTCAACGGTTGGACGGTGACACCCGCCAGGTCTCGCCCGACCAACGACCGGTCTGTATCGAAGGCGGCCACGACGTCGAACCCTCGCTGAGTGAAGAAGCCGTAGCCCAGAAGAGCGGAGCCGATCCTCCCGACCCCCAGCACCGCGACCCTCCAGCGCCGCGTCAGGCCGAGGATCTCCTCCAGCTGCACCCGGAGATCGGTCACCGCGTAACCCTGGCCTCTCTTTCCGAACGAGCCGAAGTGACTGAGGTCCTTCCGCACTTGCGCCGCAGTCGTACCGGTGGACTCAGCGAGTTCACGGCTGGACACCACCTTCAACTCCTGGCGGTCCAGCGTGCGAAGCCGTCGCAGGTAACGCGACAGGCGGCGCACGGTCGAGTCCGAAATCTTGCGTGCCATAGTCTCGCTTGTGAAAGGTAGCACAAGAAGATACGAAACCGGGCGACCGTTCTCAACTCGTCGGAGGTGACGCGTCTGAGGCCTCCCGCGGGGCCTCCATGAGACGGCCCGCGAGCTCGATGAACTGGTCGGGGGTCAGGGTCTCCGGCCGGGCCTGGGGAGAAAGCCCGCAGCCCTCCAGCACGCGGTCGACATCCGCCGCCGAAAGGGTGTACTCCGGCGCGGACCGAAGAATCCGTCCCAGTTGCTTGCGGCGTCGGGAGAAGGCGACGCGCGTGAGGACGCGGAGGGCACGCAGCATTTCGTCGTCCTCCGAATCGGCGCGGGGCTCGATCACGATCAGCGCAGAATCGACGGCCGGCACCGGACGGAACGCGAGGCGCCCCACCCGAAAGGCTACCCGCACTTCGGCTCGGGCCTGCACGCCCACCGTGAGCGCCCCGTACACCTTGTTCCCCTCCGTGGCCGCAATACGCTCCGCCACCTCCTTCTGGACGAGAAGAACCATCCTCCGGGGCAGCGGGCGCATATCGAGGAATCGAAAGATGAGCGGCGATGTGATCCCGTAGGGCAGGTTCGAGATCAGGAGCCCCGGGCGATCTCCAGGAAGCAGGGCTGCCAGGTCGACCTCCAGAGCGTCCCCGTGCACCACGCGAACATCTTCCCTGTCCGGGAACCGGGCCGCCAGCTCGGCGGCCAGATCGTCGTCCTTCTCCACCAGCACGAGCGTATCGACCTGGCCTACGATCAAATCCGACAGTTCGCCGTGTCCCGGTCCAACCTCCAGAACCGCATCGCCGGGTCCCGCTCCGAGCTCCGCGACGATCTTCCGTCGGATATTCTGATCGATCAGGAAGTTCTGACTGAGGGATCGTTTGGCCCGCACCATTGCCTACTTGACCACCAGCGCCGTTCGATCATCCGCCGCGACGCCGCCCGGGGCCTCGGCGAGCTCGAACACACGATCCAGGACTTCCTGGGCGCTGGCGCCGGACTGCTCCATGGCCATTCGTGTAAGGCTCTCGTCCGACCACATTCGATCGCTCTCCAGGCACTCGCTGATTCCGTCCGTGAACATGAGGAGCATGTCCTGGCCCTGAGTCCACTCGATTTCCTTCTGGGAATAGGCATCGAATTCGGCGATTCCGAGAGGCGGATTCAAGGCGTCGAGGCGTTGAACCTCGGTGGCGCTGACGAGGAACGCGTGCGGATGACCCGCGTTGGCATAGCGGATCTTGCCCGCCCCCGGGTCGAGGACCGCGTAGCACAGGGTCATGTACATCTCGGTGGACTCGAGCTTCCGGACCAGTTCGTGGTGAATTCCCCGCAGGACCTCGGAGGGCTCCTCTCGCTCGCGAACGGTGATCGAAGCCGCGCTCATGGTCAGCGCCATGATGAGGCCGGCGGAATATCCGTGGGAGCTGACGTCGCCCAGCATCACGCCGAGACGATTACCCGGAAGCCTGAACAGGTGATAGAAGTCGCCACCCACCGATTCGGCCGGCTCGCAGCGACCCGCCACGTCAGCCACACCGTCAAAGTCACCGAGATCGGGCAGGAGCTTCATCTGCAGATGGTGCGCAAGCTCCATCTCGACGAGCATACGCTCCTGGACCAGACTATCACGCGTCAGCCGGTCATTCTCGATCGCGGCGGCGAGGTGGGCCGCCACGGTCGCCGCCACATTGACGTCGGCCTGGGAAAAGGTGTCCCTGGCTTCCCGTCCCCGGGCGGCGAGCACCCCGACGGGCAGAGTCGTCCCGTGCAGCACCGAGTGTTTCAGCGGTACGGCCAGGAGGGTGCGATCTCCTTCATCGTGCGCGAGGCCGCGCCGCGGTCGAATCTGGGGCAGGTGCATCCGCATGGCCCTGTCGATCCACGCCCGGGCCCCCGCCTCGGGATCCGACGTAAGCTCGGGCGCCGCGGACCCGCCCGCCGCCAGCCGGCGGAGGGACTCGCTCTCATCCGGAACCCAGACCGCGGCACAGTCAGCGTCGAGGACATCGGCCAGCCGGTCCAGCAATCGGCTCACCGCTCGTTCCAGGTGGACGACCGACCCGAGAATCTCGCCCACCGATGTCAGCAGATCGATTTCTTCGTATCGATCCGCGAGCTCGCCGGAGAAAAAGCGCGCTTCCCTCTCCGAGGCCACCAGGCGGCTCGCGGACTCCCGCAGCAGCGCCACGAGGCGCCCCTCCTCTTCCCCTGACGCCGCCGCCACCGCCAGCCTCATGCGCAGGGATGGCATGACCAGCCACGAGGACTCGGTGAACTCGATCCCGCGCACGTCACCCAGGGAATCGTGGGCCGGGGCCTCGGCTGAATCCGACTCGATCACCAGCCTGAAACGGATCCCGGTGAGCCGATGGAACGAATCGAGATACTCTTCCAGCCGGTCGCTGGTGAGCGTGTGCGGGGCACTCGCAGGTCCCCCATCGTCGGGAGACCCGTTCGATTCCGTCACGTCCCCGGGCCCGGCCGTCGGGGCTCGTTCGCCGTCCACGACCCTATTCCCGAAGCGTCAGAGTGATGGAGTTGCCACGGTCATTGAAGCGCACTTCGTCGGTCAATGACCGCAGAAGGAAGAGACCCCGGCCGTG
>Ga0272442_10005742_pt1 | contig 16498 bp, 13 predicted proteins | sample SSMForm2O_FD_200262 | JGI IMG/M metagenome (GOLD analysis project Ga0272442, IMG submission 200262) | Marine sediment archaeal communities from Little Sippewissett salt marsh, Falmouth, MA, United States - SSM-Form-2O | ecosystem: Environmental > Aquatic > Marine > Wetlands > Sediment ...
ACAAGCATAGGTATTATACTTTAACTCATACTCTACAGACATAGGTAAACATAAAGTAGCTTAGTCAAGAATAATTGACTAAGGCTTAGTCAAGAAACCTTGACAAAAACGCTTTTTACAACAGAAAAACCCAGTACTAAGCAGGGATTACCTGTGAAAAAGAAGACGCTGTTAATAGCAGTTTTAATTTCAGGGCTGCTATTCTCAGCAGAAGCTGGAACACAGATTGCCCAGTTAGGAATGGCAAATCCAATTATGCACTATTGGGTTAATGCAGGTGATGTTGCTCCAGACGAGAACACGGAACCTCCTGCAATTTTAATACTCTCTCCCGAGAATAACACTGTATACGGCGTAAATACTATCTCCCTCTCTCTAAACGTGAGCATAGGTGCCTCAAGCACTGCTTCTTTTTGCGTCTTAGACGAGATTTACTACGAAACAGATTGGCAACCAAACAACACCTCTATTTACCAGTACATTTGGGACCCTCTACTCAATTCCAGCGCACCGCTAAAAATACCTGAATTCTTTGAACCCATCAAGTGGCACAACTTAGTCTATACAAAACCACCGCCAAGAAAAACTGAATTCTCTGAAACCATTAATATTACTGGAATACCTGACGGCAATCACACCATAAAGATTTATGCAGTCGAAAGCGGAGAATACGCCCTATATGTGATTCAGGGACCAGACGGTGACTCTCGCAATTTTGCACATTATTACAGTGATTTTAACATGACTAACTGTTCACTGGTTAGATTCACCATCGACACCACTCCTCCGAAGGTTTCGATTCTTTCTCTTGAGAACAAGACTTACTATTCATCTGAAATTAAATTTGATTTCACCGTGAGTGAACAGTCTTCTCTCATAGTCTATAGTCTCGACGGTCAAGATAATGTAACTATTATTGGAAATACACCGTTGACAAATCTACCTTATGGAGAGCATAACGTTACGGTTTATGCAACTGACAATGCAGGAAACACTGGGGAATCTGAAACAATATATTTTAGCGTGGAAGAACCTTTTCCAACAACGATGGTCATAGCACCTATAGTGTCGGTAACTGTTTTGAGTTTGGGGCTGGCAGCCTACTTCAAGAAACGCAAACACTAAACAGATAATGTTTGTCATTTTCTAATTTCCTTGCCAAAATGTTACAATTTCTTAAATGAGATCGCACACTTTATTCTTTTACGTTTTAATCGTTAAATTTACAAACTTTATGAAAAACTACGATTAGAACAACAGTTTTATTTATAGTTCTGAACAGAAGCGCCGTGGGATAGAGCCTCTACTGTTTCGCTTAGTGCGTGAAGCGCTCCTCTGAGGTACTAAATAACTGAGCGTATCATCATTCTTTCTCAGGATACAACAGTATTATCTTAAGAAGAATGTATAGTTACGTAGCTCTCGTCTTCCGTGACTTGGAGGTTGTGGTTCTCAGACAGTTTTCTGATACAGCAACAATGACAGCATTTTTTGGTTGACTTTTTCTTAATTTTGAGAACGTAGCCTTGTTTTTGATTGTCAACCACGCTGATTTTAGGGGATTCGCCTAAACATTTGAAGAGAGTCGCTGAAACGGCTCTATGCAAAGACATCGTTTGCGTGAAGTTCAGGTAAACAGCACCTACGAAGAGAAAGCTCAACTGTTTTTTAAATAGTTGTGGTTGTCGTCAAGCAGTCACAATGATTTTCTCAAGATATGGCAGTATATCTCAAGTTAAGTGATGATTGTGTTAAGCGCCTCGAGTAACTTGATGCGGTAGCAGTCCCTTAAATGGGAAACCCCTTTGTCCTCCGAGCTTATGTCCCCCGCTTCAGTAACGGTTGATTCTTAGTTGTGGGCGTGTTTCTTGTTCAAGATTTCGAATTCACAAACCCTTTATTCAAAAAACGGGTACTCAGAACCCGAGCGTGCAGACATGCAAAGGTCTAAACTTGAACTCTACGAAGAGATTCTATACGCGTTAGTTAACAAACGCATGACAGTTGATGCTATTGCTTACGCTTGCAACATGGACTGTGTCGCTCTCCGCCAACGGCTCGAATTTCTAATGCAGAACGGTCTTGTGGAAGAAAGAAACTTCAAGAAAACAACGTGTTATACCTTAACAAGAAGAGGCTTGGCAATCTTCAAGACCTTAGCTCTCACAAAACGTTTAGAGAAACTGCAAACCACCATGAAAAAGATAGATGAAGCACTGCAAGCGATTCCTTCCCTCTCAGAATACAGCACAGAAAAAGCAAAACGGCAAAGACGAAACAAAAACTATTAAGCAAGCCGCAATAGGTTTCTTCAACGAGACAAACCATGCAGCTATCCGCAGAAGCAATTTGGCGCGCAAGCAAGAAAGAACTTATAGACTTACTAGACACTGATGTTCTTGTTCCAAAACCTAAAACAGCCCGCTTCTACGCCCCAAGCTTCATGTACTACAAAACAAGCTACTACCGTTCCTCGCAATTTCATTTTCCCACAGTGTCCGTGACAGGCACATCATGTGCACTCGACTGCAAACACTGCGGAGGCAAAGTCCTAGAAACCATGCAGCCAGCCGAAACACCTGAAAAACTTTTTGCGTTCGCTACAAAACTGAAACAACAAGGTGCCTTGGGCTGCCTCTTAAGCGGCGGTTGCATGCCAGATGGCTCCGTTCCACTCGCAGGTTTTGTTCCAGCAATCGAGAAAATCAAGCGAGAACTAGGCTTAACATTTTTTGTTCATACAGGCATAATAGACTCGGACACTGCCGTTGCGCTTAAAAATGCGGGTGCTGACGCCGCATTAATAGACATCATAGGCTCCGACGAAACCATAAAAAAAATCGGCAACCTGAACGTGACAGTTAAAGACTACGCTGACTCGCTGAAAGCCTTGCAACAGGCAGGTTTGAACTTTGTCCCTCATGTCATCGTCGGGCTAGATGATGGAAAATTGAAAGGCGAACTGGACGCCCTCAAACTAATCGCTTCCGTTAAGCCTTCCGCCGTAGTCGTAATCGCCTTCATGCCCATACCTGGAACAGCCATGGCGGAGGTTAAACCGCCGCAACCCACAGAAATCGCCAAAGTCACAGCCGCAGCACGAGTAATGTTTCCTCCAACACCTTTAGTGTTGGGTTGCGTGCGCCCGAAAGGAAAACACCGCACCGAAACCGACATCCTATCCCTGAAGGCAGGAGCCGACGCCATAGCATTTCCAAGCGAAGAAGCCATTGAATACGCTGAAGCCCACGGGTACACGTTCAGCTTTTCTTCGTACTGTTGCGCCCAAATCTACGTGGACACTGCGTTTCGAAGCTCTTCGAAGTAGCCGCTGACACAGGATTTTCACAAAATTACTGCGCCTTTTTTGGCTGTGGCGGCGTCTTAAGCATCTTGTAACCAAACATTACCGTCCACGCTGAACCGGCAAGCGCGGATGCGAACTCTGGGATAGCCACGCCGGAAACGTAGTGAACCATGAACTGAAGTATCCACGGTGTTGCGGCGGCGGCAGCGGTGAGCAGTGTGAAAAGTGCCATTTTCGTTTGGCGTTTAAGCGCAAAAGCTGCTGTGATGATGAATAATGAAATTGGTAGGAGGACAAAGAACGCAACCGAAAACAGGTAGTGGTAAGGCGTAATGTTTTCGTGGGCAATTCCTATTCCCATAAGTGCCAACGCTGTTGCTGCGAAGGTTAAGGAGCCGATTTTGCCCACCCAATTTCCAAAGTATTTGAATAAGCCAAATGCTGCGAATTTTAAGACGAAAAGTCCGCTGCAGTAAAGCCCAAAGTTGAAAACTGGTCCTGTGATGCCTGATATTATGCCTAAGTCGCTCAGGGCGTTGTTTGTCCAGCTGAACTCTGGGTAAGATGCTATGGCTATCAGGATACACGTGAATGCGACTATAGGTGCTACTATTCCGCTAGCTTCACCTAACTGCTGAAAATAGGTTTTTTGTTGCAACAATCTTCTGCACTTCAGAAGCTTTTATGCGTAAACTTGCTTAAGAATTTGAGTCTGCAAATCTGCCGTGGTTAGTTGCTGTAGGTTGCTGGGACGAATCGCCTGAGCCTTTGCAGTGACCGCGTTTTTTCTTTGTCACCAATTTTTGCCTCTTGTACTGACTTCTGGAGTAGCTGAATTGATTCGTCCATGGCTCTGCGGTCCACAGGGAACGGTACGCCGTCTTTGCCGCCGTAGGCGAAGCTGAATTTGACGGGGTCTTTCCAGCTTGGTTTTTCGCCGTAAATCAGCTCTGCCACTAAGGCTAAACCGCGGACGGTGGCGGGTCCAACGCCTTTCACGCTTAGGAGTTCCTCGTAGTTTCTCGGTTGGAACTCGTAAACCCGCTTCATTGTTTTCCAGCTTATGTTTCTCGGCATATGGAGCGCCTCAACAGATCGTTGCCACGGGTCAGCCTTTACCTCCGGCAGCCAATCTTGAAGGGATTTCTGGTGCAGCGGGCGTGTTGCTTCAAGTAAGCGCATAATTTTTGGGGTGGGTTCTTTGGCTATGTCCACTGAGGCTTTGCGTGCGCCTTCGCTGGCTTTCGCGGTCATGTTTAGGGCTTTTTCGCGTTTTACGTTGCCGACTATGGCGTTGTGCGGTTCGACGACGAAGTTGGTTGTGTTGTCGGATAGCCAGTGGTAGCGTCTTGCCGTGTGGTCTTGGTTGCTCATGCCTTGTTGGATTACTGACCACTTTTCGTCTTTGGTTATTAGGAAGGTGTGGTGGTAGAGTTGGTAGCCTGCTTGGATGGCTGTGTTGTCTACTTTGGCGGTCATTTTGCTTGTGTATGTTAAGGTTTTGATGGTTTGTTCTGAGAAGCCGAATTTTTCTCCTACCGTGGCGATGTCGCTTGGGGTTTTTCTTGAGGTTTTGCCTTTTCCGCCGCAAACTGCTATGCCGTGTTCTTCAGGCGATAACGCGTTTTTTAGGATGCCCGTGACGACTGTGGTTACTCCTGAGCTGTGCCAGTCGTAGGCTAAAACGCAGCCGAAAGCTTGGAACCAGTACGGGTCAGATAAGCGCTGGATAAACTTGGTTGTGCCGTGCTCTTCAATCATTATGTTGGCTATTTCTTTGGCTAGTTTGCGCATGCGCACGGTTAGCCATGCGGGTGCTTTGCCGTAGTGAAGTGGCAGGTTGGCGACGCCTGTTCGGTGCATTGCGTTTCAGTTCTCTTGAGTTTTCTCTGGTATGACTCGGCTGATTCGTATTTTTATTTTTGTTAACACATTTCTGTAAATGCAGTGTCCATGCCTGTTTGGGAAGCAAGGCGGTGTTGACAGAAAAAGCATGCAACCATATAAAGGTAAACTGCATTTTATTACTGAGAACAAGTGGGAGACTCAGTTAATGCGCAAGAAGCTGATTCCATTTTTAATCGTTATCTTACTTGTCTCCCTGTTTCTTTCTACCTCGGAGTTTCCCGTTGTTGGTGCAGCTGAAAACTCTTGGGAGACTAAGAAGTCTATGTCTACTGAAAGAGGTGGACTTGGGGTTGCGGTTGTAAACGGCAAGATATATGCGATTGGAGGCTCAGACAATGACACTCAATTTGCTGTTAATGAGGAGTATAATCCGGCTACAGATACATGGACCACTAAATCATCGATGCCTACTGCCCGAAGCGGTTTTGCCATTGCTGTTTATCAAAACAAAATTTACTGTATAGGCGGAACAACTGGGGACAGCGGGTTCACTGGAGTAAACGAGGTTTACGATCCTGCGACGGATACGTGGCAGACCAAGCTTTCAATGCCCACTCCCAGAGCCGACTTATGTGCAAGCGTTGTGGACGGCAAAATTTACTGTGTAGGAGGAAAAAAATACTGGGGGTTTGATCCGTTTTATCAAGAACTTAATGTAACGGAAGTTTATGATCCAGCCGAGAATTCTTGGACTGCAAAATCGGCGATACCTGTTCCTGTTTTGGGTGCTGCGTCTGCAGTGGTTGACGGCAAAATTTATGTTATTGGCGGTTCGCGTCACTTCCAGTTGGGGTGGGATCTTGATACTGTGGGTTCCAACCAAGTTTATGATCTTGAAAACGATACGTGGAGCACTCGAGATAGCCTTCCCACCGGAGTAAGTTATGGTGCTGCGGTAGTAACCAGTGGCGTCACAGCGCCTAAGAGAATCTACCTTATTGGTGGGACCAATGAAACGGATTGTAACACAGTTACTTACGCGTATGATTCGGGAGGCGATGTTTGGAGTACTGGCGCTTCGATGTTGACGCCTCGGGTGTACTTGGGTCTCGCGGTTGTAGATGATGTTTTATATGCAATCGGAGGGGTCAATGGCGATAACTGGCTGAGTGTGAATGAGCAGTATATGCCGCTTGGCTATGGGACTGTGCCGCCAGAACTGTACGTTTTGTCTCCTGAAAACAAAACGTACACATCTAACGACATTCAGCTGGTTCTTTCTGTGAACAGACCGACAACTTGGATGGGGTACAGTTTGGATGACCAAGATAACGTAACCATCACGGGTGACACTGAATTGTTCGACGTGTCTGAGGGTCCGCACAGCGTAACCGTTTACGTTAATGACACTTTCGGAAACATGGTTTCCTCTGGTAACGTGTCTTTTTCTGTGGATACGTTTTCTCCGCAGATTGTGGTTTTGTCTCCTGAAAACAGAACTTATGGTGGAAGCGACGTCCAATCAGTTTTTATTGTGGATGAGCCTGTGTCGTGGATGGGCTACAGTTTGGACGGTGAAGACAACGTGACCGCCACGGGAAATGTTACTCTAGCTGTGTTGGCCGACGGTTCGCATAACATAAAATTTTATGCTATAGACCTTGTTGGAAACACTGGAGCCTCCAAGACGGTTTACTTTGAAATTGCGCCTTTCCCAACAGTTCTAGTTGTAGCCGTAGCAGTGACAATAACCATAACAGTTGCAGCAGCGTACCTCCTACTAAAACGCAGAAAACCAGCTACAACAAAAACAAAAAATAGCTCGACTCACTCTCAAGAACTTGAAACTTAGTTCTCAACCCTGCAAGGCTCTACGCTGAATTCAAGTATATGGAAAAGCGCAGTAGCTTTCAGAGAACAAGCGTCCCTGACCAACATATTTGCCGCCTAATGGCAAGTCTATGCAGAAACCAGTAGCCGTTGGGTTCCCCAGAGTAGCTATGGCAGATGAAAAGTAGAGTTAACTGCGATTTGGTGCCTAAACGGCGCGGGTCTTTTTCACGGTTTATTTCGTTTGATGCTTGCGTCTCTTGAAGTACACCAGCACACCCACGCCGACAATAGCCGCTGTTGCTACAATCGCTGCCACCAATGTTGTTGGGAACGGTTCTGGCGGCACCACTACGGCGTCGTTTTCAATGTTGTAGGGTTCCATGAGCGGGTAGTTGTCGATGTTTTCGCCGTTGATCACGTATGGTGTGTCGCCTATGCCGTCCCTGTTGCTGTCAGTCCCATTATAGTCATCCCAATAATTACCCTCCCGCCCATTATCCCAAAAAGTAGCTGCTCCTATCAAAACACTCGTGTACACATAGTTAGAGTAGTTGTCGTATTTGTTTATGAAATTGTTGTGGTAAAACGTATTATTCTCAACTGAGTTGCCGTCTAACCTCACAGCGTTTGAAACTGGTGTTATGCTATTGCCGTAAAAAACGTTATGAGAACTGTTACCTGCCACATATGATACCCCAATTTTGTTTCCGGATACTGTGTTATGGCAGGCATTAGCCAATCTTAGGTCCTGGCAGGTATTATCGGTTATAGAGTTTGAATTTCCACTTATCGAAACATAAGAAAAAATGTTCCCTGCAATCATATTCGAAAAGCCGCTCAAACCGATTAGCCCACTCGAAGTGTTGTCGGTGATGTTGCAGTTGGAACCGTTTATCGACAAGCCCGTCGTCCATCCTGTTTTTATGTTGTTGCCTTTTATTTGGATTCTATTCCCTGTTGCTGAGATGTACCCGCCTGGGGGGTGAATATTTATTGTAAGGTTAGAAAGCATGACATCGTTGGCGTTGATTGTTATCGCGTCAGAATAAACGATGACACTATAGAATGGCGACACAGGATATGTTTCTTTGTAGGGTGGACGCAGGTTAAGTATGGTGTTGTTGGCGTCTTCGCCTACAAGCGACAACGTTTTGTTTATCTTCAAGGGTTGTTCGTCGTAGGTTCCTTTTTTGATGAGTATGGTGTCGCCGTCGGTGGCGTTGCCTATAGCCGCGGTTATTGTCGGGTAGTCGTCTGGAACCACCAGCGTCCGGGACTCAGCGGTCGCAGGCAAAACTGCAACCAAGCAGGATGCTGCCAGTAAGACTAGAACAAGTGTTACTGCTCTGTTCTTGTTCATGTTTGTCCCTTGTAACACGGGGTTGTTTCTGCGATTAAAGGGTTTTTGTCAAGGTTTCTTGACCAAACGGATTTTCGCGTTAGTCAAGGGTTCTTGACTAAACAGGCATATTTGGATCCTAATAGAGGTTCATTGCAGAAACCAGTAGGGGGTAGGTCGCTATTGGCGCTTTCTGCAGGCAATAGCATGTTGAAACGATGCGGACATATTTGGATCCTAATAGTTAATGTATGCAGAAAAGGGGGAGGGGGGTAGGTCGGTATTGGCGTTTTTAGCAATCAAAAACAGGGTCAATCAAACTGAATTCGTGCTCTAAATGGTGAGTGTCGTGTTTTCTGAGCATAACAGTTTTAAACGGCACTATGCCAACCATCAGCAGCAAAGGACCGAAACATCATGGACACTTGGCGCTTGATCACACTTGAAACCCATAACGCGTTTATGAACATGGCAATCGACGAAGCTATCCTGCAATCACGCATGGAAACCCTCGTCCCAAACACAATCAGGCTTTACCAGTGGCAGCCCAGCGCAGTCAGCATAGGCAAAAACCAAAACCCCGACGAAACCCTCTACGTGGATAACTGCCGCAAACTAGGCGTTGACATCGTCCGCAGAAACAGCGGCGGCGGAACCGTATACCACGACCAAAAAGGCGAATTAACCTACAGCGTAACCGCGCACACAAGCGACCTTGACGCAGCAGACATAACAGCGGTCTACACGCGCATCTACTCTGCAATCACAGACGCACTAAGGCTTCTAGGCATACCCGCCGACTTCAGCCAAGGCGACCACAAAAACTGCCCAAACCTCACTGTAAACACCCGCAAAATCAGCGGCAGCGCCCAAACCGTAAAACGCAACATCGTCCAGCAACACGGCACACTCCTTCTGAACGTGGATTTGCTCCAGATGTTCCAGCTTCTCCGCATCAAAGGCTTAGACAACTGTAGCACAGCCGCCCAAATAGCCCAGCGCAAAATCACTTCCGTTCAAAACGAGCTAGGACACGCAGTCACCACGGAAACAGCCGCAAACGCCCTCACACAAGGCTTCAAAGCAATACTAAAAATCAACTTAGAGCAAGCACAGCTAACCCTGTACGAGCAAGCACTAGCCAACAAACTCTACAAAAGCAAATACGCAACTGAAAACTGGAACAAAAACGGGAAAACCTAATCCTTCTTCACCAAACGCCACCGTACGCCCTGCGCAGTATCTTCAACAACCACTCCTAACTCGTTCAGCCGCGCACGCAACGCGTCAGCAGTAGCCCAATCCTTAGCTATCCGCGCTTCCTCACGCTTCGCAATCAACTCAACCGCTTCTTTAGGCAAGGTTTCCGCCTCAACTTTTCCAACCACGCCCAATACGCTATCAAACCGCTTCATGACCACCGCAACTTCGTCCGCTTCGCTTCTGCTGACCACGCCAGAATCAAGCAGCACATTAACCTCACGGATAAAGTCAAACAGCACCGCCAACGCCACGCTCACGTTCAAATCATCATCCACAGCGTCACCGAAGCCCCTCTGGACTTCCCGTAGCAACTCCGCAACTTTTCCGCCGCTGCCTTCCCCCTGCGCATCTTGTAGCCTCCGCACGAAATTCCTCAACCGCTCCACCGCCGCACCCGCAGCGTCCAACGCTTCAAAAGTGAAATTGAACTGCGCCCGATAATGCGACGACAACAACAAATAACGAATTACAATCGGGTTGTAACCTTTTCCAAGCAGATCACGAAGCGTGTAAAAGTTGCCGAGTTTCTTCGCCATCTTCCGACCTTCAACCAGCAGGTGCTCATTATGAAGCCAGTAGTTGACAAAATTTTTGTCCGTGGCTGCTTCACTTTGAGCGATCTCGTTCTCATGATGTGGAAACATGTTGTCGATTCCACCGCAGTGTATGTCGAAGGTTTCGCCCAGATAACGCATCGCCATGGCGGAGCATTCGATGTGCCAGCCTGGTCTGCCTTTGCCTAGTTCGGTTTCCCAGAAAACATCTCCATCTTCTGGCGTCCATGCCTTCCACAAGGCGAAGTCCTGCGCTTCTGCCTTCGTGTACTCGTCGGTCTTTACTCTTGCTCCTGCTTTGAGTTCGGCGACCTTGATGTGGCTGAGTTTACCATAGTTTTCGAATTTACGTATAGCATAGTATATTGAGCCGTCTTGGCTTCTGTACGCATAACCGTTTTTGATTAGCTTTTTAATGAGTGCTACCATTTCAGGGATGTGGTTTGTGGCTTTTGGGTAGTGGTCTGCTGGTTTGATGTTTAAGGCTTTGATGTCTTCGAAGAACGCGTTCGCGTAGTGCTCAGTGTACTGTTGCAGTGGAATTTTCTGTTTTTGGCTGCCTCTGATGGTTTTGTCGTCCACGTCAGTCAGGTTCATTACGTGTGTAACCTTGTAACCACGATATTCCAGCCACCGTTTCAGCAGGTCTTCAAACAGGAAGGCGCGGAAATTACCGATATGTGCGTAGCCGTACACGGTGGGTCCACAAGTGTACATTTGCACCTTTCCTTTTTCTATGGGGGTGAATTTTTCTTTTCGGCGAGTTAATGTGTTGAAAAAACTGATGCTTGACGTCGCAGTGCTCATTTGTTGTCCTCTGTGAGAGTACGGATGGAAATTATTTAAGCGTTCCACTGGACCTATAGCACTCGAAGAAGTCTATAGCCTCCTTATGTAAAGCATATGTAGTTCTGAGAGAAGGAGAGCTGCGTTTTGGTGTCTTTGTGTTTGGAGGAGGGTTATATCTGTTTTGGGAATATTGTCTATGGTAGAATAGAGATTATTATATATTAATACATGGGATATTTTGGAGAGCGCAATGTTCGGCAGATTCAAGAAAAAACCTGAACCCAAGGAAACCAAAGAACCCAAAGTAGCCAAGGTAACTGAAAAACCCAAACCCGAAGTAATCAAAAAACCGGAAGTAACAGAAAAACCAAGCAAAAAAATGAAAAGAACCAAAAAACCAGCTAAAGGGAAACCAGCTAAGGCAGCAGAAGACACTGGTCCAAAAAATCCACAAGTACACGCAGGTCTGAAAGCTACAGAAAAACCGTTTGTCGGCATCAAAGAATACAGTTCAGCATCAGAAATCGCGGAAAAACTAGACAAAGAGATATCTGACACAAAAAGCGCGCTCGGCGAATACCTGCGCCAACTAGACGACAAAAGAGCAGTAGCTGAAAAAGCGCAGAGACTGCACGACGTAGTCGCCAAAATAGCAAACACGAAAAAATCTAAAGAAACCAAGGAAAACCCGAACCAAGTCACAGTAAACGGCTTAGAGATAGTCTTGGATGCCACCGTTTTAAACGAGTTAACCGCAATTGAAAGCGTGGTGAACAGCCACCAGCAACGCTTAATGGCTCTGCAAAAAACCAGAGAAGCACTGAAAAAACTTGACCAAGTAGACGACACCGAAGGCATAAAATACGTAGCGCTTGAAAGAGAAGGAATCCCCGAACGAATTCTACTCAAGCTCTAATGAACCACTACTTGAAAAAGGATGGTCTCACTTTATGAGTCGTTTTGAATCAATTTTGAACAAGATTCAAAACGTGCTCGCGGACTACTGCGAATTCAAGAGTACCTGTCCCTACTTCAATCCCGATAATTACACATGTGCTAATAATGGAGGCTCACACTGCGGAAAATACCGCCGTTATAAAATAGACGGGACAGTGAATGAGCCTGCAAAACCAAACGAGACTACATGACACATTTTTTAGTATGATGCTGTTTGGTTCGTGTTGTTTAAATATTAGTGTTGGAATGTTACTGTGCAAAAGAGGAAACTTAGTATGGGTTCTAAATCCCCAAGAGGCGAATTCGCCGCAAGGCAACTTAAAAAGAAACGGAAAAACTTCCGTTGGTCAGATCGTTACTTTAATCGCCGCATGCTCCGCTTAGACGAGAAAGTAGACCCGTTACAGGGTGCTCCGATGAGCCGCGGCATAGTCCTAGAAAAAGTAGGCGTTGAATCCAAGCAGCCGAACAGCGCCATACGCAAATGCGTCCGCACACAACTCATCAAAAACGGGCGCCTCATAACCGCGTTCCTACCCGGAGACGGCGCCCTAAACCTCGTAGATGAACACGACGAAGTCATCGTTGAAGGCATAGGCGGCACAAGAGGCGGCGCAATGGGCGACATCCCAGGAGTCCGCTGGAAAGTCATCAAAGTTAACGGCGTAAGCCTAAACGAACTCGTCTACGGACGCAAACAAAAACCCGCACGGTGACCCTGGTGAGCAAAGTAAAACAAGATATTTTACTCTTCCAAAAATGGACTTTCAACGAAATATCAGTTAAAGACCCAGGCTTGAAACGCTACATAAACCTGACACCCATGACACTGCCACACAGCATGGGACGCCACGAGCACCAACGCTTCCGCAAAGCACGCGTAAACATCGTAGAACGATTCATAAACGGCTTCATGCGCCCAGGCAAAAACGCAGGCAAAAAAGCCCGAGCCACCAACATGGTGAAACACGCTTTCGAAATAATCAACATACGCACAGGAAGAAACCCCGTAGAAGTTCTCGTGCAAGCCGTAGAAAACAGCGCGCCAGCAGAAGACACAACACGCCTCAGCTACGGTGGAGTCGTTTACCACCTATCCGTGGACATCGCACCCCAACGCCGCATAGACCTATCAATACGCAACTTAACTGAAGGCGCACGCAAGCTTGCAGCCAACAACCCACGCAGCATACCCGAAACAATCGCAGACGAACTGATATTAGCATCCAACAACGACATAAAAAGCGCAGGCGTAGCCAAACGCAACGAAATCGAACGCATAGCCCAATCCAGTAGATAAAACCGCAATTTTTCTTTTTTTTATCTTCTCAAAAACGTCCGTTTTACACTCTAAATCTTAGTGTGAATCTCCACAACATCCCCATCTTCCAAAACAAAATTCAACCCAGCCTTTTTGGGACTAAAGGGCAAGCGCTTAGCCCACACCATAGCAAACAAGAAATTATGAACAAACTCTTTATGAATGTTCTTCGCTAAATTATTCATTGTAGCACCACGTTTAAGCGTAAACGGGCGCCCCGTCTCTTCCTTTGAACCGGGGTCTTTAGTGTAGACGCGAATAACCCCTAAACTATCAAAAATTGCTTTGCCTAACTCGTCAAAGCCATCTTTATGTTCACAAGACATAGCGACAACAGGCAACTTACCCTTAACATACTTCTTTAGTATACGCAGGTTCTCCTCAGCGCCTTTTAGGTCCAACTTGTTTGCTGCAATCACCGCTGGCTTATAGATGGTGGTTTCAAAAATTGCATCCTCTACATCTTCCAACCGGACATCACCGCTAATTCGTACGATTGCATCGTGAATCTTGTATTCTCGCAATAAATCCTCCACATCACGCATACTGCAATCAATCAGATGCCCAACAAGGATAACTCTTAACGCCGTACCCGCATGGCGACGGTCGATAATCACACGTCCACTTGGCTTGTTTACCAAGACACGACTCTTCTCTAACTCAGCCAAGATCAACTCTAACTGCTCAATAGGATTACGTGATAAATCAACCATTAAAATTACGCCATCAGCATTTCGTGCCAAACCAAGCGTGACATGCCCTGTTCCCCGTCCATCTGCACTGCCCTTCATTACTGCTGGTGCTTCAATAAGCTGGAACTGCACATCCCCATAATTCATTATACCCGGTACTGGTCCATGTGTACTGTAAGGTGTAGGTGTAACAAGCACCTTTGAATTTGTTGTGGCACTCATCAGGCAGCTTTTGCCCACGTTTGTCATGCCGATCAACACTATCTGCGCCGAACCTTCTTTTTCAATGAAAAGTTTTGGTCCACCGCTGCTCTTGCCTGTGCCCTTCCGCTTTTTATCTTCCAGATCATCGCGGATAACCGCAATCTTCCTCTTGATTTCCCCGCGCAGCTTCATTGTGCCTTTGTGCTTCGGAACGTACTTTAAGAATTCCTGCATCTTTTCCATTTTCGCTTTGGGGGTACGGGCAGCTTCAACCTCTTCCCACTTATCCATAGCTTCAGGAGGCAAATTCGTCGGCATAACGCTTCAGCCTAATACTTCACCAGAACAGGTTTAATACGATTTCTAATCCAGCTAAGCCAACGTTTAAAGAATACGCCCAAGAACCTTCTATGCATGTGTAATAAACGCGAAACTACGAATGATAAAGTTAAAATAATTGGAAGAACAGTTGTGTTAACGCATTATAATTTAAGGAAAAAATATAGGAAGGAAAAAAGATGAGCAAAAGCGCGAAACCCCACTTAAACCTCGTAATCATGGGGCACGTTGACCACGGAAAATCCACCACCACAGGACACTTGCTGTACGATGCAGGCGCAATCGACGAAAGAACAATCAAAGCATATCAAGATGAAGCTGACAAAATGGGCAAAGGCACATTCAAGTACGCTTGGGTGCTCGACAACCTCAAGGAAGAACGAGAAAGAGGCGTAACCATCGACCTCAGGTTCCTCAAATTTGATACAAAAAAATACCTCTTCACAGTCATCGACGCGCCAGGACACAGAGACTTCGTCAAAAACATGATCACAGGTGCAAGCCAAGCTGATGCGGCAGTGCTCTTTGTTTCAGCTAAAAAAGGCGAGTTTGAAGCTGGAATCGGTCCAGGCGGTCAAACACGAGAGCACGCGTTTCTGGCTTTCACATTAGGCGTCCGCCAGATAGTGGTTGCTGTTAACAAAATGGACGACATCACAGTTGAATGGAAACAAGACCGATACGACGAAATCAAAAACGAAGTTACACGCATGCTGAGAATGGTAGGTTTCAAAACTGACAAAGCACACTTTGTACCCACCTCAGGATGGACAGGCGACAACCTCGTCAAGAAAAGCGACAAGATGCCATGGTACACTGGACCCACCATGTTTGAGGCGTTGGATCAGCTAGAATTACCTCCTAAACCCACTAACAAACCTTTACGCGTTCCCGTCCAAGACATTTACACAATCACCGGCATAGGCACCGTTCCTGTCGGCAGAGTTGAGACAGGCGTGCTCAAAGAAGGCGACGCCATTATTTTCATGCCATCCAACAAGAAAGCAGAAGTAAAATCAATTGAAATGCACCACTCCAAAGTTCCAGTGGCAGAGCCAGGCGACAACATAGGCTTCAACGTTAGAGGCATAGGAAAAGGTGACGTCCACCGTGGAGACGTAGCAGGACCAGTAGACAACCCGCCCACCGTAGCCAAAGAGTTCATCGGACAAATAATCGTGATTTACCACCCAACCGCAATCGCTGCTGGATACACTCCAGTTTTACACTACCACACTGGACAAATCGCTTGCAGATTCACAGAACTACTAAAGAAGATTGATCCAAGGACTGGACAAGTTGTCGAAGAGAACCCTAGCTTCCTGAAAACAGGCGACGCTGCTTGGGTAAAAATGGAGCCGTTGCGTCCGATAGCAGTCGAAAAATACACAGACTTTCCAGAGCTTGGCCGCTTCGCCGTCAGAGACATGGGCACAACCGTTGCTGCCGGCGTCATAAAAGAAATAACCCAAAAGGGAGCCTAAACGTTCCCATCTTTATTTTTTGTCGATAGCTCTTTAACACGTTTTTTCTTGCCGTTCACTCTTTAGAGCAGATACGATTAGTGCAATCTTCACTGGAGTATAGAAGATTACTATAGAACATGTTGTTAACTGTTCCATTCCATTATGCGCGTTTGTTGTTGTATCTTTGCAATCACAAGTCTTAAAATCTTACATAAACACCTAATACACTTTGAACAATCTCGTATAGAGATGGGTATCAATGAGTTCTCGCGTTAGAAAATCAAGGAGACCCCTAATTGATGATCAACGGCGCTCCAATTCGCAGAAAGAAATTGTCAAAGAGCATTTGGACGAAATGCTGGAAAACGTTTCATTAAAAAATATGCCGTTAGAAGAAAGGCGAAGAGAAGCGCAAAAACCATTATTCTTAACAAGATACGAATAGTCAGATTTCACGGCTTTAGCAAACACGGAACCCAACTATGTAGAGCACTTGTTAGCAGCAACGTTTTTTGAGCGGTTTTAACCTCTCCTTTATTTGCTATTCTTGGGATGTCATAGATTGTTCAGGGAGCGGAATTGAAAT
>Ga0272442_10005744_pt1 | contig 16496 bp, 25 predicted proteins | sample SSMForm2O_FD_200262 | JGI IMG/M metagenome (GOLD analysis project Ga0272442, IMG submission 200262) | Marine sediment archaeal communities from Little Sippewissett salt marsh, Falmouth, MA, United States - SSM-Form-2O | ecosystem: Environmental > Aquatic > Marine > Wetlands > Sediment ...
AAAAATACTAGGGAGGTAGGGAGAAATGAACTGGGCAACGATTCGCAAGGCAACTGACGAGGATTGGACGCGGTTGAACGCGGCGGCGCTTCGTTTCGCCTCACGACATGGGGCTCGCTACAACGCGGGGCATCCGGTCGAGGACGTCGAGATGACGATAGCAAGCGACTTCTACAACGGTCCATATCTGCACCAACTCTGGCGGCGTTGCGTCAAGCGGGCACTTCGATCGAAGGACGCAGAGGGCATCCGATACGGGTACGTTGGGTTCAGCGTCGAGTAAGGAGGCAGGGAGAATGAAACCGAACGAGGTTCCGAGCATCGACGAACTGAATCGCCGCTACTGGGCCGGGCAGCTTCAAGCCCACCTCGACGAGGAAGGCATCCAGGTGAGCGACGAAGACGCGCGGCGCATCTACGAGGCGTGCGAGTTCGAGATCCACGACGTGTCTGAGAGCGACGGCTTCCAGTGGAATCTCATCACGGGCGTTCTCGTTGACGCACGGGACCGGCTGATGTCTCTGAAGCAGAAAGAGCTGGCGCTTCAGATGGCGGAGACGACCGACCAAACCGACCCCCACAACTGCGCGATGATCGACACGATTCGCGGAGAGGTCGAGGAAGCCCAGAAAGCGTTCATGGGGGTGAGGTAGAATGGACATCACGCGAGCCGAGCCGTTGGCCGTGAAGATCGGACGGATGGAACTGGCGTTCGTTGCCGTCGAGACGACGGCCCCGAAGGCGTACGACTTTGGCGGGCAGATGACGTTGGAGGTTTACGCGGCCCCCGATGTGAGCTTTCGCGTCGTTCTGGTCGAGGAGACACGAGTAGATGCGCAGATCGCTCGATACGCGAGCGGCCTGCACGGAGGGAAGGTCTTCGAGGCAGACGAAGCCAGCATCCGAGCGAAGCTGGTAGAGCGCCTGTTCGGAAGGGAGGAAGGATGAAGATCGATGCACGGGTTACGTTCCTGATCAACGCGGACAAAGTAACCTTGGAGGTCATGGACCACGACAGCAGGGTCACGTTCCTGCGGATCGAGATGACCCCGGAACAGTACTGCGCAACGGCCGGAGGAAGGCTAGGATACGCGCCTGTGAAGGAAGCCGAGGTCTTCCGCTTGGATCGTGTCGGGTTGATGCTTGAACAGAAACCGTTCGAGTTCGTCGTCGCTGAGGATACGATACATCTGCGCAACCCCGATGCGCGTGACGCGGCTGCCAGGAAACGCGCACGGGAGGAATGCCCGCCGGGCTGGGACCCGATGCTATACTTCGGTTCAAAGGACAGCTTCCGATGGGAGGACGGGAAACTGATCGCGAAAACGATCATGGAACGGTGGGTTCCGAAAGAGAAGCCCGATGGGGAGTAGTGGCAAATGCCCACACGATCACCTCGTAGTCCATTCCGCCGACAACGGATACGACTTCATCGCCGTCTGCGCGGACTGCGGCCTTCGGGGAGAGAAGACGGGCAAGACGCCCTCAGAGGCCCGCGAGCGATTCAACAGGGCAAGAGGCCGAAGGCCGAACATGAACACGGCTGCGGCCCCTCTGAGAACATCTCAGATGGCATTACTGGAAGGAAGGGAGGAAGGATGAAGGGACATTCGAACGTGGAGCAGGCGCGGTTCATCCTCGAAGTGGGGTGCGGCCTAGCAGGGCCGGAGACGGCAAAAGCAGAGAAACCGACCGCCAAGCGCATACGCCGCGCATTGACCGAGCGGGGAATCGACTTCAAGGCAGCCTACGAGGCGATCAAAGGGGATGAACATCCGGAGATCACCGCCCGGCAGATCATCTGGGGGATGACCGTTGCGGCACGAAGCCTCGAAGGGTATCGGGGCGTTGACGCTCCGTTCCCATTTGGCGCGACGCATGAGGAGGTTTTGGACGATAGCGGAGCGATGGACGTTCAGACGCCGGAGGAAGCGGCGGCGATGTTTGAGCGCATCGTTGAGCACGATATGCGGGCTTGGTTGAAGCCGCGAGAGGAGGCGGAGGCAGACGCGATGTCGAACATCGGGCACTGGTCTGGATTCTATGACAGAGCGACGATGGCGCGCGTTCTGCGCTTGTACCAGACCGAGCATCTCGGAAAGGAAACGGACGTCGGGCCGGAGGCCGCATTGAAGGCCGAAATGGAAGCGAGCCGGAAGCGGCAAGGCGAGAAAAACGCGCTATAATGTCAGCAGGCAAGCAGGAAGGGAGGGAGGAAGATCATGGGCGAAATCGCGGAGATGCACTTGGACGGAACGTTCTGCGAGTGTTGCGGAGAGTACATGGGCGTCGATGAAGGGTATCCGGTCCGATGCGAGACATGCGGGGCGGACCCTTCGTGGCACGGAGCTGTTCTCGGAGCGAACGGCGTTTACTTCAAAGACGACCAGCAGGCATGAGAAATACAAGGCAGGAAGGGAGGAAAAGAATGACAAGCCTCATCGATTACGTCTCCATGCACGCCGTCCGCGGCGAGTGTAAGTGTGGTCTGTGCATCGACTCGGACCCGAGCGCCCCCGACCCGGAAGGGCATACGGTTGACCTTGTTTTCTTCAAGGTTGCGCTTCGACAGGATGTCGCGGAACGACCAACGGCCGACCGCTTTCGAGAATTTACAACCAGACACGTCGGTGTCTTCACGGACTGCGATCCATTCGACGGGAAGGAACATGGGTACATGGAACTCGGAGGATGGATCGGGGATCAGAGCGCCGCATTGCTCTACATGGGGCTTGGATCGCTCCTCGGCGTGTTCCATCTCCTTTCACCGAAGACGGTCATTGGAGGGAACATCCCTGACGATGTAGCGATGAGCCTCGCACAGGCAGGGTATGTGACCATTCGGGCGAAGCGGGAGCGAATGTGATGCGCAGGCTAATAAAGCGGCCTCCGCTAGGAACAGTCCGCCGCAGGACGTTCTTTGCCTGGAAGGCTGTGTGGATCGGCAATGAAATGCGTCAGTTTGAGCGTGTCACCGTCTTGGAGAGGCTGACGCAAGATTGGTTTGAGGGAGATATAACGTGGGTTCCTTTTGCTTTCGCTGAAGAAGAGGAGGGTAACGACGATGGCGACGCTTCATGATCGGATGAAGGGATACGAGGCTGTCTCGGGCAGAAAGCTCACGAGGAAGACCCCCGTGATCATTCGTGTGGACGGACGGGCCTTCCACACGTTCACGCGAGAAATGACAACCCCATTCGATTCTGCCTTCATGAACCGAATGGACATGGCCGCCGAAGACACCGCGGCGGAGATGCAGGGGTTCAAGTTCGGGTACGTTCAATCAGATGAGGCTTCGTTCCTTCTCACCGACACCGACGCCCCGGAGACGGAACCGTGGTTCGGGAACGACCACTCGAAGATGGTGTCGATCGCGGCGTCCACGTTCACGGCGTTCTTCGCCCGGTACTTTGTTCCGCCGTTCGCGACCTTCGATGCACGGGCATTCAACGTCCCGGCCGGAGAGGTTGCGAACTACTTCCTCTGGCGAGCACGGGATTGGGCGCGCAACTCGTTGCAGATGTACGCCCGCTCATACTTCTCAGAGAAGCAGCTCCACGGGAAGGGCCGGGAGGATATCCACGAGATGTTGCATCAGAAGGGGGCGAACTGGGCGACCGACATACCGCCGCGCGCGCGGAATGGGTATTTCTTCACAGCGGAGCCTGGCTTGGTCAAAAGCGTTCTCCCGAAATACGCAGAGATCAGCGCCCTTGTGAACCCGCTGCTCGGATTGGAGGTAGCAGATGTCGAAACCGAAAAACATCCATGAGATCAATACGGCAACCGCAGAGGTGATGCGAGAGTTCGACGCGCTCGTTGACTTCCTGTTGAAGGAGAGATTGCAGTCGTTGGCGCGGGATCTGGCAGCGAACCTCCCGCCGTTCACTGTCGCTCTCATCACACAGAAGTACAGAGGGAAGGAACAGGACGTCGATTCCCTCTCGATGGACATTCTGCCGCCGTGGATACACGACCTGGAGAGGGCGTTGGAGGGCATGGACGCTGGGGATCAGAAGGGGGCAAGGAACTACATCGAGAGGGCGATCACGGGGAGAGAGCGATGAAAGGCCTGACGGAAGAGCAGGAAAGGGAGCTGATCCCAGACGGGACCATCCTCCTCGGCTACCGGGGCAGCGTCGCCCACGGCACGTACACGCCGAAGTATGGCCCGGACCAGCGGGATGACAAGGATCTTCTGGGCGTAGCCATCGGCCCGATCGAAGTCTATCTCGGCCTCGCGAAGTTCGAGCATCACATTCGGGAGATCGAGGGGAAGGACGGCGTCATCTGGGACGCCGTAACGTACGAGCTGCGCAAGTTCGTCCGGCTGATGCTCGCAGCCAACCCGAACGTCTTGTCGCTGCTCTGGCTGCCCGAACATCTCTACGTGATGAGGACCGAGCTAGGGAATCGGCTGATCGCGGAGCGGGACATTTTCAGTTCGAAAGCCGCGTACAAGAGCTTCGTCGGATATGCCCACGGACAGCTCCACCGCATGACGCACCCAAGCGGGAAGCATATGGGAAAGAAGCGGCGCGAGCTTGTCCTTAAGTACGGGTACGACTGCAAGAACGCATCACATTTGATCCGCATCCTTCGGCTAGGAATCGAGTTCCTTGCAACCGGGGAGCTGAACATCGTGCGCCCCGACGCAGCCGAGCTGATCGAGATCAAGCGCGGGGAGTGGCCGCTGGGCCGAGTGGAGAAGCTGGCAGACACGCTCTTCGACCGCGCGCACGAAGCGTTGATCCATAGCCCGTTGCCGGAGAGGCCGGACAGAGAGCGGGCAGAAGAGCTGTGCGTAGAGATCATTTGCAAGTGGCACCTCGGGAACCGAGGGAGGCAGGAATGAGCGTGAAGCTGAGCAAGAAACACGGCGTGAATCCGTCGGTGGAGGTCTGCCGTATTTGCGGAGAGGACATGGGCGTAATCCTCTTCGGCCACATCACGAAGCGGCAAGCGGAGGCGATGCATGAAGCCGGGCTGGATATCGCCCCAGAACCCGGAGTGGAAGCGCCCCGCTCAATCTGCCTCGGAAACGTTTGCGATCAGTGCAAGGAGTGGATGAAGGAAGGGGTCATCCTCATTGGCGTTCGAGACAGCGATGTCGGGGAAGAGAACCCCCATCGCACAGGCAAGCTGGCCGCCGTCAAGGATGAGTTCATCAGACTGGCTGTGCAGCCAGAAGAGCTGGCAGCGGCCATACTGAAAAAGAGAGTGACATACATACCGGAATCGGCATGGGAGATATTGGGCATCGATGACATGAAGGCAGCCAACGAGGGCGACGGAGAGTCAAGGACTTGACAACCAGGAAGACAGGCAGTATACTTCGAGATTGAAGGAAGGGAAGAGGCATGAACGTAAGAGAGGAATTGGAAGCGATTCGCGACACGCATGGAGGGGTTCTACGCCCGGAAGACATCGTTGAATACGCGCGGGATGAAGAGACAGAACTTCACAGCCGCTTCGAGTGGGACGATGAGAAGGCCGGGCATGAGTACAGGCTGTGGCAGGCACGGCAGATCGTTCGAGTTACCGTCATCTACGAGGAGCATATACAGGAGACGGTTCGCTGCTATGTGAGCCTCGCAGACGATCGAGAAAAGAAGGGAGGTGGATATCGGGCGCTCGTCGATGTGATGTCAGACGCCGAGCTGCGCAGCAAGCTGCTCCAGCAGGCGTGGGATGACTTCATGGGATGGAAGCGCAAGTACAACCAGCTACAGGAATTGGCCCCCATCTTCGAGGCAGCGGAGAAGGCCAAGGGCAGCATCGAGTAGAACGACCAAAGGCAAGAACGAAAGGCGGGCAGGAAGAATGGCACAGAAGAAAGCGGTACACGTTACGCCGGTCGATTTTCAGATCGCAGAGTTCGAAATCCAAGGGACGGCACCGTACGTCCAGAAGCGGTGGGGATCGAAGGTCAAGCATATGCTCCGCGAAAAGCACGAACAAGGCTCGACGGCCGCAAAGGATCGGACGCGAGAAGCCCGCGACTTCGATGCGGAGTACGAGGACTGCTACTACCTGACAGCCGACGGGAAACACGGCATCCCGGCGCAAGCATTCCGAGATGCCGCGATCAGCGCATGCAGGCTCGTGAACTACACCATGACACGGGCAAAGCTCTCGCTGTTCGCCGAGGCGGACGGATGGGACGTCCGGGAAGCGCAACCGCTCGTCTTCTTCACAGAGGGCGAACCGCACAAGATCGAGAGCATGACGCTCACGGCGACGAAGACTCCGAACATCAGCGTCCGCGCAATGTGGAATCCCGGATGGAGGGCCAGTGTTCGAATGCGGTACGACGCCGGGCAGTTCCGATTGGATGACGTTGCGAACCTCATCGATCGCATCGGGAAGCAAGTCGGGATTGGAGAAGGGAGGGCGGACTCGAAGAAATCGAACGGCTGCGGCTGGGGATTCTTCGAGATCGTTTCGTAACTGAGGGAAGGCCCCGAGCTGTGCCTCGGGTGTAGCTCGGGGGCTTCTATAGGGCAGGCAAGGCATGGCTTGGCAGAGCAGGGCGAGGCACGGCACGGCACGGCGAGGCACGGCTAGGCGAGGCAAGGCATGGCAGGGCAGGCACGGCACGGCGGGGCATGGCACGGCTTGGCGAGGCAAGGCATGGCGCGGCAAGGCCTGGCACGGCACGGCTCAGTTCTTGCCTTTGCCCCCCGTTCGGAGGTAGACTGCTGGCACATCTACTGATGGACGGGGGGATTCGAAATGCCGGGGCAGCCGCCGACGGAGCAAGCAGAAGGGCATCTCGTCACGATGGGAGAGCTTGGCCTTACCGGGCTGAATCGGTACGGCGGGGCCGTCCGTGAGGAATTCGTTGCCGAGCTGAAAGGGAAGAAAGCCTACAAGGCCTACCGGGAGATGTCCGACAACGACCCGGTCATCTCCGCGATCCTCTTCGCCATTGAACAGCTCGTCAGAGGCGCGGATTGGTCCGTTGAAGCCGCCGAAGATGACGAGGCCAACAAACGGGCGGCCGAGTTCCTTGAACAGTGTATGCACGATATGAGCCATTCGTGGGAGAGCCTTATCGCGGAGATCATCTCCTTCCTGCGATTCGGTTGGTCCTACTTTGAGATCTGCTGGAAGGCACGGCAAGGCCGCGACGTTGAGCAGACGATGGAAGATCCGAACCCGGCAACGAGCAAGTACAACGACGGCCTGATCGGGATTCGGAAGATCCCCATTCGATCACAGGACACGCTCCACGGATGGAGCTTCGACGACAGCGGCGGGATTCGCGGGATGACGCAAGTGGCCCCGCCGCGATTCACGCCGACGTTCATTCCTATCTCAAAAGCTCTGCTCTTCCGAACGACAGAAAGCAAAGGCAACCCGGAAGGCCGGAGCATGCTCCGCGGGGCGTATCGCTGTTACAGCGAAGACACAGAGATTCTTACTCGCAGCGGATGGATCGGTATTGGGGAAGCTGCACTGACAGATGAAATCCTGACGCTGAATCCCGATACGGAAGAGATGGAGTATCAACAGCCTACAGAACTTCACTCATACGATGTAACCGACGAAGAACTGTTCCACCAAATAGGGCGCGGAATCGATCTGTTAGTAACGAAGAACCATAACATGTGGGTGCGGCGCGCCCACAAAGATCAGTTCGAAATGATCGAGGCGGCTGATGTTCCGAAGAGGGTGCGCTATAGGCGCAACGGAGGGGAATGGGCGGGCTGTGACATGCACGCCTACACACTGCCAGCCCGCGTCGAAGACGGAGGGAAGCGCATACAGCCAGCGAGAAAAATCCCAATGGATACATGGTTGAAGATTCTCGGATTCTACATCGCAGAGGGATGCGCTTACAGGAAGAAGGTGGGGACAATGCAGTCCCACGTTTACTTCTTCCAGAATGAAGGGCCGAACGCTGAGTGGTTGAGGGGCGTATTTCGGGAAGCCGGGCTCAATTGGACAGAGCAGGTAAGAGATGGCGGAAACATTCGCTTCACCGTTTCGAGCATCCAACTGTACGAAGCACTGGCTCCGCTCGGCACTTCACATAACAAGTACATCCCAGAAGAGATCAAGAATCTACCGCCACATCGGTTGAGCGTTCTATGGGACGCCCTTTGCCGCGGCGATGGTTCTGTGTGCGGGAATGCCGATGGATACGAAGGGACGGCGATCTACTACACGGCGAGCAAGCGCCTCGCAGACGATGTATCAGAGATCATTCTCAAGATGGGGGACGCTCCGATGATCCGCCTCAGTTCGCCCAACGAAAACAAGTTCGGCGGGCCTGTCTGGGTCGTATCGAGAGGGCGAACGAGAATGAAATCCGAGGGGACCATTGTCAATTCAAAGCACGACGATAGAAGCTACGAGCGATACACCGGGTCTCTGTTCTGCGTAACAGTGCCGAATCATATTGTCTACGTGCGCAGAAACGGGAAGTCGTGTTGGTGCGGCAATTCGTGGCATTTCAAGACGTCAATCGAGGAGATCGAGGCGATCGGAATCGAGCGCGATCTTGCCGGGTTGCCCGTCATGCACGTTCCGTTCGAGATTCTGACGAAGGCATCGAACTCCGCGTTGAAGCAAGAGCTTGAGGATATCATTCGAAACGTGCGCCGAGACGAGCAGGAAGGCGTGCTCCTACCATACGATCCCGAGAACCCGGAAGCCTACAAGTTCGAGCTGCTGTCCACCGGAGGGCGGCGACAGTTCAACACGAACGAAGTCATCCTCCGGTACGACGCACGGATGGCCGGTGTCGTTCTGGCGGACTTCGTGATGCTTGGGCATGAGAAGGTCGGGAGCTTTTCACTGGCGACAGAGAAGCGGCACATCTTCGAGAAGGCCGTCCTTGGTTGGTTGGACAGCATCGCTGCCGTGTTCAACAACCATCTCGTACCACGGCTGTTCGACATCAACGCCGCCTCGTTCTCAGGCGTCGAAGAATACCCGCAGATCATCTACTCGATGCCGCACGTCCCGACGCTGACGGAGATTGTGGAGGTTGTTGCGAAGCTGTCTGACTCCGGAGCAGAGATCTTCCCGGACCTCGTTCTGACGAACTTCATCCTCGCGCAAGCGGGATTGCCGGAGATCTCCGAAGAGGGAGCTTCCGGCATGACGGAATTCGCGGCGGCACAGAAAATGGCCCAAGGGCACACGACGCTGATCGAAAAGCTGCCGACGCGATAGGGATGGGCGATGGCCGTCTTGACAGGTGCGCCCCTTCAGGAGATATGGGTGCTGCGATACCGCGGCATGCGGATCGAAAAGGCGTTTCCCTCCGCCTCAGCGGAACAAGAGTTCGCGCGTTCAGTTCAAGAGGTCTTCGCCCATTTCGCAGAGGGAATCCCAGAGCAGCATATCGTAACGACAATCGAACACGGAATGCCGATGATGCTCGCAGAGCACGTCGATTGGGATCACGGGCTTGTACAGCCACTACATGAGTGCATCACGGAGCATGCAGAAGCGCAGTTTCAGCCGCGGGGAGAGGCCGTCCTCCAAGGGCTGAATGACAAGATCCCGTTCAGCATCGTCAACCCGAGATCGATTGCGTTCCTTGAGAAGTACACCTACGATCTTGTGACGAACATCGTTGCAGAACAGAAGCAGCTCGTCTACAACAGCATCCTCGATGCGTACAAACGGGGCTTGGGCAGCTACGATGCCGCCCGGCTATTCAGGGGCAAGGTAGGACTGACTCTCCGTCAGGAAAGGGCGCTCAGTCGATTCAGAGACAGAATGATCGAGCGAGGCGTCCGGCCGAGCGTTCTGGAGCGGAGATACGCTCGCTACGAAGCTCGGCTCCACAAGTACCGGGCAGACAGAATCGCCCGAACGGAGTTGAACCGAGCCGCGAATGCAGGGGAGATCGAGGGCTGGAGGCAGGCTGCTGACCATGACCTCATCGATCGAAAGAAGACGCAAAAGCATTGGATGGCCTACCTCGACGACCGAACGTGCGTCGATCTATGCGAGGCTGAAGACGGACAGCACGTTGCGTTGGATGCGAACTTCGAGACGACGGGCGTAGACCATCCCCCGGCGCACCCCAATTGCCGATGCACGATCTATGTTGACTACGTCCTGAAGAAGCCGGGCCGGGGGACAACGACTGACGGAACAGCCCAATGGATCGATGCGAGCAACAAACCGGGAGTGCTTCGCGATTTCCAGCACAAAGGAGACGCTTGGCACAAAGGGCTTCCGTACGACCAGCAGAGCATTGTTGACAAATGGAAAGGACACGGCTACCACGACGTTCGGAATTGGATGCGCGGGCGTCCGCGGAGCCAATACGGTGTCGAATTCACGGCCGCGGAACACGCGGACCTTTGCCGCACCACGGAAAGACTGCTTGCGTCGCAGGCAACCGCACCAACCGCAGACGGATACATGGTCTTCCGCGGCGGGGCGTTGAGGCCGGAGGCGATACGGAAGCTCAAAGAAGGGCAGGTGCTAACGCAGGGAACATTCGCCAGTTCGAGCCTCGACCGCGCGGTCGCCCGCGATTTCATCACGAAGCACATCAATGCAGAGAACCGGGTAGCAGTCATGTGGGAAGTTCGAAACCGAACAGGACGTGTAATCGCAACGACAGGGAGATACGGGACGGAGTATGAAACCTTGTTGCGGCCGGGACAGAGATATCGCGTAGTCAGTATAAGCGGGAAAGAGGCTGTCCCTGGAGGATACCAGACAATCGTGCTCGAAGAGATGAAGACGGAGGCCAGCGCGGAAAGCCTTCTGAAAAAGGGCGTGCGAATCCCGTGGGCCGAAGGCGCTCCTGCCCCGACGGAAGGGGCTGCGTGGGACGCGATCAAAATGCCAGCTTCCGCGCCAACGATCTAGGAGGGGAACGATGCCGCTACACGCAGAACGATTCGCCGAGATGGAAGACGAGTTCTTGGTCGATACGCCACAATGCTTGAACTGCAAGCATCTTCACGACGACCTTCGGACATGCGACGCCTTCACTCTCGCAATCCCTGATGAGATCTACGCGAATGAGCACGACCATCGCGAGCCGTTCCGCAACGACAACGGGATCCGCTTCGAGCCGAAGGGGTCTTGACGAGCGCGCGCGGAAGTGATACGTTTGCTTCGCCCTCTGTTCTCAGGGATTCCCCGCGCGGAGGCAATCGGGCCAACGGCGGTGGTGGCCCTTCTCACAGAGAACGGATGCGAAACGCTCGAAGCATTCGATATGCCTCTGTCGTGGGAGGCTATGCACGAAGCGGCGATCGCCCGTAGTGGGGAGACGCTGTTCCGTATGGATGAAGACAGCGCCTTCGAGTACAAGCCGGAGCGAGCCATCGGGCAAGTACAGGCGATGCTTGCGCAGGAATTCGATGATCGTGTCCTGTACGAGCACCGCCCGACGAACGGAGAATCCCACGTCCGAATCCTTTCCCTGACCGGGGAAACGCACATGGGGGAGATCGTTGAGGTGGACAAACGAGCGATTCACGTCGTTCTCGTTCGGAAGGCTTGACGAGGGAGAGAGGGAAGGTGTAGACTGCGATACCGTTTCACGTTGGACCTCGCGCGTCCCGCTTACCTCCGTCAGCGGGGCGCGTGCCTTTTTTCATCTCGACCGAGCCGCTATACTTGACAACAGGGACGACGCAGGGAGGGAGGGCGCATATGGTCGGCGGATCACCTGGAACATGCCGCTTCTTGCGGTCATTCCGCGCGCGCGGCGGAGAGGCGAAACGCCTGAAGCGGGCCGGACTCCTCAGCGGGGAACTCGCTGTCGAGCTTCATAAGAAGCCCTACGTCTCGAACCCAACTCTCAACGGGCAGCCGATCGAAAAGGCGTACAGAATCATGCTCGATATCGACGCCCGCACCGGGCGCACCTGTGCAGCGATCTACTTCTACGAGACGGACGATAACGGCTCGCTCAAGAGCACTCCTTCAAAGAACGACGCACTGAAGGTTCGTCGAGTCTTCTGGGTAGACGAGGGATCGCTGAATATGAACCTCCGCGGAGAATGCTTCAACGGCAGCGAAGAGCGGGTTGGCGGATTCCCGGAAGCGAATGACGAGCCGATTGCGAATTCGTTCGCCCGCCAGATGGCGATCATATCTGATGCGATCGCGGAGACGATGAAACAGATCGGCATTTCCGTCGCGGAGGCTGTCGATGGTATTCGGAGTGTCATGCAAGGTATAGTGGATTGGGAGAGGCAGACGCAACTGGTGACGCGGTCAGAGCGAGTTGCACGGGCGGAGGCTTCAAGGGCTTTCATCCGAGGACGCGGACGAACAGACCCAAGGGGGAAATAGAGTGATACTGAAGGTCAAAGGGGAACACAACGAGCAGGGAGAGGAATGGCTGTTCATCGACAACATCGCCTCCCTGAGAGAGCGTAAGAAGGCCAAGCTGACGCCCGAAGAGTTTCAGGCGGAGCTTGAGGCGGCGGACCATGCTTGCATCGCTTCACCGCCTTCTGAGGGCACCACAGGGACGGTCAAGGTCGGCATCGTGAAGGGAACGACGATCAAAGGGGGAAAGGTCAGCGTCATCTTCGATACGATCGCGTATCTGTGCAACGACCGCGGCGACACCCTGGAGAAGATCTGGGCGAACTAGGGAGGGAAGGCATGCCGAGAGAGGTCGAATGGCAGGGGGCAGACGAGGTAGGCGGCTATTCAGTTTCGATGCCGACGGAGGGACCCGCCATGAAGGAACCGCTTGAGCGAGTATGGGCACGGGAGAGCGACCTGAAAGCGAAGGGCGGACACATGCTCTGGCTTCTGAAGACGCTCCAGCAGAATGCCGAGGAAACGGTGACGCGGCTCGGCCGGGACAGGCTCCAACGCGAGACGTTGAACGGCTTCGATCTCAATTCGGCTATCTGTAGAGGCCGCCGTTGGGAATGGCCGTGGGCCTACGCGAAGCTCTGCGAGCACCGCACCATGGGCCGCCCGGACTTCACGGGAGACTTCACGACAGTTCTCGACATCGGCTGCGGCCTTCGCCCCTTCGCCCCGTGGCTGCGGGCACACGGTGTCGGAGTGATGGGCGTTGACGATATGAGTTGGAGCACGAAAGAAGACCTACAACACATTCTCCCTTCGCTTGGCATCGGATTCATCGAGGCAGACGGACGGCGGCTGCCGTTCAAGCCGGGCACGTTCGACTATTCGTTCTGCCTGAGCGTGATGGAACACATGGAGCCGGAAGACATTCCGAAGATGGTGCAGGAAGGCTGCCGGGTGACCGACCCGAAAGGACTGTTCATCGTAACGATCGACGCGAATTCGACGGTCGAATCTCTCTGGCCGGAAGGCGATCCCCCGGAAGACGTTGTCCGGACAGCGGGGGGGGCGCCGATCGCTGGGATCGTGTTCCAAGGGGGATACGGATGAAGATTGAAGAGCGCCCGATCTTTCTCGTCAGCCCGTTACCGGCAAGCGGCATGGCAGACATTCAGCGAGTTCTATGCTGCCATCCAGCGTGCCATATCTGGGGGGAGTGGAGCTACCACGGGGAGTCGATGATGGCGTTGGAGCGGCTGATCGGCCATCGTTGCGCATACGACATGGATTTCCGCGATCGCGCCGAAGGATTGCGGGCCGCGATGAACGCCGGGAAGAGCCTCGAAAACGAATGGCTCTCGGAGATGTTCCCGCCGATGGATGAGTTCTATGACGGCATTCGGGATCTTGTCAGAGCGACGTGTTACACCGGGGTTCCGCTATGGGGGTTCTGCACGACGCATACAGCCAAGCATCTCGCCCCGTTGAGGTTCCTGTTCCGAGACGCCTTCGTGATCGTCGCGATCCGCGACCCGATAGAGGCGATCGCCGAATGGGGACGATACCCCGGAGAGCCTGTTCTGAGAAGCCTTCTGAGGCGCGGACGGGCCGCCTACGCCGACCTGTTCGACTACAACAAAGAGAACCCCGACACGGTACTATGGGTCGATTGGAACGACCATGATTGCACAAAAGGGTTCGTTGACAAGATCTACAAGCCGCTCGGATTGGAGCGCGCGCCACGAACGATCAGCGCAGCCGCGCGAAGGATCGAGCGGGATTTTCACGACGAAAAGATGCCCGCGCCACAATGGGCGGTTGAACATGCCGGTCGAATCTGCGGGGCGGCATACAGGATCGCAAGAACGCGAGCAGAGAGGCAGCGACCACAGGCTATCAGACCATAGGCGCTGTTGACTTGCTGGGACTGTTAGGGCGATAATTGGATGCGAAGGGGCAATCTGAATCCAGAAGGGGGAGATAGAGAGACCAGAGAGAAGGGGAAGGCGTGTAGACACGGACACTCCGCTGAGTGGCGGTCATAGGAAACTGCACAAAGGAGTTCAGAATGAAGAGGGGAGCAGCAACGATACTGGCGCTTTGCGCCTTTTTGTTTGGCAGCATCTTGGTTTTCTCTGCAACAGAGACGGCGATGATGCTTGAGTGGTTCGAGAACCAGACGCACATCATCTTTTCTGTAGCAGAGGAGATGGGCTTCTACGATGAAGAGGGCCTTGACATGACGATCATGTCTCCTGGGATGGATTCGGCTGCACCTATTCGATCCCTTCTAGCAGGGCAGGTTCAGATCGCCTACACTGAACCGAGTTACTTCGTCGATATGATCTTGGCAGGACACGACCTTGTGGCCTTCGGCGCGTTTCTCCATTCCGTTCCGCACGTATGGTATGGGTTCGCGGAGACTTGTGCGTGGGAGAGTCCTGCTGATTTCGCAGGGCTGCGCATACGCGACTTCCGCGATTTTCCACAGGGGATGTGGCTGCTCAAGGTGCTGGACATGTTCGGAGTGGACCCGGATGAAGACGTAACCTTCGTTGGGGGCCAACCTGGAATCACGCCCCTTGAAGACGGGGCGGTAGATGTCACCGAAGGGTATATCGTCAATGAGCCGTATGCCGTAGTGGCAGCCGGGCATGATGTCGGATACATCCATGCTGGGAGCCTGATGGACGCATACGGGGGACTGCTGATCGCGACGCGGGAGCAGATTGAGGAAGACCCTGATACATACCACGCCTTCATGCGAGCAAACGTCAAGGCGGCTCAATTTGTCGTAGAGAATCCGGAGGCTGCGGCCGAGGCAGTAACCCGACGGGTACCGGATCTGACGTACGACGAAGTCTACAATTCGCTTCTCCTTATGCTCGATACGGTGTACCTGAATCCCGATTCGGGCGTGGTGGGCGACTATGAGATCAGCGCAGAGCGGCTTCAGGATACTGTCCGCTGGCTGTATTTCATTGGATACCTGGATGAGATCATCGACGTGGACGAACACATCGTCTACGGCTTCGAGGGACGGTAGCCATGCGCGGACTACCGTGGGATAACTGGAGCGCCGAAGAAGAAGTCCAGCGATCAGTAGAGTTCGTGAGACGTTTCCACGACGAACATTCGGATCGCTTCAAGGGCTGTGCCCTAGGGCTTTCAGGTGGGATTGACTCTGCCGTTTCGGCGGCCATCCTGACTCGGGCCTTAGGCCCGGAAAACGTCTCGTCCCTCATCATGCCAGCCCCGCAGTCGTATGAGCGAGATGAGATCTCCGGCCAAGCGATCGCGAAGGCCCTTGGGATAAGGTCCGAAGTGTTCCCGATTGGCGGAATCCTCAGAGAGATGGGGGTTGATCCAGTCGAGAGCACCGTCGATGGACAGCATATCGACTTCGCAAAGCAGATCAGGCCGCTATATCACGGGCAGATTCCGCGGAACGAGTTGCCTGATGTGTTTTTCAAATACCTGGTGTTCCCGTCGGCAACGCTGCGGACACGCTTTCTGATCCTGGCAAAGCACGCCGAAGCGATCAGGTATTCGCGATGTCAGACCCTCAACCGGACTGAAATCGTGACGTTCATGTGGACGCCGGACGCTGATACTGGAGGCGATGTCGCCCCCCTCAGCCATCTCTGGAAGACGCAAGTCTACCGGATGGCCGAGGTCTTGGAGCTTCCCGTTTCTGTTCTGACGCGACTCAGTGGGTGTGGCAACCATCCAGTCTTGATTTCGGATGAAGATCAAATGGGTATGCCGTACATGGCCCTTGACACCATCCTCTGGCTCATTCTCAACGGAGTGAAAGACGAGGAGATCGTAGAGAGGACAGACCGCCCGAAGGATGAAGTGGCGAGGCTGCGCGACATTGTCCGTGTAGCACAGGAGTTCTATAGATTCCCGAAGATGCAGCGGGATCTTAGCTCCGTCCTAGGCGTTAGATGAAGCAAGTTCGATCAACCATTGCGCCCTTGGCGACCGGGCTGATCGTAGTTGGAATGTGGGAGCTGTTGACCCACGGGACCGGGAGCATTCCTGCGTGGATGCTCCCGGCTCCTTCTCAGATCATCTCCCACCTCATTGCCAAAGCCCCAGTCTTCCTTGGGCATACATGGGAGACGTCCAAGGAATTCCTCGGAGGCTACTCTGGGGCTGTCATCTTCGGTATCGTGTATGGCCTCATCCTCAGTTCATTTCGCTTTCTTCGCGAAGCTACATATCCC
>Ga0272442_10005745_pt1 | contig 16495 bp, 14 predicted proteins | sample SSMForm2O_FD_200262 | JGI IMG/M metagenome (GOLD analysis project Ga0272442, IMG submission 200262) | Marine sediment archaeal communities from Little Sippewissett salt marsh, Falmouth, MA, United States - SSM-Form-2O | ecosystem: Environmental > Aquatic > Marine > Wetlands > Sediment ...
TTCTTGGGATCGGTCTTTTCGTTGTTTATTATGGAACATCAATATTTCCTTCTACTAATCCTGCCATTGTGATAGTGGCGGCTTATGTTGTAAGGAAGATTCCTTTTGCTGTTAGGGCCGCTTATGCGGGCCTTCAACAGACACATGAGGCATTGGAAGAGGCCTCATTGAATGTCGGTGCATCAAAGATACGCACACTTTGGAAAATTACATTGCCGCTCATTTCAATGAGCATCGTAGCGGGAGCTATGCTGGCCTTCGTATATGTTATTTCAGAGGTCTCGACTAGCATATTGCTAGGTGCGACCAATCCCGACATGGCCCCAATAACATGGAAGATAAAGGAACTCTTCTTCCATGCCGACTTTAACGAAGCTGCGGCATTGGGCGTTCTGCTCATGGTCATACAGACCGTTTCCATAGTGTTGACCAATTACCTATTGAAGAATAGGGCAGAAGTAATGACAGGATTGTAATCTCATGAGAAGGGTAATTTTATGCCTGGCGGCTATAATGCTGTTGGGCTTGGGTTCGCTATCCTCTCAGCCGATCAAGAACATAACGGTCGGCTGTTCAGAGATAAGCGTTGATGGGGCTAATATTGGCACAACTTCAGACTCATCGGTCTATATGTGGGCATACAGCAATGACATAATGATTGATATTGAGTCTTCGTGTGCTCAGACTTTGACGTTCTTCATTGATAACATAAGCACTGATAATTTGGTCACTGTGGGCGTGGAGGATCTAATAGGGATATCAGATACCAAGATATCTTTCACAGTGGACCCGTCCCAAATCCAACATATATCACTGTATAATGATACACAAGGCATTGACTCATTCAAGTTCATTGCCATGGGCGACAACAGGGATGGCCCCGAGACCTTTGAGGCGATACTTGATGAGATAGACACGGCACAGTACGCATTTAGTATCAATACTGGCGACCTGGTCCCATCAGGCAAGCTGGAGCAGTTCGTAGAGTTCATGGACATGATCGGTGACCTCTCATACCCCTTTTACACTGCGATGGGAAACCACGAGTTGAACAACAACTCCGTACACCTTGCAGCATCTTTCCTAGGCGAGCCCAACTATTCATTTGATTATGGAAACACCCATTTCATCATATTGGACAATTGCCTTAATTATATTACAGATGACCAATACGAATGGATGAGGGAAGACATCAATGGGACCGATAGGACCAATATAGTCTTGAACTGCCATGTTCCGCCTTATGATCCCAGGGAAGGCCAACATCATTGTCTGAATCCAGAGGATGCGCAAGAGTTCATAGACTTCAATGAGGAGATGGGGGTGGACCTAGTTCTCAATGGACATATACATTTGTATGACACACAAACTTTCCAAGGCGTGGAATATGTTATCACAGGCGGTGCGGGCGCTCCGTTGTATGCCATTGAGCCAGAAGGCGGTTTTTTCCATTATCTGATATGCACCGTGGATGGGAATGAGATATCGCACGAGGTTGTCAAGATAATATCCCCTTTATACACACCAGAGATAGCCCAACAGCAGCTTGAGCGTTCAGAGGACCTTTACAATACTACATACGCCGCACTAACTGAGTCAATGTACCTAGCATCCGATATTGAAAAATCAGGTAAGGACATATCAGGACAAATGAAGCATCTTAGCACCATTGAGGGCAGCTTAGCTATCTCACATGAAAGGATAGCTGAGTCAAAGCATGATCTTGACAACGAATATTGGCACGATTCCATTGTTGATTCAAAAGCCGCATATTCGTATGCCCAGCAGGCTAGCGTCAATCTTGAGAACATAAACTCTTATCTGGAGAACATCTCTGCAGATGAGGGATTCAATATGATGTATGCCGGCATAGGTCTGGCAGTTGTTGTTTTAGTCATGGCAGCAATTGTATTTTCCAAAAAGAGAGGTTAGATGTCGACCAGTGACATCTTTTCCAATATTTTTTTTTCTATGCCTTCCACAGATACCCCATATTTCCTAGATATTATATCTACATTTGGGGTAAAATCTATATTTGTTATATCTTCAGAAACATTGTCCCCTATGATGACCACCCCGGCCATTTCTTTCAGGCCATCCATCCCAAATGACAGTGCTTTGCTGATCTGTTTTTCACCAGAAAGCCTTATCAGGAACTCAATAGGCATTTTTTTTGCAATATTCTGCCCATTCTGAAATGCAATTAAGGCCAATTTGGCCGCAAATAAAGCTTGATTCTTATTTAGGACCATGTCTGGATTGTAAATCAGAATAGCTTCATCGTATTTATCAATCAATTTATGTAAGATTTCCTTCTTTACGACAAAAGCTTTCATGATCACAATTATTTTTCATATATTTATAAATCTAATTGCATTATTTGATGTAAATGAAGTATTAAACATTTACATCATAGTAAATATTAACATTTGTTTAAAACCGAAAGTTTTATAAATGATGTTATGCTTATATTTCATAGATATTATCCTCATAATATGATACGGAGCTAATATAATGCAACTATTATCGATTCAGGTCCCAGAAGCATATATTACAGGTATTGATATCTTAATCCTTTCTGGATATTTTCCCAATAGGAGCGAAGCTATTAGAAGTGCTGTAAAGGATATGATCGTTAATGAATTAGGTGGATTCAAGGGCATCAAGGAATCTCATATGCTGGTTCAAGGTATCAAAGCATCAAATGTCACTAACAATGAGGAAATAAATGGTCTATAAAATAATACTAAGGAGGAAATAATTGATGAAAAGCATATTGGCTAATGCTAATCGCTACCTGGAGGAATTAAGCCCAATGGCAGATGAATCCTTTGGGAAGGCAAGAATTGTTGTGGTAGGTTGCGGCGGAGCAGGTAACAATACAATAACACGTTTGCATATGTTGGGTGGCATCTCTGGTGCCCAGACCGTTGCTATTAACACTGATAAACAACATTTAGCTATCACTGAAGCAGATTATAAAGTACTTATAGGATCCGAGCTAACACAGGGGCTAGGAGCTGGCGGGGACCCAAATGTTGGTAACCAGGCAGCAGAGGAGAGCAGGCAGGATCTAAAGTCATTATTGGAAAATGCACATTTGGTATTTATCACAGCCGGTATGGGTGGAGGAACAGGTACAGGTTCAGCGCCCGTTGTTGCAGAGATAGCCAAGGCCAATGGCGCTTTGGTCATAGGTGTCGTCACGATACCTTTCAAGATGGAAGGCGGCGTAAGGCTCAAGAAGGCCGAGCTCGGATTGAATGTCCTGAACTCATATGCTGACACAGTGATCACACTGGACAACAACAAGCTTCTCGAGCTAGTTCCCAATCAACCAGTAAATTACGCATTTTCTGTGGCAGACGAGGTTTTGGCAGAGATGGTCAAGGGACTATCCGAGACAATAACTACAACCAGTCTCGTGAATCTGGACTTTGCGGACATAAAGTCGGTGATGCAGAGCGGCGGATACGCTCTGATTGGCGTAGGCGAGTCAAATACAAAGAACAGGGCTGACGAGGCAGTGCAAGAGGCGCTTAAGAACAAGTTGCTCGAAGTGGATTATACCAACGCAAAGGGAGCACTTGTGCATGTGTCGGGTGGCCCAGACATGAGCCTTACTGAGGCTAATCGTGTCGGCGAGCTCATCAATGAAAAGATTGGTGGAAAGGCCGATGTGATATGGGGTGCGAGGGTTGATGAGAATCTCAAAGACTCCATGCGTGTCATGCTGATATTGACCGGTGTGAAATCGCCATGGATATCAGGCCATGCAGCTGATGGGGGAAAGGCAAGTTTTGCCCCAATGAAATCTTCCAACAAGTTCAAGGCCACTGATGGCTTTAACTGGGGAAGTTTCGATATAACCACTATCAAATAAGAGAGGAATATCAATTATTCCTCCAAAATATTATTTATTATAATTATCTTACTTCTGCCCCGGGTTCAATATCCCCGTCTACTGTCAAAAGCTTGACGTCATTTCCCTTCTCAGCCGCCAATAGCATTCCCTGGCTTTCTATTCCGAACAGTTTGGCGGGTTGCAAATTAGCAACGACAACTATCTTCTTGCCCACCATGTCATCAGGCTTGTAATATTCAGCAAGTCCTGCCACCAACTGTCTTTTCTCATCACCTAGGTCAATTATCATTTTGATGAGTTTCTTAGATCCCTTGACACTCTCGGCAGACTCTACAATTGCTATCTTGAACTTGCATTTAGCAAAATCATCATACGTAATCAATTCTGACTCCTCCTTAACTTCTTCTGTCTCATTTTTACCGCTGTATCTTCTCTTAAGGTCATCAATGGTCTTATCCTCAAGCTTTTCGAAGAGTATCTTGGGTTTATTTATTGATTCCCCGCCCTTGAACACTGCTCCCTTGGCAACTTCCAATGACATTTTGTGAACATCGCCATCTAGATTGAGCTCATCCCATATCTTCTCGGAAATATTGGGCATGTAAGGTTCCATTGATATGGCTATCGAGGCGCAAAGATTGAGGGCCGTCTTTACCGTGTTGGCCTTCCTGTCCTCGTTCTTCCAAGGTTCGTTCTCTTGGAAGAACTGATTCCCCATCTTTGCCAGCTTCATGACCAGTTTCAATCCTGACTTGAGCTTTGTGGCCTCAATATTTGACTCTATCTCGGATACTGTGTATGAGACCTCTTTGTAGAACTCAATGTCCTTTTCCTTATCATCCACTTCAGGTACAACATTCCCATAATATTTTTTAGCAAAAGTTTGTGCCCTGTATATGAAGTTCCCGAGATTCCCGACCAGCTCCTCATTGTTCCTTCGCTGGAAGTCATCCCATGTAAAGTCCACATCCGACTTCTCTGGCCTGTTGATGTAGATATAGTACCTCCAAACGTCAACTGGGATGTTGCTCTGGACCACATCTGTGCCAAAGATGCCCCTGTTCCTGGACTTTGAGAAAGCACCACCCTCATAATTCAGGTATTCTGTGCTGGATAACTGATGAACAAGTATGTAACCGTCATCAGCTGCCATTAGAGATGCAGGGAATAGTATTGTGTGGAATGGCACATTGTCCTTCCCCATGAACTGGAACAATTTAGTGTTCTGGTCTTTCCACCAGTACTTCCAATCCTGGTCATTGAGGGCGCAATACTCTGCTGTGATGGAGATATACCCTATGCAAGCGTCGAACCAGACATAGAAGACCTTGTGCCCCCACCCTTCTAGTGGCACGGGGACCCCCCAATCAAGGTCCCTGGTTATGCACCTGGGTTCCAGGCCTTCCTTTATCCAGCCCAAAGTGAAGTTCCTTGCGTTTTGAGACCAATTTCTCTTATCAACCACCCATTCTTCCAGCCTGTCAGACAACCTTGGAAGGTCTACGAACAGGTGTTTCGATGTCTTAATCTCTGTGCTGCCCCCGCATATGGTGCAGTGGGGGTCTATTAGCTCCTTGGCGTCAAGCACCTTGCTGCAATCCTCGCATTGGTCGCCCCTGGCATTTTCAGATCCGCAATGGGGGCATATCCCTTCAACGAATCTGTCGGCCAGGTACTTGCTGCATTTTTCACAATAGGGCTGCTCTAGGTCTTTTTCAATTACATATCCATTGTTGTAGGCCCTAGTGAAGATATCCTGGGTTATGTCGTGATGATATGAGGTGGAGGTTCTTCCAAAATGGTCAAATGATATGTTGAACCATTCATATATCTCCTTGTGGATCTTGTAATATTTGTTACATACCTCTTGGGGTGTCAGGCCCTCTTTCAATGCTATCGTCTCAGTAGTTGTGCCGTGCTCATCAGTACCGCATACATAGAGCACCTCGTTATCTGTGTGTCTTTGATACCTAGCGAATACATCGGCAGACAATACTTGGATTATATTTCCCAAGTGAGGGATATTATTGACATAAGGCAATGCGCAGGTAATCAGGATCTTCTCTTTGGCCATTTATATTCCACCTACAAGATCAAATTATTGTTTTTCCCTAAGAAGTTATATTTATATAGTTATCTTCGATTAGACAATCATATCATGATTATTAAAGATGGATTAGTTTTTTTTAATAACAGTTTTTCAAAGGCCGATATCTCTGTCAACAATGGATTGATAGACAAAATATCAAAGGGATTGGAAGGCCAAGATGTGTTCGATGCCCGGGGCATGGTGGTGATCCCAGGATTCGTGAACACACATACACACAACGCCATGACATTGCTAAGGGGCGCGGGGGATGACATGCCCCTTCAGGAATGGTTATCCGAAAAGATCTGGCCCCTGGAGGCTAATCTCAGCTTTGATGATTGCTACTGGGGAAATCTCCTGGGACTGGTCGAGATGGTCAAGACAGGCACAACATCCTTCAATGACATGTACTTTTTCATGGAATCGCTTATAAAGGCCTTAGGGAAGATCGGAATGCGGGCCAGCATTTGCCACGGCATGATCGACCTATTTGATGAGAATAAAGCAAAAAAAGAGCTTAAGGAATCAAAGCGTTTGCATGAATTGTGCAAAAAGGAAGATAACTTGACATTTTGCTTGGGTCCACACTCCCCATACACCTGCTCGAAGGAGTTGCTCTTTTCAGCAAAGGAATATGCGAACGAGAATGGGCTAAGGATCCATATTCACCTTGCTGAGACAAAGAAAGAGACAATCGACTCAGGGAATGCACACGGCATGACACCAGTTGAATACCTTGATTCACTGTCTCTCTTGGATGAGAGGGCGTTGCTTGCACACTGTGTGCAAATGACGGACAGCGATATAGGGATACTTTCAAAGAGAAATGCAAATGTGTTGCACTGCCCATCCTCCAATCTAAAGCTCTCGTCAGGCATGGCAAGGGTGAATGACATGGTTGAAGAAGGGGTGAACGTATCGCTTGGCACCGACGGGGCATCTTCAAATAATTCCCTTGACATGGCATCTGAGATGAAGACCATGGCATTGATGCACAAGTTGGGGTCCCCAGTCCACTTGCCAGCCAAGACCTCGTTTGACATTGCCACAATAAACGGTGCTAAGGCCCTTGGCCTGAGCTCAGGCAGCATTGGCCTGGGAAAGAACGCAGACCTTGTTTTCATAGATGCAGATCATCATTCTATGCTGCCACACCACAATATCCTTTCAAATATTGTATATTCCATTAAGCCCGATGCCATCAAGCATGTCATGATCAACGGGAAGATGGTCATGAGGGACCGTAAGATCATAGGTGTTGACGAACAACAAATATATGAAAAAGCCAACGAGCATGCCATCAAGCTGGTGGAAAAACAATGAAGATCCTGATAACAAATGACGATGGCGTACATAGCCCGGCACTTGTAAGTCTGAAGGACAAAATGAGCAGATTTGGGAATGTTGAGGTGGTCGCCCCCGAAAAGGAGGCTTCGGCATCTTCACATTCCATAACAGTACACCAGCCTTTGAGATTCTATTCATGCACGCTAACAGACGGAAGCAGAGGGTGGGCCGTATCTGGAACACCTGCCGATTGTGTGGTGCTAGGGATCCAGAAGTTTGGTATGCCTGACATTGTGGTCTCTGGCATAAATCCTGGGCCAAACCTTGGCGATGATGTGACGTATTCCGGGACTGTGGGCGCTGCCATGGAGGCGTCGCTATACGATATCAATTCAATTGCGGTCTCAGTCACAGATTTTGACAATCCAGATTTTGAAAAAGCCGCTGATATTACGGCAAATGTCATTGAGATAAGTGATTCGTTTCCAAAACCTTATCTTCTGAACATCAATATCCCCTCTAACACCAATGGCAAGGTCAAGATAACAAAACTGGGCAGGAAACTTTGGTCTAGCAATGTACAGGAAAGGATGGACCCCAGGAACAAGCCTTACTACTGGATATCAGGGATACCTAACGAGGTTCCAGAAAAAGACACTGACATCAATGCCACAAATGAGGGTTATATCTCCATTACCCCAATAAAATTGGACCTCACAGATTATGGCATGATCTCTGCTTTAAAAAAGAATTTTCTATAATCGACCTCTTAAGCACAATTATTATATATGATGGGTTACATATTGACTGATAATCAGTCAAATAATTGATTTATGTCTTGGTGGGTATATGATGATAAGCGTGGATGGTATTTCCTATAAGTATGGCGATTTTTTGGCAGTGGACAACATTTCATTTGAAGTGAATAAGGGTGAGATACTGGGATTCCTTGGCCCCAATGGTGCTGGAAAGAGCACTACGGTGAAGATGCTGACGGGACAGTTCCTGCCCGAAAAAGGTTCCATTGAGATCATGGGATATGATGTCTCAAAGGATCCAAAGAAAATCCATGAGAGGATAGGCGTATGTTTTGAGGAGAAGAATCTGTACTCCCGCCTCTCGGTAAGGGAGAATCTTGAGTTCTTTGCAAGCCTTTTCGACATTGACGCCGACATCGATTCACTTCTAAAGAAGATCGATCTGGTAAAATGGGCCGATGACAAGGCTGAGAATCTGTCAAAAGGCATGCAGCAAAGGGTCATGTTCGCCAGGGCACTGATCAACGACCCGGACATACTGTTCCTTGATGAACCCACAGATGGCCTGGATCCAATATCTGCCGATTCTATCAGGAAGATAATACTTTCAGAAAAACAAAAGGGAAAGACGATCTTCCTGACAACGCACAACATGTCCGAGGCAGACATGCTCTCAGACAGGGTCGCTTTCATCAACGAAGGGAAGATCGTTGCACTCGACACGCCTGAAAATCTCAAGCTCAAGCTAGGCAAGAGGGTATTGAAGATCAGGTTGAGCACTGATGATGGATTCAAGGACGAATCCTTAATGCTAGATGACCCAAATACACCCCAAAAGGCCATGGACCTCCTGGGATCGAAGAAGATAGCCACCATCCATACCCAGGAGGCAACACTTGATGAAGTTTTCATTAAGCTCACTGGGAGGAAGCTGGAACAATGAATGCCAGATGTATCAGGGCGATAATAAAAAAGGACACATTGATGGCCATAAGGAACAATCTCTTGCTGATTGCACTATTTGGCGGTGTTCTTTTCTCGTTGATATATTATGCGTTGCCTTCTGACGTGGGTGAGTCATACGAGCTTGCCCTTTTCGACGAGGGGTCATCGGAGTACCTTGAAATATTGAGCATTTTTGGTGCGGGCGGTCTTGACATAGATGATTTCGATTCTTTGGAGGAACTGACAGTGGCGATCGAGAATGGGGATTATGTGGCAGGCATCTACATGCCAGACAACTTTGATCAGGACATAAAATCTGGAAATGTCCCCACGATATCATTATACTACAAATATGACCTTCCTGAAAGCGTAAGGATGTCGATAGAATACATTTTGGAATCCAGCCTCGAATATCTGGTCTTGGGCATAGAGCCCGTGATCAATAGCTATGAGGTGCTTGGTGAGGATATGGCGGGCAGGCAGCTGCCGCTCCGGGAGCTCTCACTGCCCTTTTACATAATAATGGCCTTGATGATGGAGATGTGGACCATATCAACCCTAATTGTCGAGGAGAATGCCCTCAATACGCTGAAGGCTGTGCTAGTGACGCCTGCTACACCTTCGGATGTCATTACTGCGAAGGGCGTGGTTGGCATAGGGTACTCGCTGATAGTTGTTACGGTCATATTGCTCATTACACAGAGCTTAAGGGGGGATGCAGCTGCACTATTTGTGTGTGTTCTCCTGGGCGCCATATTGTCTGTGAGCCTAGGGCTTTTCCTTGGCAGCCTGACGAAAAACATAACAGGCTCCTATATTTACGTAACGGTCCCATATCTGGTGCTGGTAATACCTGGGCTCTTATTGTTCTTTCAAGACGTGTCTATTCCTTATATTAAGATAATTCCATCATACTATCTCATAAATGCACTCAATGACATTCTCAACATGGGCGCTTCCCTGGCAGGTGCTGCTAAAGATCTTCTCATCGTGGCAGTTTTTGATATTGTGTTCTTTGCGCTTGGGATATTTACCCTACGGAGGAGATATTCATGAGTCTCTCGAGAATATTCCTCATGACCAAGAAGGACATAGTATTGACAACAAGAGAGAAATTCTTTTTGGCCATGATCATATTCCCAATCATTTCCACTTTCATAGTCAATGCGGCACTGGGTTCCACCGGGGCTTCAAACCCATCATTGGCTCTCTATGCTGGAGATAATTTGAAAAGTGCCCTTATGGAGAGATCCACTCTTGACATAGAGTACTTTGATGACCCATCAGCACTGTACGATGCAGTCAGTAAAGGGGAGTATGATGGTGGGCTCATAGTGGGTGAATACACAAAACTATACATGTCCGGAAATAGCCTGTTGAACGAGAGGGTGGCCATTCAGTCAACAGTCTCAAGTGCATTGTCTGAGATTTCTGGCAAAAGCAAGGCATTGATAGTCGAGAGTGTCATCCTAGGTGAGGAGGAGTATTCACTGAAGGTCCGGATAATTCCTTTCCTATTGATATTTTCCGTTGTGATAGCAGGATTTATTATATCCTCATCCCTTGTGGAGGAGCGCGAGAAAAAGACCATCAATGCATTGCTGGTCTCCCCGGCATCCCCTCTGGAAGTCATCATATCCAAGTCCATATACGGCCTTTTCCTGGGGATTGTGCTAAGTGCCATAGTGTTGATTATGAACAATGCGCTCTCAGAACCTTTGATATTGTTTTTCCTTTTCTTAGGGACGGTATTCACTGTAGGAATAGGGCTTTTGGGGGGCGCTGTGATGGACAATATAACAGACCTTATTGCCAGGATGAAGATATTCAACATATTCCTGCAATTTCCTGCGTTAGTAATTCTGTTTCCACAGATACCACAATGGATAGGGAAGTTCTTTCCGACATACTACTTCATCGATCCTGTTCTTAGGCTCTCACAGGGCAGCGCTGGATTTGGTGATGTGTGGATGCATGCACTGGTGCTATTAGGGTGCGATATCATTGTCATAATGCTTGCATCAAGGGTTTTAAGGCAGAGGATCCTTGGAAGAAATCTCTTTATTTAATTTTTTCTTCCATTTTTTTTCATATTTCCCTACATTACCGAAAGACTTATAATTCACAAAGAATGGATGAAAAATAGGTGTATTTATGCTTGATATTCGTCTTTTTAGGGACAATCCAGAGATAATCAGGGCCAATATGGAGAAGAGGGGCCTGGATGTATCTAAGGTTGATGAGATTATCAATATTGATACTGAGAGGCGCACTGAGATCACAAAGGCCAATTCACTCAAGAAGGAAAGAAATGATGTGGCTGTGAAGATCCGAAATCTTAAGTCAGAGGGCGGTGACATTGCTCCTGAGATAGCAAAGATGAAGGACATCAATGACTCCATAGAGTCATTGGACGCCAGCATCAAGGTCAAGGAGACCCTCTTGAACTCTAAGCTCCTGAGGATGCCCAATCTTTTGCATGAAACGGTGCCCATAGGCGAAGAAAACATCACTATAAAGGAGTGGGGCGTAAAGGACCACCTAGGCTTTGATGCGAAGAGCCATGTTGATATCATCGATGCATTGGGCCTCGCGGACCTTGACAGGGCTTCAAAGGTGTCCGGCTCCAGATTCTATTATCTTAAAGGGGACCTGGTTATGCTCGATTATGCATTGATCAAGCTGGCACTTGACCATCTGTATGGGAAAGGTTACACAGTGATAGAGCCACCATACATGTTGAAGAAAAAGCCTTATGAGGGTGTCACAGACCTTGGGGATTTTGAGGATGTCATGTACAAGATCGAGGATGAGGACCTTTACCTGATTGCGACATCTGAACATCCCATGGCGGCCATGCACATGGGTGAGATATTCGAGGAGGGTGACCTGCCCATCAGGTATGCAGGGGTGAGCCCATGCTTCAGGAAGGAGGCTGGCAGCCATGGAAAGGACACAAAGGGAATATTCAGGGTCCATCAATTCAACAAGGTCGAGCAGTTCATTTTCAGCAATCAGGAAGACTCTTGGGAATATTTTGAAGAGTTGATGTCAAATGCCGAGGGGCTTTTCCAGAAACTGGAACTGCCATACCAGATAGTGGATATCTGCACAGGCGACATCGGCACAGTGGCGGCAAAGAAGTATGACCTTGAGGGGTGGATGCCGGCACAGGGAACATACAGAGAGCTCGTGTCTTGCTCGAACTGCACCGATTACCAGGCGAGAAGGCTCAACATCCGATACAGGACGAAGGATGGCAATCTTATGTGCCACACATTGAACTCAACTGCCATAGCCACCACTAGGACGCTTGTCGCAATACTTGAGAACTACCAGCGTGAAGATGGCTCGCTAGAGGTGCCAAAGGCATTGAGGCAGTATATGATGGGCAAAAAGGAGATACTGGCTGTTTAGATGTACAAGGGCCACATAACTGACAATCATATGCACATAGACCCAATAAACGGACTGGGGCTGGATGCCGTCAAACAGTTCACGGTCGCCGGAGGCACAGACATAATCCTAATTGCAAAGACCGCCAGGGATTGGGGGGGCGATGCAACTGAATCTAAGGATTTTGCCAACGCGTATGAAAAAACAATTGATTTTGCCGATAAGGTCAGTAAGGAGACAGATGCGCGTGCATACCCTGTTGTTGGATTTCATCCTTCAGAGTTCATTGGGCTTGCTGAGCTGCATGGCCTGCAAAGGGCCATGGATATATCATACGAGCTAATGGATGTGATGGAAAATCTATTCAGCGAGGGAAGGATATATGCCATTGGGGAGGTTGGGAGGCCACATTTCCCTGTGAGCGATGATATCTTGAGGGCCTCAAATGAGATATTGTGTGACTTTTTGAGATTATCATCAAGATTGGATTGTCCATTGCAATTGCATACCGAAAATTTCAACGAGGAAAAATTCGAAGAATTGTCTAAGATGATCAAGAGGAATGGAAATCCAAATAAGGTGATAAAGCACTTTTCCCCTCCCATGCCCAACAAGGCCCAGGAATGTGGGGTATTTCCGTCAATAGTGTCTTCCAAGGACTCCATCAAGAAAGCGATCTCAGAATCTTCGAGATTCCTCATGGAAACAGACTACATAGATGACAAGACAAGGCCCGGTGCGGTCCTAGGGCCAAAAACAGTCCCAAAAAGGACCAGGCAATTCCTGGATTCTGGAATTTTCACTGAGGAAGATGCCGCCAAGATACACGAGGATAACATCTCATATCTTTATGGTATATCGTTTTAGCTTTTCTCAGGGCTAATATCAAAAGTATTTTATAACAAAATATTGATTTCTTATAGTGATACATTGGCAGCAACAAAACTAAGGATCAAGGATGTCGTAAACGGCAGTTTGGATGGTGTTGAGGGCTCTAGGTCTAAATTGCTCACGCACTTCGGGCACCATGACGAGGTAAGGGTGTGCGGAACCGTTATGAGCCGTTTCATCAGTGATGATGAGAAATATGGCAATCTTCTTCTGGATGATGGTTCTGAAAGCATTCAGGCAAAGCTCTGGAGGGCCGATGTGTCAAAGATATCTTCATTTGAGCAGGGAAACTTCATAGATATGGTAGCACAGGTAAGGGAATACAATGATGAGAAATACCTATATCCAATTCATATGTTCCTCTCTGATGTGCATGCGTGGATAAAATTTCAATTGCAGGTAGCCTTGTCCATCAAGTCACTTGATGATTCTGGAAAGTGGGAACACACAAAAACCCCTGATCTAAGCTATCCTGAGGAGAAGGCCGATAATGGCACTTCCAAGGATATTGAGAACGGAATAGATGATTCCTTCGAAGAGGACGACATCGTATTTGATGACGATGAGATAAACAAGGCAGTCATTGGGGCATTGGAAGATGCAGTACTATCCAAGGAAGAGATAATTAATAAGACGTCTCTTGATGAGATAGATGTCATGCTGTCGCTAAAGGAGTTGTTGGAGAGCGGCGACATATTCGAAGTTGAAGGGAAATACAAGAAACTATGAATGTCCCTTAGAAGCATATGATCAGACTTTAGAATTCTAAACACTAAAAAATAACAAAATGACCGGTCTATTTTCATCTGATTTTATTATTCTTTCTCAAGGGCAAAAACTGTAGTGTTTTTCTGGATATTATTTCCAATTAATATTTCTTTATTCATCAGGAAAATATTTTTTTTAAATTCTATATTTTATGAATATGGGCAATGACGTAACGACCCTCATTCCGTTAAATTAATCTGGGCGAGTGAACGGATATATCGCTGTGACCACACATAAATCGCAACACTTCCAATAACATTACCAATGACAATACCCGTCCATATGCCAGTCAATCCCAATCCGGCAATTATTCCCAATAAGTATGCGGCAGGTAGTGTGGCAACTAGTGACCTGAATATTGTTGCAATCAAGGCCTTGGTGCCGTTGCCGGTACCTTGGAACATCGCAGAGGATTGCATACCGAATGAGGTCGTAGGGTAAAAAATACATATGATGCGCAAAAAGTTGGTAATGTCTGGGGCCAGGTGGGCAGCTGTATCTGCATGGGCGAATATTGATGCAATCTGCGGGGCAAAAATGAAGGTAAATGCCGCTAAAATCAACTCAATCTTGAATCCTGTCATGACTGCATATCGATGTGCAGTATTGAGCTTATCGTATGCCTTCATCCCATACGCCGCCCCCGTGACTGCGGTAACTGATGTTGCGATCCCCAACAGAGGAACGATTGCAAGGCTGACTACCCTCCATCCTGTGGAATATACGGCTACACCGTCACTGCCCGCAACGATAACAACGATGCCATTGAGCACCAGCATCGACAAGGACATAGACATATGCTGGATGGATGCAGGAATGCCTACCTGAAGGATTTCCGATAATATATGTCGAGAATATGAAAAAGCCCTGAAATGAATGCTCACATACGTATCTTTCTTGAAAAAGAGCCAATAGGATATCAAAAGTGATGAAAATGCAATTGAGATCATGGTGGCCTGTGCCGCACCCGCCACCCCCTGATCTAGCACATATATGAATATGGGATCGAGGATGATATTGAGGATCGAACCGACAACTATGGCATACATCGCTCGCTTGGTATCACCTTCTCCGCGAAGGATATTGTTCGTAACGTTCATGAAGAATATGACAACTGTGCCCGCAAAGAGGACCTTGGCATATGCCACGGTCATATCTAGGACTTCATCTGCTCCGAGTGCACTGAACATGGACGGGGCGAAAAGATAGGCAGGAATTGTAATCAATGTCCCGATTAAAAGCGTAAGCAAAAGCGCGTGTATGCTAACTGCATCAGCTCCAGATTTATCATTTGCGCCGATACGCCGGGATATCGCAGAGCTTGCGCCAATGCCAATACCGTTCGAAAGGCCCATAATAAAGAACATGATCGGGAAAAAGAATCCCACAGCGGACAGAGCACCTGCCCCAAGACCCGAGACCCAAATGGCATCGACAAGATTGTAGATGACCTGAATTGACATGGCTAGCATCATGGGGAGGGAAAGTTTTATGATCGCTTTCTTTGGATTCCCCATTAGCGTGCGTACACCCTTAGTCTGTTTTAATTTCTCTGCCATGCCATCATTGCTCCATTATATACTTGTTCAACGGGGAAGCGACTAGAGAATGCTCCGGAAGCATCTATTTATGTAATATTTGTCCCTTGGATTGACAATATGCGCTTTTCCTGTCTTTTAATCATCCTGCTTATAAAAGTATCCATTTAAAATATATTTCCAAAAATCAACATTCTTTGATCTTCTATAATTTTGGAATTATGATTTTTAACGAATGAGGATGTATTTTTATTATTTGAATGAAAATTCGTTTTTAGAATATCTCCGTTAAGTACTATCTTGATATTTTTTCATATTGAAATCATTTAAAAGGGTCTTTATATGCAAAATACTACAAACAGCCGATTTTCCCTATTTCAGTTCACTACAAACCACTATTCCAAGAACTGGATTAGTTGAATCATATGTTATAACTCTATTGAAAATTAGCAAAAAAATATTAAATTAAAAATAATCTTTAGAAGCCTATAATCAGACTTTACAATTCTAAACGGTAAAAAATATTAAAACAACCGGTTGAGAAAAAAACCGGTTTATTTTTGTTTTATTTTACTATTCCATTTTAGAGGTCAAAAATGTAGTGTTTTTTTGAGAAATATTTCATATTCTATTTCTATTTGCATTATTTTTCTGCACGATGAATTACAATATAGAGTATAAAAATGATTTTTAGCTACCTATCAGGCATAATGATTTTATTACAGAAGATAATATTCGTTCATTGAATACGTATGCCATCAAAATTATTTTTGATGAGCTATATTGGCTTTGTACTCATCCTGTTTTTTTCTTTATCCATTAATTATGTAAATGCGCAACCATACTGGCTTGAGGAGGGCAGCTATGCGGAATATGAGTTTGGCGCTGGTGCATTGTTTGGAAATGTGAAAGTACATTATCTTGAAGGAAGCATGAGATGGGAATGCATTTCCATAGA
>Ga0272442_10005746_pt1 | contig 16494 bp, 20 predicted proteins | sample SSMForm2O_FD_200262 | JGI IMG/M metagenome (GOLD analysis project Ga0272442, IMG submission 200262) | Marine sediment archaeal communities from Little Sippewissett salt marsh, Falmouth, MA, United States - SSM-Form-2O | ecosystem: Environmental > Aquatic > Marine > Wetlands > Sediment ...
CCTGGCGTATTGGACTGCGGCTCGAAAGCCCAGCCCATGAGAAGGCCAACGATTACCAGGCCTGCACCGGACGGACGAGCGGGCAGAATAGCAGAATGATCCGCCACTTCGCCCACGTCGTTGGACTTCCCCTGTGGCTTCTGCTCCTCGCCTCCGCTTCGCCCGGCGCGCGCGAGCTTAGCGCGCAGGAGCCCTTCCCGGCGTGGGTCGGGCTGTACGGAGAGGCGCCGCTGGCTCGACTGGAGAACGAGAATCGACTCAGCCAGGTCTGCACCGATTCGGAGACGTTGGACCGGTGTTACGAGGAGCAGCTCGCGCCCGGCGTGAGCGTCACTTCCCTGTACGCGGCACCCGATCGCGGGTCGCCCGTGGTCGGCGAGCTTCTGGTGGTCGTGGTGCCGGGCCGGGGACTCAGCGCCTTCCATCGGCCGGAAGGGTCCTCCGGTGAGCTGCAGTTCTTCACTCCGGATCTCTACATGCCGGATTGGGGCTACGGAACCTACTTTCACCAGACGATCGCGGATCGGCGCGGCGACTGGTTTCAGCTACCCCCGGGACCGTGGGCGTCGCCGGTGTGGTTTCAAGCGCAGGTCGACGCGGGATCGGATCTGGTGATCGCAGTCCGGTCCGGGGACATCATCGAGATTGGGGGCACCGGCTGGTATGTAGTGGCTTCCGACAGAGATCACCTCGATCTCCGGCCCGAGCAGCCGGGTGACGCGTGGTGCTCCGGCGGAGACCCTCCTCCGGTGGAAGAAGTCCAGCCGAAGCGCTTTCTGCGAGTAGATCTGCTGAACGCCCGTGGTCATCTGGTGATCCGGCCGAAATACATGAAGGGGTGCTAGGCCTGCGGTGCTCGTGCCCGAACCAGCCCATGAAGACGATTGCCTGGGTGAGAGGAAAAGCCGGTGAATCAGGATGCTTCCGAACCGATGCGCATGCGCCTCTCCGAGGAGCGCAGGGAGATACTCATCAATGCGATTCAGCAGCTCTTCGTCAAGGAGTTTGAACGTGAATTGAGCGTGTTCCAGGCTTCACGCCTCATCGACTTCTTCCTCGGACAGCTGGGGCCACCGGTCTACAACCAGGCCATCCAGGATGCCCGGGCCCACATTCAACTGAAGCTGGACGACCTGGACGGCGAAGTCTACGAACCCGAAACGCCGGTCTGACCAATGCCAACAGGGAATCAAGCGCCGATACCGGCGCACGAGGCGCTCGAACGTCTGCGCGAGGGAAACCGCCTGTTCGCCTCCGGCGAACTGAGCCGCGAGACACGCCCGAGTCACCCACGCGTCGCTGCCTCGGCACAACAGGCTCCCTTCGCGATCATCCTGGGTTGTTCGGACTCGCGGGTTCCCGCTGAGATCGTCTTCGGCCAGGGACTCGGCGACCTGTTCGTCATCCGGGTGGCGGGGAATATCGTCGCTCCCTCACAGGTCGGGAGCGTCGAATTCGCGGCCGCCAGCTTCGGTACCCGCCTCGTTGTGGTCTTGGGACACTCCGAGTGTGGGGCCGTACTAGCCACCCTCGACGAACTCCAACAGCCAGCGGAAGACCAGTCGCCCAACCTGCGATCGATCGTCGATCGGGTCCGGCCGTCCGTCGAGGGGTTGCTGAATACCGAGCTGCGGCACGATCACGAAGAGCTTGTGCGGCAAGCCGTCCGAGCAAACGTCGGAGTCTCGGTCGACCACTTGCGGCACGGCTCGGAGATCCTGGAGGAGCTGATAAGGGTGGAGGGTCTTCGCGTGGTGGGCGCCGAGTACTCCCTGGAAACGGGCGTGGTCGAGTTCTTCGACGACGCCCGACCCTGAGAACGGGTCAGATATCCGCGAAGCCCGGGGGTGCGAGAATGAAGACCATCAGCCTTCTCTTGCTGTTCGCCCTGTCTTCAGTCACACCATCGCCAGCCCCGGGCCAGACGGCCGAGGAACTCGCATCGGAAGTACGTGCCGCCGAGCAGGCGTTTGCGGCGACCATGGCCGAGCGTGACCTGGACGCGTTCGTCTCACACATCGCGGACGAGGCCGTCTTCTTCACCGGCAAGGTGCTGCGCGGGGCGGAAGAAATAGCGGCTGCCTGGAGCCCCTTCTTCGAAGGTGCTGAGGCTCCGTTCTCCTGGGAGCCGGAGCAGGTGGAGGTGTTGGATTCAGGCACGCTCGCGCTGAGCAGCGGACCGGTCTACGATCCGGAGGGAAACCGGATAGGCACCTTCAACTCGGTCTGGCGGCTCGATTCCGATGGCCGCTGGAGAGTCGTGTTCGACAAGGGCTGTCCACCGTGCGACTGCCCTGAGTGACGCCCGGCAACGCGGGAAGGCGAACCGAGGCATGAGTCTCAGCGAGTTCTTCAAAGTCCTCCGCGATCGCAAAGTGTTCGGCACCGCGATCGCATACCTGGTCATTGCGTTCGGTCTGGTCGAGGCCTCGGAATTGCTGTTTCCCCGCCTGGAGTTTCCTCTCGAGGCGGTGAGCGTTCTGGTCGCACTCCTGCTGTTCGGCTTCCCGTTCGCCCTCGTGGCCGCGTGGCGCTACCGACGGGAAAACCAGTCCGTCAGAATCTCTCCCGTTCTGCCCGTACTCTCTCTCGCTGTCGTGGCCCTGGTGTTCGGGTGGCTCGGTTTCCGCGCGCTGCCCGATTCCCGACCGCTCGCCTCTGCCGAGCGCGGGGGCACCACAATACCGCTCGTGATCATGATGGATTCTCCGCACCCGGATCGGGTCTACGACGAAGAGACCCTGGCCGCGAACGGCACGAATGCCGACGTGATCAGCGATATTCTCCTGGATCTACCGATTCGTCGCCAACGCGAGAGCATCGGCCCCGATTGGCACCGCGACGAAGAGATCCTGCAGTTCGACCCGGATCTCATCGTGATCCACTACTCGGGGTTTCTCCAGGGTTTCGGAGACACGCCCCGAAATCGCCTGAAGCTGTTCATGAGCTACTTCGTGGAGACCGAAACGCAGTTTCTGCTCTACAGTCGGCAGGACGAGGCAGGTCTCGGTACGGGCGTGGACGCGCTGCTGGCGGACGTCGACGCCGAGCACCCGGGCTTCCGGTCTCGCGTGCACGTCTTCGGACTCACGGACTACGGTGCGCGTGAGTGGCGAAGCCCGCTCACGGCGAATGCCCTGAAGCTGCGGGTGAAGGCAATCCTGGACATCTGAGGATCCGGAAGGCGCGTCAGGAATCGAAGTACGCGAAGGGTGGGACCGATGAGCCTCTGGGGTGACGGCCGGATCGAGATCGTGACAGCGGATGTCACCACCCTGAACGTGGACGTAATCGTCAATGCTGCGAATGAGTTCCTTCTCGGCGGCGGCGGCGTGGACGGGGCCATCCACAGGGCGGCGGGACCCGAGCTTCTGGATGAATGTCGCGCGCTCGGGGGCGCCGCGACGGGTGAAGTAAAGATGACGCGGGGTTATCGGCTACTCGCGCGGTACGTCGCACACGCGGTGGGTCCGGTGTGGCACGGGGGTGATCGGGGTGAGGCGGAGCTGCTGGCGTCCTGCTACTCAGGAGCCCTCGAACTGGCCGCAGGAGTGAACGCCGAGAGCATCGCGTTTCCGGCCATCTCCACCGGGGTGTACGGCTACCCGATCGACCAGGCGACGCGAATCGCGCTCAGCACTGTAGCGTCTCATCTGGAGGCATCAGCCCTTCCCGAGCGCGTCGTGTTCTGCTGCTTCTCGGCGATCGATGCAGAGGTGTACGAGCACGTCGCAGCGGAGTGCCTCTCCCGGTGAGGCCCGTCGGACCTAGCGCAAACCCCGCACGACGTCTCCCCGGATCTCCAGCACTTCGGGACTTCCGCCGTAGTGTTCGGCCATGCCCACGTCGATGCACCACACGCGTCCACCGCAGTAGGACGTGATTCCCGCGTCCTGGATTGTGTGGCCGACCACTATCCGTTCCACGTCGAGACCTTCGAGCACCATCGACAGGGTGTCGCAGGCCGCCCGGTTCGGCGCGTCGGAGTAGAGACGATTCCAGACCGGGCTCAGGTCGCCGCGGATCCACTCGGGCTGCTCGATCTCGCCCCGCAGCCACGACCGGACCTGTCCATTCATCCACTCCAGGCCGAAGTCCACGTGCTCGGGCAGCACTCCGCCGTGCGTGAAGAGCGTCTGTCCCACGATGAGGAACGTGTTCTGTTCGGCGAGCAATGAAGCAAACTCGCCACCGGGCCGGAGCGCCTGCGCCCGTGCTCGCTGATGCGGTTCGAGTGAAGCCAGAAACGAGTCGACGGCTACGACTTCGGTCACATCCTCGAAGTCGACCCACCCGCCGTCCGTGACGTAGCGATAGTCGAGGTACGCGTTCATCAGCTCATGGTTGCCGTTGAGCACGTGGATGGCGCCGCCTGCGGCTTCGGCCTGTTCGCGAAGTTGAGCCAGAAGCCCGAAAATGGCCTCTTCTTCGTCTCCGCGGTCCAGGATGTCGCCGGTTTGAACGACGACCAGGTCGCCACCGATCCACGTGTCGAGCGAGTCGATCGCGCCGGCCAGCCTGAGGGCCGCACGGGTAGCGGACAGGTCACCGTGCAAGTCGCCGATGGCGACGATACGCTCCGGCGCCTCCAGGCGAGTGGCGTACGGATCCGGCTTCTCGGGCGCTTCCGGAGCCGAGGATTCCAGCGAGCACGCGGTCAGGGCCAGCGCCGCGAGCCCGACCAGGATCGCGGATGGTCGCACGCGGTCAATCATTGTGGTATCACCGGGATCCGGATCTGTGACGGATACTCGGAAGAGTGATGCACCTGGTTGTTGGCCACCACGCCTTCCGTCTCGTCGTAGTTGTTCCCACCCGTGTTCAGGTTGCGCGTGAAACGCGGGAAGTTCGAGCTCGAGACCTCGATTCTCAGGCTGTGGCCGGGTGCGAAGTAGTTGGAGGTGGACATGGGGCTAACCTCGACCTCGTATACCTGTCCCGGCTCCATGAACACCTGTCGATCATACCCATCGCGATATCGGATGCGCTGGATCGTCTCGTCCAGGTTGTACGCGGTGCCGTCCGGATACACGTCGAGCAGCTTCACCGTGAAGTCGGTGTCGCGGGCGTCGGAGGATACGTAGAGTGTGATGCCGATCGTTCCGCTCACCTCGAGCCCCTCTTCGAACGGCTCCGTGGTGTAGACGAGGACATCCTCACGGCTGGCCTCCGTCTCCCTCTGGTCGAATGAGCCCGCCTGAATCGCTCCGCCGGTACAGCACACGTTGCCACCCCACGATATGACCGGGTCCATCGGATCGTAGGCGAAGCTGTCGGAGGTTCCTCCCGTAGCCGAGACCTCGGTCGTCAGGACGCCATCGCCTTCCAGCGTGTTCGCGCCGTTCTCCGAGCCCAGGTACAGGGTCAGCGTCTCCGCTCGCTCCGGCGGCCAGGACTCGGAAGTGCTCCACTCGTTGGAGCCCATCGTGTAGTACCGGACCCGCGGAAGAGAGTCGGTGATCCCGTTCTCCTCGCCCTTCAACCAGTGGTCGAACCACTCATAGATCAGATCGCTGTAATCCCAGCGGGCGTCGCCCACGCTGCGCTCTCCCACCACCGTATTCTCTTCGGCGCGTGTATAGGCGCAATGGGTCACGGGGGCCACCATGGCGAACTGGTTGTCCCGCGTCTCCGCGTCCAGTCCGTTCTGACGAACGTGGTTGAACAGGGCCAGGTTCGGTCCGATCGAGACGTCGTACCACGACATGAACCAGAAACTCGGGACACCGAACGGCTCGTCGTCGTGGTACAGACCGCCCCGGTACCAGGCGGGGTCGTCCGGTGTGCGCTGGATCATGCGCCCACCGGTGGCCACTGGCGCCGGATCGGCGTACACGCCCTCCGGCCCTTGCACGCTACGCATGAGATCTTCCATCGGCAGGTGCCAGAAGGCCTCCGGCCAGTTCACGCGTGGCATCTCGGGGGAGAGGTCGAAGTAGCGGGCCACGCGGGCGCGGTCATCCGCGTCCATGTCCGGGTCGAACTGGGGACGCTGCGTGTTCTGAACCCCGTACAGCCAGGAGAAGAACAGCATCTGCTCCGCGCCGCCCCGATACCAGTTGCCCTGCTCGTACCAGTTGCCGATGCGCCCCACGCCGGCCCCGAACCCCTGCGGGACCATGGCGGCATGGGCCGGGTGGTCCAGGGAGGCGAGGCCCATCTGCCACTCGGCCGTGGAAGAGCAGCCGTACGTTCCGACCTTACCATTCGACCAGGGCTGCTCTGAGATCCAGGTCAGGGCGTCGTACCCGTCCGTCTTGGGCGGACCCAGGATGTCCCACTCCCCCTCGGAGTAGAACTTCCCGCGCTCGTTCTGGTTCACGTAAGCGTAGCCGCGGCGGACGGCCTCGAGCGGGCCGCGGAACCGGCGCGTGTTCATCTCGCCGTTGCCCCACAGGTTCATGTTGTAGGGTGTCTTCACGAAGACGGTGGGGACCGGCTCCCCGTCTGACGTCTTCGGCCGGTAAATGTGCGTGGCCAGTCGCACTCCGTCCCGCATGGGCATCATGACCATCTCTTCGACGATGGCGATCTCGTTGATCGCGGCCCACAGGTCCTCTCCCTGGTCGCCAGCTGCCTGCGCGGGAGCGTCGGACGATTCATCGGGTGAAGCCTGTTGGCAGGCCGAGAACAAAGCGACGGAAGACACGGCGGCGGCGGTCAGAGCAGAGCGGAGCATGGTCATCATGGGTCGAGCCTCATTCGCGGTAGATGGAAGGGGAAGGATAGGCGAGCCGGGCCCCGGTGTCGACATCGTGGCAGTTCACGTCGCTTGCACCGTAACTTGACGGTCGCCCCACTCGATTCCGCGTTCCGCTGGAGATACGGCATGAGCCTCAGGACGATCGCGTTGCATCTGGCCCTATCGCTTCTTCTCGGCGGCGCCTACGGTCCTCTACACCTTGCCGCCCAGGATCATCCCTACGTCCTCCCCTCCGATCCCCAGGTGCGTGAGACCCTGGAGGAGTGGCAGGACCTCAAGTTCGGCCTGTTGATGCACTGGGGGCTGTATTCGCAGCTCGGGATCGTGGAATCGTGGGCCCTGTGCTCCGAAGACCAGCCGTTCCAGGACCGTGGCGGTATGCCGTACACCGAGTTCAAGGAGATGTACTTCGGGCTGATCCGGGAGTTCAATCCGACCCGGTTCGACCCGGCCCCCTGGGCAGAGGCGGCCCGCGACGCCGGAATGAGATACGTGGTGTTCACGACCAAGCACCACGATGGATTCAGCATGTGGGACACGAAGCAGACGGACTTCCGGATCACCGGCCCTGACAGCCCATTCAGGGATCACCCGAGGGCGAATGTGGCCAGAGAGGTCTTCGAGGCCTTCCGGGCCCGGGACTTCATGATCGGGGCCTACTTCTCCAAACCGGACTGGCACCACCCGGACTACTGGTCCCCCCTGTGGGCGACTCCCAACCGCAACAACAACTACGACATCCGGAAGTACCCCGAGAAGTGGCAGAGCTTCCGGGACTTCACGTACAACCAGATCGAAGAGTTGATGACCACGCTCGGGCGCGTGGACATCCTGTGGCTGGACGGTGGTTGGGTTCGTCCCGATTCCACCATCAACGACGAGGTGCGCTCGTGGGGCTTCGACATCGCGCCCTGGGAGCAGGACATCGACATGCCACGCATCGCGGCCATGGCGCGAGGCCACCAGCCCGGCCTGCTCATCGTGGATCGCACGGTGCACGGGGAGTTCGAGAACTACCGTACCCCGGAGCAGCACGTTCCGCCGGGAGGCCTGCCGTACCCGTGGGAGACCAACATGACCCTGACCCAGAGCTGGGGTCACAACTTCAACCCGACCTACAAGAGCCCGGAGCGCGTCATCCACACGTTGATCGATGTCGTGTCAAAGGGCGGGAACTACCTGCTCAACGTGGCGCCGACCCCTGAGGGCACCTTCGAAGACGAGGCCTACGAAACCCTGGCCGAGATCGGTCGGTGGATGAAGGTGAACGGTGAAGGGATCTACGGGACGAGGCTGCACCAGCCGTTCAGCGAAGGCGACACCGTGCGGTTCACCCGGAGCAAGGATGGCCGCCGGATCTACGCGTTCCTGCTGGAGTGGCCCGGCCGAGAACTCCACCTGCGGTCGGTACGGGCGCGGGAGGGAAGTGCGATCCGTCTACTGGGGCACGATCGGCCCCTCGACTGGTCAGAGGATGCGGCCGGCCTGCACATCCAGCTTCCCCCGGAGTTGGAGGAAGCTGGCAGTCACGCCTGGGTTCTCCGCATCGCCGCGGCCGACTAGCCGCGCTTCAATCGATCGCCTGGCCGGTCACTCTCCGCCCATCGGCCGGGCCTCGAACGTGTTCGTCATCAGATCGTCGTCCCATCCGCCCGTGACGTGAATGAACGCCTTCGCGTCGAACAGGAACGCCTTTATCAGGTTGTGGTTCAGGTAGGCGTAGACGCCGTCCTGCTGGAACGTGTAGACGGCGGCGGCCGTGCCTCCGGCCACGACGTCCCACGACTCGAGCCCCTGGTCCGGCCTGTTGTTCAGCTTCCCGTAGGGCCATACCCAATCGCCGTGTCCGCCGATCAGATGGGGAAACGACGGATTGTTGGCCTGGGAGTGGAGCATGAGGATCGTCTCGCCCACCTCGGCCTCGAGCCGAATGTCCTGGGTGAGCGCTCCGTACTTGCCGTTGAAGGCGATATGTGTCGGGACCAGGCCCCGCATGACCTGGAGCATGGGCCCCATCTGCGACGCGAAGTTGTCGAAGCGAACGGACGTTCCGTCAGGGTTCATGGGAACGTAGTAGTCCTGCTCGCCGAAATAGAACGCGCGGTCGTACCGGATCGGTTTCCCGTAGCCGTCGCGCAGGCCCTCGCGCGGTAGCACCAGGATTCCGCCGTTTCCCCCGGTTACGACGTGGTACGGCACCATCTGTCCGCCGGGGGCGCAGTGGTACACGAAGAAGCCCGCGTTCACGGCGCGCCACAGCAGGCCAACCTCCTGGCCCGGAGCTACCTGCGTGAGGCCGCCGCCTCCGAGAGCGCCCGTCGCCGCGTGGAAGTCGATGTTGTGGACCAGCGTGTTCACCACCGGTTGCTGGAAGTTGATCGTGTCCGTGGTTCCGTTCACCAGCGTCAGGTTCACCCAGTCCCACTGAAACACCACGGGTACGGGGCCGGGGACGCTGTTGTTGAAGGCCATCTGCCACACGAACACGCCCGGCGCGATTTCTTCTTCTCGCTCGATAATCTCGAGGCGCACGTTGACGATGCGCGGCGGTCCGGACGCCACCTGCTCGTGAGCCGGTAGAAACGGTGGAGCGACCAGCTCCAGGTCCACGGTCTCCGCATTCTCCAGCGCGAAGTTCACGACCGCCGGATCGGGCTCGATATTCCAGTCGGAAGCCTCGGGCGCTTGTGTGCATCCCACGAGCAACAACGCGGTTGCCCATGCGAAAGCTCTGGACTTCATATGTCCCCCTGTTCGTAGAACTTCACGGCCGGAGATGTGACACCAGGTGAACTCGCCTCGGAAATGGTGCCCCCCCGGGTTCAATAATCATAAAAATATGATAATTAATGGACGTGTCAAGCAGATCGACGCGTGGCGGTCGACTGGTTCGTTTCGTTATCCTCGAAAGGCCGGAAAGAGACCGTTGGATACGATTAACCTAGATGCGAGGACGGTGCGGCTTTGCTGACGTGGGCGGATGTGCTCGAAATCGCCAGGAGCGGAAACCCCCCGCCCGAACGGCGCGTGGAGCGGACGGACGAGGAGTGGCGGGCGCGACTGACACCAGATCAATACCGCGTGGCGCGCGCGAAAGGCACCGAACGGCCGTTCAGCTCCGAGATGTGCAGTCTGTTCGAGCCCGGCCTGTACGCCTGCGTGTGCTGCGACACGCGGCTGTTCGACTCGGAGGAGAAGTTCGAGTCAGGCACGGGGTGGCCTTCGTTCACACAGCCAGTAGAAGCCGATGCCGTGGCCTACCACGTGGACGCTTCGCTCGCAATGAGCAGGATCGAAACGACCTGCAACACGTGCGACGCCCACCTCGGGCACGTGTTCCCGGACGGACCCCCGCCGAGCGGTCTGCGGTACTGCATCAACGCGGTCTCCCTGAAGAAAGTCGAGGAAGCGTCATGAAAGTGATCCGGTTCGCAGCCTTGCTTTTCGCTATCGGGACGACTTTCGCCTGCGCCCCCGAGGACACATCAGCCAACGAGGAAGTCGTCTTGCGGATGATCGAGGCGATCAACACGCGGGACTTCGACGCCCTCGACGATGTCGTCTCGCAGACGGTTCGTAGGTACAGTGCGGCGACGCCCGAGGTCCAAGTGACCAGCCTGGAGGAGTTCAAAGCGTTCCTGCACGCAGACCTCGCTGCCGTTCCCGACGCGATGCAGGAGATCAACCAGATCTTCTCGAGCGGCGACAAGGTAGCGCTTCACGCGACCTACAGGGGTACGCAAACCGGCCAGATGGGCCCGTTTCCTCCGAGCGGCAAGCAGCTGGAGTTGCCGTTTGTCGGCCTGCTCAGGGTCGAGAATGGGAAGATCGCCGAAATCTGGGTCGAGTGGGACAACCTGAATGCGCTGACCCAGCTCGGGCACTTTCCTCCGCCGGGAATGATCCCGGAGGAAGAGACGCCGGACGTTGAATAGAGGCGACTTGTGGCTCGCCGGTAGCCGTGACCTGGGCCGCCTCGCCACGTCAGCCGTGGCCCTGGCCGCGATCGTCGGCGCACCACTGGCCCATGCCCAGTCGGGATCGCCCGCCGTAGCGCCGGACGATTGGGTTCTCGCGTTCCTGGACGTGGAGACCACGGGACTCGTCCCCGGTTACCACGAGATGATCGATCTCGGCCTCGTGATGACCGATACGGAAGGCGTGCCGATCGACAGCCTCTTCATCCGGATACAGCCGGAGCACCCGGAGCGCCTATCCGATGGGGCGCGTGATGTAAACGCATTCGACGCTGATCGCTGGAAGGAACTGGGGGCGCTCAGCCCCGGGGCCGCGATCGACAGCCTGGTTCATTTCCACCAGCGAGTCGCCGGAGATCGCACGGTGCTGCTCGTTGCCTTCAACAGCTGGTTCGATGCGGCGTTCATGGACCACCTGTTCCGATCGCAGGAGTCGAGCTGGCGGACTCTGTATCACTACTTCGTGCTCGACATTCCCTCGATGGCCTGGGCGCAGGGGTACCGCGACCTGACGGGGGCCGAACTGGCCCTACGGCTCGGGGTGGTCGATGAGCCTCACGTGGCCGAGGAGCATACGGGGATCACCGGTGCGATGCTGAACGTACGGCTGTACCAGGCTCTCCGGGCCCGTGGGATGACGCCGGTGATCGAATAGTCAGAGCGTTTCCGGGTAGTCTGGACCATGGGATCGGGCGTCAGCCATCCAGGACAGGAGGAGATCGTGGAGTTCCAGATCACACCCGCATCGTCCGGAGCCACCCTGTTCCTTCTAGGCTTGACCCTGTTCATGGCCGTCATGGCGATCAGTTTCGGCTGGATGGCCACGTCGGCGACGCGTCCGAGCGTGGTGGTCGCGGAGTCCACACTTACGCTCAAAGCGCCATTCTACGGCCGATCGATCGACCTCGAGCGGATCCGATTCGACGAGGCCCGGGTCGTGAACGTGAGTTCCGACTCGAACGTGAAACCCACCCGGAGGACGAACGGGCTCGGATTGCCCGGTCTGGGCCTGGGCTGGTTCAAGCTCGCGAACGGTGAGAAGGCGCTGGTCGCCCTGAGTTCACGCGACCGCGTCGTGTACGTTCCGACGGACGAGGGCTACTCGCTGTTGTTCAGCATCGAAAGACCGGAAGCCTTCCTGGAATACGCGGCCCGCATGAAGCGCGGCTCGTGAATCACGCCGCGTTCCTCGCCGCCGCGATCGAGGAGGCCAGAAAAGGCTTGTCTGAGGGGGGCATCCCCATCGGCTCGGTGCTGGTCATCGATGATACGATCGTCGGGCGTGGCCACAACCAGCGGGTCCAGAAGGGAAGTCCGGTTCTGCATGCCGAGATGGACTGCCTGGAGAACGCCGGCCGGTTGAGGGCATCGGAATACCGCCGCGCCACCCTGTATTCGACCCTGTCCCCGTGCGACATGTGCAGTGGGACCGTGCTCCTGTACGGCATCCCGAGCGTCGTCATCGGGGAGAACCGTACGTTCCGCGGCCCCGAGGACTACCTGCGCGCGCGTGGGGTGGACATCCTGGTGGTGGATGATCCGGAGTGCCTGCTGTTAATGGAGGAGTTCATCGCCGCGCACCCGGAGCTGTGGAACGAAGACATCGGGGAATAGCGGGCGAGGACCCGAACAGGAGCATGACACGATGAGGATGATCTCGACACCGGACGCTCCCTCCCCCGCGGGCCACTACTCGCAGGCGATAGTGTACGGAGACACGGTCTACGTTTCCGGACAGTTGGCCGTGAACCTCACGACCGGGGAGAAAGGCGTCGGTTCGATCGAGGAGCAGACCCGGCTAACGCTGAGGAACATCGAGCAGATCCTGCTCTCGGCGGGGAGCGACCTGAACCACGTGATCAAGACCACCGCGTACATTTCGGACGTGGAACTGTGGGGCGGAGTGAACCAGGCGTATGCCGAGGTGTTCGGCGACCACCGGCCCGCACGGGCCGTCGTTCCCTCGCGCGACCTGCACTACGGATGCCTGGTGGAGATCGAAGCGATCGCAGCGCTGCGGTGATGAGTGGCGATTCCTTTTCCAGGGAGGTACGCATGCGTTTCACGATCGTCGGCTACCTGCTGCTGTTCCTATCGGGCTGTGGCGCCGCTGACTCCGAGCCCGCCCGGACCGAAGCGCAGCGCGACAGCGCGATCGCGGAATCGGCGGTTCCCGGTGCCGCCGGCGTGAGGAGCGCGCTCACGGTGTCCGATTCGGCTAGCGCGCGCCGTGCGCGCGAAGACTCGATCCTGTCGGCGGACGAGCAGTGAAATCGCCGGTGGGCTCGACCGCCGATACCCGGTGAGGGCGTTTCGTGAAGCTTCCCTCGCTCCGGCGCGACCGCTCCGGCGAAGAGATCGAAGACCGGTCGGAGCTGGTTCCGACGGGCGCCCGCGCCGTCGGATGGTTCTGGCTGGCCGGCGTCCCCATCGGTCTCGTGGCCGGCGTCAGGGAGTTCATCGAAACACTTCAAGGTGGCGACCTCTCGATCGCACTTCCCGCCGGAGTGGGTCTGTCAGGGTGGGCCATGGGGCGAGGGCTCCTGAAGGGGAACCGGCGCGCCTGGCGCTGGGCCCGACGGATCGCTGCCCTCGTGATGGTCGGATCGGTGCTGGGATGTGTGGTCGTCCTGTTCGCCGATCCCGAAACGCTGACGCTCGACTTTCCCTGGGGCACCCACGACGCCGACAGCAAGTGGGAGGCGATCCTGCTGCTCGGGATCATGGCCTTCGTCGGCGCGTGGCAGTTTTTCAGCCTGAACAGTGAAGCCGCCCGCGCCGCATTCGATCCGCCACCGGAAGAAGAGACCGCAGGTGAGTGAGTTGTCGCACACGCCCGAACCCCCGTACTACGCCGTGATCTTCACATCGCGGCGGGCCGAACAGCACGAGGGCTACGGGGAAATGGCCGACCGCATGGTGGAGCTGGCCGGCGAACAGCCCGGGTTCCTGGGCATCGAGTCGGTGCGCGAGGGCGCCGTCGGGATCACGGTCTCGTATTGGAGTTCGCTGGAAGCGATCGATGGCTGGAGGAAGCACACCGAGCACAGGGAGGCGCAGCGCATTGGCCGGGATGCGTGGTATGACGAATACAGCGTCCGGGTGGCCCGGGTCCAGCGCGCGCGTTCGTTCGAGCGAGTAGAGGACTGAGACAGGACCCACCAGGGGGGAGCGTCGCGATGTCGGTCTACAAGATCGTCGATGTCAACGTCAGGGACCCAGAGGCCTACGAAGAGTACAAGCGGGGAGTGGCCCCGCTGATCGAGAAGCACGGGGGCGAGTACCTGGCGCGGGGCGGCGACTTCGAAGTGGTGGAAGGCGATTGGAAACCCACGCGTCTCGTCCTCTTTCGGTTTCCCGACCGGGCCAGCGTGAAGGCACTCTACGAGGACCCGGAGTACCAGGAACTCAAGTCCCTCAGGCACCGGGTGGCCGATACGAGGATTGTCGTGGTGGACGGGCTGTGACCGCACGGTAGATTGACCTCCCGAGTCACCAACCTCGCAACCGATATTCGTGAGTGACCTCTGGAAGACCAGCGCAACATAGGACTGTTCGGCGCCACGTCCCTCGGCGTCGGCGCCATCGTGGGTGGAGGGATTCTGGCCCTCGCCGGGGTGGCCTTCGCCACCGCCGGCCCGGGTGCGATCATCGCGTTCGCTCTGAACGGCGTGATCGCGCTACTCACCGTGGCGAGTTTCGCCTATCTGGCCCGCCGCTTCCCCGAGTCGGGGGGCATCTACGCGTATGCCAAGAAGGTGCTTTCCATCGAGGTCGCTTTCGTCGTCGGCTGGGTGGTGTGGTTCGCCTCGATCCTGGCGGGCGTGCTGTACTCGCTGGGCTTCGCGGCGTTCGCCGCCGAGGGACTGACCCGGGCTCTGCCGCTGCTCGGGATGAGTGCGGAATGGACGCAGGGAGCGCCGCTGCGTGCCGGGCTCGCCCTGGCGGCGATCGTCGTTTATGCGGCAACGCTGGTGCAGCGAGCGGCCGGAGGTGGGCACACCGCCACGATCGGCAAGGTCATTGTCTTCGCGATCCTGATCGTCGCCGGGGCCATCGCGTGGATCGGCAAGTCGCCGGCCGAGCTTCTCGGCAGGCTCGATCCATTCCTCACGGCCGGTCCGACGGGTGTCGTGCAGGCTATGGGCTACACCTTCATCGCTCTGCAGGGTTTCGACCTGATCGCGGCAGTGGGCGGCGAGGTGAAGGACCCCGAACGCAACCTGCCGCTCGCGATGTACCTGTCGCTCGGGATCGCCCTGGCCATCTACCTGCCTCTCCTGTTCATCATGGCGACCGTCGGAGCTCCGCCCGAGGGAATCGCGCCCGCGGCGGCCGCGAATCCGGAGGGCATGTTCGCGGAGGCGGCCGAACGATTCATGGGAGTCGGCGGTTACTGGCTGGTGATCGGGGCCGGTGTGCTGTCGATGCTCTCCGCGCTGCGGGCCAATCTGGTCGGCGCCTCGCGCGTGGCCTTCGCCATGGCCAGGGACCGCACCCTTCCGAGGCGCCTCGGAGGCGTGCGTGGCTCCAGCGGGACCCCGGTCGTTGCCGTGGTGGTCACGGGTCTGATGGTGGCGGTCATCGCGGTGGCCGTCGGCGACGTCGCGGCCGCGGGCGCCGCTTCCAGTCTGATCTTCCTGATTTCGTTCGCCATGGTGCATTGGGCGGCGGTGCTCGCGGGAAGCCGAACGGATCGGGCCCGCCCGGCCGTCGTCCCCGTGATCGGAGCCGTCCTCTGTCTCGGTCTGGCCACTTTTCAGGCGTTCGCGGTGCCGGAGGCCGGAACCGTCGTTCTGACCTGGCTCGCGCTCGGAGCTGCGCTCTACCTGACCCTGTTCGCTTCCGGGGCGCGGATGGCCGACGCGTCAGCGGAAGCTCGCGATCCTGATCTGGCCCGTCTCCGCGGACGCAGTCCTCTCGTGCTGGTGCCCATCGCAAACCCTGAGCGAGCTGCCAGCCTGGTGGACGTGGCGGCGACGCTGCGCACGCCGGGAACGGGCCGCGTGCTCCTGCTGTCGGTGGTTCGACCCGGGTCGGGCGTCGCGGGTCGGGACCATCCGGCGCTGCGCGACGCAGAGTCCATCCTGGGAGAATCGCTGCAACGGAGCTTCGAGAGCGCGCTGGTACCGGAGACCCTGTTCACCATCGCCTCAGACGCGTGGCCCGAGATCGCCCGCGTGGCCAGGGTGCATGACTGCGAGACGGTGCTCGTCGGACTCCCGGACCTCACGGAAGTGGGAGTCGAGGCAAACCTCGAGCGCCTGCTGGGCGAGTTGCAGGCTGACACCGTCATCGTCCGAGCTCCGCCTCGATGGCGAATGGATGACGCGCGTCGGGTTCTGGTGCCGATCGGTGGGAGGGGCGACCACAGTCACCTGCGGGCGCGCCTGCTGTCCAGCCTGTCCCGGTCCGGCGACCGTTCGCTGACGTTCCTGCACGCGGTCGGAACCGAGACGTCTGCCGATGAGCGGCACCGGGTGGAGCGCGAGATGCGGAAGCTGGCACGCGACGAGGCGGCGGGGCCGTACGAAGTCCGGGTCGACGTCACGGACGCGCCCGTCGAGGCGATCATCGAGCGTGCGGCTGGGGCGGACCTGGTGGTGTTGGGTATGGGACGGCGAGAACGCCGCCATCGACCGCTGGGCGAGCTGGCCCGGGCCATCGCTCGGAGCACGGACGTTCCGGTCGTAATGATCAGTCGACGGCCCTCGCGCACCCTGGCCGGGCTCTCCACCCCGCAGTTTCTGGTGCAGCGAACAGAGGCAGCGCCGTGACCTGGCCCGCCGTCCTGATCACGCTGGCCCTCGTCTT
>Ga0272442_10005749_pt1 | contig 16488 bp, 17 predicted proteins | sample SSMForm2O_FD_200262 | JGI IMG/M metagenome (GOLD analysis project Ga0272442, IMG submission 200262) | Marine sediment archaeal communities from Little Sippewissett salt marsh, Falmouth, MA, United States - SSM-Form-2O | ecosystem: Environmental > Aquatic > Marine > Wetlands > Sediment ...
GCGTCACGCCAATGATCAGAAAACCGTAAGAACCGTTCCGGGCTTGAAAATGTACAGGATGACGTAGCCCTTATCGCCCGGCACTGTTCTGGTGTTCATCTGGAACGGGTACGGCAACGTGCCTGCACCCGTCTTCCGCAAAATCCCTCCCGCATCAACGGTCAGTCAGGACTCGGGATCGAAACCACTGACGAATCTCATGGAACCATCGAATTCGGTGACCGACCCCGATGCGCCGCGCATCTTCCCACCGTACCAGAACTCGAGTTTGCCCGCGCTCGCCGATGTCTCAACACGAAGCAAACCGTTGTTCACGACCTCGCCGTCGCCGCCGATGTGAGCACCGTTACTTCCGGTATCGATATGCATCAGTCCGTCGTTGACCAGCGATCCGGAGCCCACTTGAATCCCGGAATGGTTAGCCCCCAGGAATATCGCGCCTCCGCCGTTTGTGGCCATGTTCAGGGTGAAGCCGCCCGACGGGTCCCACTTCATATATCCCTCATTTACGAGTTCGCCCCCGCCGCCCATATCCCTGTGATTGCTGAAGGTGGTATTCGTGCCGTAGAGAACGAGACTGGTGCCGCCGTTGATCCTCAAACTGCCGCCGGAATGAGCGAGGTCATTGGCTTCAGCGTCAGCCGTCACGGTCACCGTGTGGCTGTCGATCGTAACGTTGTCGGCAGCGCCCGGGAAGTTGCCGACACCCGCGCCCCAGGTATCCATGCCGCCGGCGTTCCAGTCGCCGTCTGCGGCGTCATCGAAGTCGGCTGCAAGGGCACAGACAGGGATTGCGACCACTAATGCAATAATGCAAGAATGATCTTCGAGACCGGCGTTTTCATCGTTGGACCCACGATTTTGGAGTCTGCACCCGCGCAAGTCAAGCTTTGGCCGCCCCTTTCCTTGACAAACAGACCAGTTAACTAGTATATTAGCACCATGAAGACTATAGGCATATTCGAGGCGAAGGCTCGGCTGTCGGAGATCTGCGAGCAGGTTGCGACGACACATGAGCCCGTGACGGTTACTAAGCGGGGCAAGCCGTTGGTGCGCATCGATCCGGTGGAGTCCGATGTCATGACCATCCGCGAGAGGCGCGACGCTTACATGGCCGGCCCGGGCAAGAAGGAAGAACCCGACGAAGTGGACTTCGAACCCGCGGAGCGGGCCGACGACATCTCCGACTTCAGGATCGAGGAGTGACGATGGCGCTCACGCACCTTCTCGATACTTCGGTCTTCTCGCAGCCGATCAAGGACTCTCCCGTGGAAAGCGTTCTCGACAGATGGTCTAGTCTGGGCGAAGCCGCCGTCTGCACATCGGCAATCTGTCTGGCCGAAGTACTCCAAGGCCTTGAGCAGAAGAAGTCGGAGAAATACTGGCGACGTTACAGAGAGCTTCTGGAGAGCCGCTACCCCGTTCTCGCCATCGATGAGCCGGTCGCTTCTCAGTATGCCAAACTCTCCGCTGCGCAGAGGGAAGCAGGTCGACCCGTATCGGCGCTGGATCTCTTCATCGCAGCGACGGCACGCCGCCACGGGTTGATTGTAGCAACGCTGAACGTCAGACACTTCACCGGCATTCCCGGCGTCGATTTCGAAGACTGGAGCCGCAACGGAGGCGACGCGTGAGCAGACAGATTCCGGTGATACTGGACACAGACATCGGTACCGATATCGATGACACCTGGGCGTTGGCGATGATGCTGAACTCCCCCGAACTGGACGTGAAACTGGTGACAAGCGATACCGGCGACACGATCTACCGAGCCAAGCTCCTCGCACGCATGCTGGAAGTAGCCGGCCGCGCCGATATCCCCGTGGGAATCGGCATCAGGCAGTGCGAGGATCCGAACGGTCCCCAGGCGCGGTGGGTCAAAGGCTACGATCTCCACAGCTATCCCGGAACGGTACATCAGGACGGCGTAGGTGCGATCGTCGATATGCTCATGGAGGCACCCGATCCGGTAACGCTCATCGCTATCGGCCCGGTCCCCAACCTTGCGGCGGCGCTTGACCTCGAGCCACGCATCGCGGAGCGAACCCGGTTTGTCGGGATGTACGGTGACCTTTACGGTGGTCACCCCGACCAGCCAGGCGTTATGCCCGAGTACAACGTCCGAGCAGACCCGGCAGCGGCCCAGAGAGTCTTCACGGCCCCGTGGGACATGACGATCACGCCGCTGGATACGTGCGGCCGTGTCCGGCTTACCGGCGAGAAGTATCGCGCGGTGCGGGATTGTCCCAAGCCCTTGCCGCGCGCCGTTATCGAGAACTTCCGGATCTGGACTGAGACCATCAAGTGGCAGGACCGCTGGGGCCCGAAGCCCGACCCCGAAGAAATCAGCTCCGTGCTCTTCGACACCGTGGCGATCTATCTCGCATTCGCGGAGGACCTGCTCGTGATGGAGGATCTCGGCATCCGCGTCACCGACAACGGGTTCACCGTCATCGACGCCGCCGCCAGAACCGTCCATTGTGCGACGCAATGGAAGGATCTGGCGGGCTTCGAGGACCTGCTGGTGCAGCGGATGATTGGGATCCGTGAGCCGCGTTCGAGAAAAGCTCCGCCCTGACAAACCAAGCCTATCTCTGACGGATAGGATCCTATTCCGTTCTCTTGAGTTCCTCGACTGTGATATCGATCCAGTCGAGAAGGCGCTCCTGCAGATCAGCGGCAACAGTCATATCTCTGATGCGCGCCTTGAGGGTCACTACACTGATTATGTCTTCCACAAGCAAGGTCCGTACGAACTCTCGGTCCTTCTCCCTATACGCGCATAGCTTGCCGGCCGCCAGGTCGTGCGCCTCGAGACACCATCCCGTGTTGTCGTTCGTACCGGGACTCCGAACAGGTACTGCCCGCTCCTGCCAGCCTTCCGGAAACGCAGTTGGTTCGATCAGCAAACCGTGCACGTAGAACCCGTGTGTTGCATGAAAGACCGATGCCTCACCAAGAGCGCCATCGATCTCGTCCGCCGCTTCAGGACAGTTCTTCGGTTGCACATCGACCTCGATCGAACTTCGCAGGTTTTCCGGCGCACTCGGGTACTCGCCAAGTATCGCCTGGGATCCGAAGACCCACAGTTCAGTATCGCCGGCGATGTCACAGGCTGCTCTGATTGCGTGTTCAAGCTGGTCACGGGTCATCGTTACTCCTCCTTCAGTTGCACACGTTCCGCGTCGCTGAGGACGGCAAAGAATGGACAGCTCTGCCGCAATCGCACTGCACGGGGAGTATCCGATACAAGGAACTTCAGAAGCCGGTGCAGGGAGTATGATTCCAGCACCATCAGCCATTCCCTCAGATCATGGTCCGCCGCGCCCTGCCCTTCCCGGAGCAATTCCTGCACATGCCTTCGCGCGCGGACAATGAGCGACCGGTTCTTGCCTATCAATGAAACAATACCGTGGCAGCGCTCGAGCGACCGTTTGTCGAGCACACTGTGCGGATTCCTCGGCCTGCCGCGCTTTGTCTGCTTCCGCTCACGCGGCGGCGGCACGCCCAGCAGGAGGGTCACCCAGTGAGGAGCGTGGTCCGAAAGATCTGCCTTGGTGTAGCAGTTGAGCTCTATCGTGATATCGAACTCACTTTCGATCTGCGTTAGCAGGCGCCTTGCTTCGCGTCCCGCACCGGCGAGATACCTGCTCGAGTGCAGAAGCCCGATTACGAGGGGATCCCCCGGCTCTTGCGGCCACTGCTCCACCCATACCGACTCCGGTCGCGGCGAGATCCCGCGCATCTGGTCGTGGAGTGAGTTCAGAAGGTCGTTGTAGCGGTTCTGCTCCCATTGGAACAGACTTGCCAGGATCGGGACCAGCGGCGTGTTCCGACTCAACGCGTACTGCCGCCCTCTGCCGGCACTCGTATTCACAACAATTCCACATTCAAGAAGCCTCTCAATGACTTTGCACACTCCGGCGACTGTGAGGCCCGTCTTTTGCGCGATATCCGACAGCCCAAGCGCCCCCTCTGTCTCGGCGCTGAGCACGCGCAACGTCCGTACTCCACCCTCTGTTCTGAGTATGCGATTCAGAGGGAACATTAGGGGGTTCTGAGTTTTCGCAATTGGCCTCACCCCAACTCCTTGATATACTATAGTTAATAGTTCTATGTTATAGTATACAAGTACGGAATGCAAGCAGATGCGGAGCAAGACCCACTTTCCGGATCTGGGCCGAGACGGTACTGCTTCTTGCCTTTCTCGGACGCATTTCATCAACTTGACAACTTGACAACTTCGTAGTTTCCCCCCATAATTGCCTCCGAACACTGAGAATCAAGAAGGAGTCGGATCCATGAAGACCATGCCTATCGGTGAACTGAAGGCGCATTTTTCCGAGGTGCTCGACGAAGTCGCACAGGGCCATCCCGTAGCCGTTGGCCGTGGCAGGGCCAGGAAGAAGGTGGCCGTTATCGTCTCCTACGAGCAGTACATCAGGGAGACCGCGCCGCGAAGGCTGGGTGTGCTCGAAGAACGCGCAGAATACCGTACCAGCAAAGACTTCAAGATCTCGGATGAGGAGATGTTGTCGTCGTGACCTATCTCCTCGACACACACGCTTTCCTGTGGTCGGCTTTCTGCCCGGCCAAACTGAGCGGCCCGGCGCAGACTGCAATTTGCGATCCGGGGAACAGCGTAGCGGTGAGTACAGTCACGTTCTGGGAAATTTCTCTGAAATATGCACTCGACAAGATCGAGTTGGAGGGGGCCGAACCACATGACCTTCCGGCCGCCGCCCAGGAGATGGGGTATGACTTGGTGCTGCTGGGTCCGAGCGAAGCGTCCACGTTCCACAAGCTCCCCCGCGGCCAGCACAAGGATCCGTTCGACCGCATGCTCGCCCGGCAGGCGATCGACCGTCGATGGACCCTGGTATCCTCTGACCCGGTATTCGCGGCCTACAGAACCAATGGACTCCAGACGCTGTGGTAGAATCCGCTCCTCTCACCCGACGATGGCATCCATCTCAGCTTGCAGCTTTGCCCTGGCATCCTCAATACGCCGGCGTCGTTCCGCCTGGCGCTGACGCGCGGCTTCGAGGTCGGCACTGCGCAGCTTCAGCATGCGCAGCGTCTCACTCGGACACGGATCGCCCAGGTTGTTGTGCTTCTCGAAAAAGGTCTCGAGATTCATCGCGTCCTGAACGTCTTCCGTGCTAAGATGCGGCTCCGGGTCGCCGGTAATCCGCGCGGCTTCGTCAAGCAGCTCGCCTGTCGTTTCGTACGGTTTGATCCCGCGCTCGCGTGCGAGCCGCACGAAGTTGCAGCAGATACGGTGCGCCTGACGTCCGGCATAATCCTGGCCACGGATCATCTTGATCGCCAGATCCGGCGCGCCGGAATAGCCCTGGCGCGCTATCTCTAGCATGCGTTCGCGGTTGACCACGGTATTCTTGAGAATATTGGCCCACATCCCCAGCATCTTGATTGCATGACAGCATCCTGCCGTGACATAACCTGGTGATCTGTACACGGGCAGGTTGTCCTGGATACTCTCGTTCTTGAACGTTATGACCGCGGTCATCATCTGACCGATCACATCGTTTGCGCCGCTGCGCACATTCTCGAAATGACCGCCCGAATGCGCCTTCTGCGGCATGAACGAACTGATTCCCAGCCATCCTGGAGTCAGTTCGACGTTGTTGATCTCCTCCAGGCTCCATATCCCGTGGTCCATCGCGGAGCGCTCAACGGTGAGCGCCAGACTGGACAGTGCGAACAATATCTGGGGTATCTCGTCCTGGCTCCCCTCGCAGTCATAGGTGCACTCGATGGTTTCGTCAAAGCCCAGGAGTTCGGTCACCAGCTCGCGGTCAACCGGCCAGCCGGTACCCGAACACGCGCCGCATCCGCCGCTATTCATGTTCAAGAACCTGTATGCCAACTCAAGCTGGGCCAGGGCACGACTCATGCCATCGTGCACGGCGAGCAGGTAGGCGCCGTACGTAGTCGGCTGCGCGTGCGAGAAGTGGCTCTGGCCCGCCATCATCACGTCGGCATTTTGTTCCGACTTGTCGAGCACGCTTTCCAGCGCATCAAACAGCTCATCGAACACATCGAGCAATGCCGCGCGCATCTGCATGCGCCACATAGGTTCCTGAAGTGTGCGGCCGAAGTTCACGGCACTTGCGGTGTACTCGTCGCCGTCGAGCTTCGCCTTGATCCAGTCTTCCCCGCCCCAGCCGTGTTCCTTCTCTGCCTCGGCCAGTACGGGAAACAGCTTTGCCGCGGTCTCTTTCTTGACCAGGCCCTGCTTGCAGAGCATCACCGTCCATGCCTTGTCCATCCAGGCACAGAACGGCAGGCGATTGTTGTATTTCTGCATTTCCCGACTGGGGAATTGCATGTAGTGGTTGATTATCGGATCCCGCGGCGCGCCGGGGGTGTGACCGCGGTGGTTGGTGCGCGAACACCAGTCTTTCTCTGTCTCGCTCATGGCTTATCTCCTTGTTTTACTGCCAGACTCTCGATCAGCTCATCGCATGACAACGACGCCTGCAGTCGGTTAACGGCGCGCATGATTGGATGGGATCTGTCGCCGGAACACAGACCCGAGAAGTCCACACACTCCCTGAACTTGCGGACGACACTGTCCCGGGTGATCTGTCCGGGGTCGTGGGTCTGCCCCGGGGACTGGGCACGCATGAGCCGACGCCCATCAGTCATGTGAACAATCACGCCCTGGTACTTCGCCAGGTGTTCGGGAAAGCCTTCGGGCGGCGGCACTTCGGCAGGCAGATCATCCGGCGGACCCGTGTAACCGATCCGGTTGGCAAGCTCTGCCACCTCCCTGTCTGCACCTACGCTCTGATCAGTATAGTCAGCCAGCGTCGCGGGTCCGCGCAGCAGTGTGTGGGCAACGCACCACGCCACGTTGAACTGGGCGTCTACCTGCGGGTTCTCTCCCGGTTCAAACGGTCCGCCGACAAGTCCGCCCTTGGAACACCCAAAGATCTCGACGCGGTCGATGTCGCCGGGGCCGGGCTCCTCTTCCGCAACGAGTCGTTCGACCGCTATCTGAACGTTGTGACAGGCCCCACAGCTCGGGAAGCGCTTGATGGATACGCGCTCGATCTGCATGACCGGGCAATCGAACAGGAACTCATCAATCGAAGGGATCTCACCGTTAAGGTAGGTAGTGAAGTACCCGGCCTTGCCCTCGAAGACGTTCCCTGGTCCGGTCAGGCCCTGCACGGCCAGGCTGACCGCCCACATGGCAGACCGCGCCGCGAACGCGGGCTGTAGCCGTTTTGTCAGAGTCATATCGAACAATGCCTGGCGGTTACCGGACGCCTGTGCATAGTTGATGCCCATTGCATTGACGGTCTGTTTCTCGGACAGCCCGAGCAGTCGGGCCGCCGCGATCACAGCCCCGAAACCACCCGCGGTCGAGCTTGGAAGGAACCCGATCCCCCGGCGGCGGGACCGTCCGGCAATGGCGATTCGGCCGGCGATTTCGATCCCCATAATCATGGCGGCCAGTGCGTCCTTCCCGGAAGCGTCCGACATCTGCGTCGCGGCCAGGACTGCGGGAACCACGACGGACGTGATGTGTAACGAGCCAGGAATGTAGACGTCATCATAGTCAAGGGCGTGGATCATCACACCGTTCGCGAAAGCCGCGTTGGGCGCGGGCACACGATCACCGGTGATCATGATGTCCGCCTCGGGCTTGCCGCCCCAGTCTCGCATCTGCGTCACGACACCGGCGATGCCCGGCTGTGGATAGCCGGCGATTGCGCACCCGAGCGTATCCAGGAGCAGCAGCTCCGCCGATGCATAGGCCGCGTTGCTGATGGAGTCGGTCTCCCGCTTCAGACCAAGTTCGACCAGTTGTTCGCTATAGCTCTTCACAGCCACTTCTCCCTATCTCGCCGAGGCCTACGCAGCACGAGTTCCCGGCTTGGAGGGACGGCTTCCATGCCGTCCGCGGTCGCGGTGGAACGCGACCCTCCATTTCCGCATTGAGTCCACTCCACACGTCCCCTATCCCGCGAGGTTTTTGATGGCCAGGACGAGCAGCATCGCCGTGACCACGTAGCGCAGGGCTTTCTCCGGCAGTCTCTTCAGAACGTGAAGCCCGACCCACGCCCCGACTGCAGCGGCCACCCCACCGGCCGCGCTCATGGCAAGTATTTGCCATGACAGCAATCCGCCGACAGCCAGGCATGGCAGCCGCAGCAACCCGCCCATGCCTACGGCGAGCTGGACGCTGGCGGAATATCGGAACCGGTCGAACCCCTGTGCAGCCACGTAGGCAACCGCCGGCGGCCCTCCGGTACCGAATGCCCCGGTCAACGCGCCCGAGAATACCCCGCACGGCGCTCCCAACCACAACGGATGCCACTTTCTGTTTCTCAGGCCTGGCGCCAGGTTTTGGCCAACGGCCATGAGCAACACGATCCCGAGTACTATCTGCAACGCTCTGGCGTCGGCCTTGGCAAGGAGCAGCACCCCCAACGGCACGCCTGCCAATCCCCCAAGCGCTATCGGCAACATACGTTCCCAACTGAAATGCGATCGCAGCCGCCAGAAGATGAAACCGTTTATGCTCAGACCGGTCAGAACGAGCATCGCCGATGCGTCCTTGAGAGGGATCATCAAGCACAGAACAGGCAGCGCCGTGAGCGCGAACCCGAACCCGCCGGCCCCCTGGATGAGCCCCGCGACCAGGAGCACCAGTAGCGCTACGGTAATTGTCACGGCGTCGAGCATCTCTTACTCCCCCGCCTTCCCGAGCTCCCGCGAGATCGCCTTGGCCGTTCTTTCCGCCGTCTTCAGAATCCGTTTGCCCCGCGCGGCAGTGAATCTGTAGGTCGGGACCGCAAGTCCAAGCGCCGCAACGACGGAATCGCCCTGCCAGACGGGGAAGCCGATCCCAACAACGTCGGCTTTCTTCTCGACCGACGATCCCTTTCGCCGGATCGCCGCAAGTTTGCGCCGCAGTACCTTCTCGGAGGCGGGCTGTCCCTTCTTCTCCGGGTGGTTGTATACCGTAAGACAAGCCTGCAGCTCGGCCTCGTCCTTGTGCGCCAGCAATAAGAGGCCGGTCGCCACCTGGAACACGTCGCCGACTGCCCTGTTGCTCACCTGGACCTCCTGTTCACACTCCACGCGCGCCAGGACCAGGAACGACGCATGGTCGAGGGTATTGAGCGAGACGCGTTCGTCCACGTCCTTTGCCAGCTTCCGCATCAGCGGCAGCGCGGCGACGGCAAGATCCTGCCGGCTCCCGCGTCGGCGGCCGACGAAGTACGCCGCCGAGCCCAGCCGGTATCCCCCCCGGCGTTTGGGCTGCACAACGAACCGCCGGTTCTTAAGCTTGCTCATGATGCACGCACACGTGGACTGATTCAGGCTCAGTCCTTCCGAGATCTCGCTCAACGAGCGTTCGTCATCGCCGTGCTCCGCGAGCCACATGAGAATATCCAACGCTTTCTCCACGGCACCGGCCATCGCTGACTCCTTATTTGACTGTGTCAAATGGTTTTTGTAGTTGTCAAATCTACTCTAGCGCACCGGCAGCGGATATCAACACAAAACCGGCAGAATCTAATGACTTGGCCGGAAGCGGGACCCGCTGCTATTCTGTTGGCACTTTCGACCGAAGCCCGTTGACCGGGCGAGGAGCAAAGTCGACACGCCTGCTGGCCCGGGCGGCGTTGCGTGACTCACTCGCGGGCTGCGGAGGCGATCGATAGGAACGGTCCTCGATTCAGACTGCGGGAGGAATTCTGTTGACGCACAGGGCTCTTATCACATATGATAATAGCATGAAGTCGAAAATACCGGTTTCCAAGCAGTTGAGGGAGCGTCGGATTGAGCTCGGGCTGTCGCTGTCCGAGGTGGCCCGCCGGGCCGGCACGTCGGCCGCCACGCTCTCCCGCTACGAGAACGGCTGGACCCGATTCGAGAGTTACACGCTTCGAAAGCTCGCCACGGCTCTGGGGTGCGAACTCGCCATCGAACTTCGCCCGCGCCCCACCCCGCAGGCGCCCCGGCTTACCGGAAAGACTGTGGCAAAACGGCTGCGCAGGTTGTTCTGGGATCACCACTTGGTGGCTTCTGATTTCCAGCGGTACCCTGTCTGGGTCATGGAACGCGTGCTTGACTACGGAAATTTGGACGATATCAGATTGCTCACAGCACTGATGGGCCGGCTTCGTTTTCTTCAAACCGTGGCAGAAGCGACCCGGGTGTCGGCCAAGACGCGGTCTTTCTGGCGCCAGATCCTCGAACAGGAAGGAGTCCCGTGCACGAAAAAGCGCTCCCGCAGCACTCCCTGGAACTCCTGAAGTCCCTGGCAGACGCCACAGTACCCGCACTGGATGGCTGGACCCTCGCGGGCGGCACCGGTCTCGCCCTGCGATTTGGGCACCGGTCGTCGGAAGATCTCGACTTCTTCCGAACCGATGACATGGACGTGCGCGATCTTCATCCGGCCCTGAAACCATACGGACCTTACGAAACGCTTCAGGAATCAGACCACACATTGACCGTGATACTGCGCGGCACAAAACTGTCATTCTTCCGAATCCGGGATCCCTTCATCTTTGATGCCACCCCTTTCCGCTTCTTCGCCATAGCGGACACGAAAGACATCGCGTTGATGAAGCTGGTGGCGATATCGGGCAGAGGCAGCAGGAAGGATTTCGTCGATATGCATTTCATCCTCCGAGACGGACCGTCTCTTCAGGACTACTTCGCCTTGCTGCCCGACAAGTATGGAGCGGACCGCATAAACACCTACCACATCCTAAAGAGCCTGACTTACTTCGCTGATGCGGAAGCCGAGCCCATGCCTCGCATGCTCGAGCCCTTTGATTGGGCAGAATGCAAAGCGTTCTTCGTGCGTGAGGCACGGACTATCGTCCTCGGATAGATATGCAAATCAAACGAACAGCCAAGGACACGCTTACGGCGGTGGAGATGCTCCACGATGACGTGCTGCATTTCACTCTCCTCGACGGGAGGACCGTGACTATGGAACTCAAGGAGACAGGAGCCGAGATCATCTCCACCACGCTCAAGACTCCCGGCGTTCCGGAACCGGGCGGGATGACCACCTACCGTTTCTGGGGGGACTTTGTCATCAACGGCGACCCCATCCGGATGGAACGCGAGGTCGGAACTCAGAAGAGCTTCTACGAGCCGTGGGAAATCGCCGGAGTCCGGATCTGGCTGGACGCAGTGGATGCCGTCTTCGAGTTCATGCAGGAGACGCACGGCCCCTGCCGGCCCAGCTTGTACCCGGCGCCGGGCGACAAGCCGAGACGTCATGCGCGGCTCGCCCTGCAGGATGCGTCGGCCCGCATCTGCCCGGAGAGGATACACCCCTGGTGCCCGTTGCCGAAGGACAGCCTGCGCATTGAAGACTGCTATCGCGGGGAAGACTGCTGGCTGGGCGCGTACGATGGCGCGGATGCGCACGGCGGGCTCGACATCAATCACCCCAGCGGAACGCCGCTATATGTACCGATCAACCTGGACGACCACTTCCTCTACAACAGCGTGGAGATGGGGCACAACAACAACCGCTGGCACGGCATATGTCATTGGCCGAACGGCGCGACATGGGTGCTGACCAGCTGCCACATGAACCATCTCACCGTGCCCGAGCATCAGCCACTCGACGCGGGCACTGAATACGCCGACGGTGCGGGTGTCTGGGTTGGCGTTGCTGAACACAGTCATTTCGGCTTCGCCATCTTCGACTACGGATACCTGATCCGGCTCGACCCCTGGATCCTGTTCCAGCAGATGTACCGGGACCAGGCGGCAGGCTAGCGCACGGTCCACTCAAGCTTACCAGGCGTTGAGTTCGTGACACCAAACGACACGGTTCCGCTGTGCACCCGCCCCATCTTCACGTGCGGCAGGTTCGAGCCTTCCAGCGTCATGCTCACGCCGCGGCACGCTTCCCCGTCATCAAACGTCGCCAGAATGTGCCTGCTCACGGTCTGTGTTAGAATGGTCCCGTATCCCTCGACGAAGAAGCGTACTCTGGCCAGTTGTTTCGTCCGTTTCTCGAAGAACCTGAACACATGGCTGTACCGGGAACTGCGGTATAGCAAATACGGGCTGCCGGCATCATCGGCGTCGACTTCCCCTGTATCGACATGGCTGGTGATTCTCCTCCTTTCCAGTTCAGCTTCCAGCGCCGCTTCCATGCCGATTGTCATCGCCGCGGCTTCCACGCGGGCAACGTCATTGGAATTCAACGTCTCGCCTCCGAGTGTGACCGTATGTGCCAGCCACACCTTCCTTGAAAACGTCCTGTACTCCAGGATCGTGCCTTTGAGCGGAAACGGCGCGGCAAGGCAAAGGCTCAGGCAGGATATCGCCACGACAGCCCCCAGGATGGTGATCCGTCCTCTCATCTGGTGCTTTGACGACAAGAGATGCGTCTTTATTCACTGGCGAGAGAATTGGCTGCCCACGCGCTGCTCAACACCGGTGGGCATCCTCACGTCTGAGAAGAGACTTCCGGCACATTGCATGCAGATCAACGGAATATCCTCACATCTTCGGCTTGACTCAGGCGATTCAGAGTTCTATATTACCCATTAACAGCCTTAAGGAGCATGTTATGACCCGTCGAAGTGCATCTCTGAATGGCCTGCCGCCGTCGGTCGACAGACAAATGAAAGAGCTGGGTGAGCGGGTGAGACTGGCCAGGAAGCGCCGCCGTCTGACCATGGATGAGATGGCGGAACGCATGTTCGTGACCCGGAAGACCCTCTCCCGTCTTGAACACGGCGATCCGGGTGTGTCCATAGGCGTCATGGCGTCGGCGCTGTGGGTGCTCGGCTTGGACGCGAGTCTCGCCTGGGTCGCCGAACCGGACGATGATGTCGTCGGCAAGTACCATGACCGGCGGCGTCTCCCACAACGGGTCCGCAGCAGGCCGGCCAACGAACGTCAGGGCTTGCGGACGTAGATGCGGTAGAAGCGACAGGAGCCGCAGGAGCCGGCGGGAACGGTCATTGTACCGTCCTCGCCGGGCATGTCGTTCGTCAGGATGTGCCAGGCGCCGTCCGTCAGGTTGGTGCAGTACTCGAGACGGTATAGGCGATCCACGACTCCGGAGAAACATATGATATAGTCGGTCAGGTTCGAAATCGCCCCTATGCAGAAGACCGAGTCCGGGTTTTTCGGGTTGGTGCCGGCGATGTGTTCGCCGAAGTTCGAGCATCCGTCCCCGTCGTTATCGAGATCCCGATCGGCATCGTCCAGTGGATTGAGGCCGTATTTCGTCTCCCACGTATCGGGCATGCCGTCGTTGTCGTCGTCGGGATCCTCCGAGTCGGGTATCCCGTCGCCGTCCGTGTCCTTCACGGGCCGGTGGTTCAGGACCGACGCGGGAATCGTCTCCTTCGCCAGGCCGGGCCCCGACCAGCTCGCCGTCAACGACTGTCCCCCGCCCTTCTCGAAGAAGGTCACGACGATATCGTGATGACCGGCTGCAAGCGTGATGCTGCCCGACTTCGTGGTGGTGCCGTGCAAACCGTCGTTGTCGACGATCTGCGCGCCATTGATGTAGAGCTTGCTACCGTCGTCCGATGCCGTATAGAACGTGTACTCGCCCGGCGTCTCGATCAGGATGCACCCCGTGAAGCGCAGCCCGAAGTCATTGTCGCGCAGTCGCACCCCGATGTTGAACGTACTGGTCGTTCCCTCGGCAACCGGCGTGAGTGCGTCGAAGTTGGGCAGCGCGCTCCAGCTGCCCTGGTAGTATTCGTAATGCACCCCCGGCAGTAGCGCCAGGTACTCGAAGCTGATGCTCTGCGCCGCGGCCATCGCGTTGCTCTTCACGTCGCTTATATTCGCCACGGTCAGCTCGTACCAGGTGCCTTCCGACAACGTCGATACGGTCAACTCGACGGTCTTGCCGTCGGCCTGCAGGAAAGCGCCCGACACGGTCACACCGTTATCGATGCTGTAGTTCCCCGTATTCTCCGCACCGTCGCCCCCGCTACCGGGGAGCACCTTCTCGTCGAAGACGACAGTGACGAGCGTCGAATCACCAGCGCTTGCGGCCGACACCACCTGCGGCCCCGAATTGTCCGCCGTGACATCCACCGTAACCGTGGCAGTATCCGTCAGACCGCCGGGGTCTTTCACCCGGTAGACAAACGTGTCCGTCCCTGTCCAAGCGGCGTTCGTGGCCGTGTAGATCACGTTGTCTCCCGACACAGCGGCCGTTCCGTGGGACGGGGCCGATGTGATAGTGTCGAGTATCAGCGACTCATTGTCGGGTTCCGTATCGTTGTCCAGCACCGGAATGCTCACATCGTTGCCGGCATCGACCGTTGCGGTGTCGTTCGACGCGATCGGCGGCGTGTTGACGGTGATCGTCTTCTCGGCATAGGCAACCGCGCGCCATTCGTCCATAACCATTGCCCGTACCTTGTAGCTGCCCGGTGTGTTGAACGAGTGTGTGAGCGTATTGTCGTCCGAGACGCTGTAGTCCGGGGTCTTTGTCCATCCATACGTGTTCATGTACCAGTGGACCTGGTACTCGAAGTCAACGTGCGGGCTATCGCTCCCGGCCGCGTCGGGATCGCTGAAGTTCACGGTGAAGGTCACGGGCTGTCCCGTGGCCGGCTTCGTCGTGTTGACGCTCAGGCCGCTCACGACAGGGGATATGTTGGTCGGCGCCACCTTGGCCGAAAGCGAAAGGTCGCCGTAGTACATGAAGCCGGTGTACTTGAACCTGGCGCTGCTCGACGTTTGCCTGATGCAGGACCCCCAGCTCTCGCCGTCATTCAGGTGACCCGACAGCCAGGAGTAGTTGTACAGGGCCCTGTCAATCCCGAAGTATCCGAAGTATGTATCATGCTCGGATGCGCAGCTAGTAAGGTTGCCGCCGAAGCCGGTGTACTGGTACTTGGCGACAGACCCGTTGATCTTCCCCGCCTGGCAGCCGGAAATGAAGCAGAACCGGCCCTGGTGCGGGCCGGTTCCGGTGGACGGTGAACCGTGGTCGCTACGGTAGATCACCTCGCCCCCCTCCCGCATGGGCGTGGAGATCGATCCGTTGGGCATGTCGTTCACGGTGTCCCAGATTTTGAGAAATGCGTTCAGGTAGTTCTGGTTGCGGCTGTAGCCCGAGTTCAGGCAGCGCCACGTTTCGCGTGTCAGCCGCGACTTGCCGGTCCGGTAGTGGTGATTGGCGTCGAGCGCGTTACGAAGCTGTTTCACGTCCGCGGAAGCGAAGCGGCTCACCCAGACATCGTCGGGTGTTTGGAGGGTGTTCTGGTTGAACGTGGTGAGGTCCCAGTAGCAGATATCCGCTTCCTTCGGTTTCGGCAGGTTGTAGCCGATCAGTATCGCGCCGCTCATCCAGTTCGAGTCATCGGTGTAGACCGACCGGAGGTAGTTCCACAGGCTTTCCACTCCTCCACTGCCCCAGACCTTGATCACCGGGGTCCAGTTCTCGCTCGACAGGTCGGCTTCCAGCCTGTGCACCTCGTTGGATATTTCGGGGTACAAGCTGCCCTGGACGACAACGGCAATCGTCATACCCGCGGGATCGCCCGCCTGCCGTACGAGAATCTCGACGGTTCCGGTGTTCGAGTCAGCCATGCTGTCGTTCATCTGCCATGTGAACGAGTCCGTTCCCGCGTAGTCCGTATCGGGGGCGTACTTGAAGTAGCCCGATGACGTGTTCGTGTAGGTAAGCCGGCCGTAGGCCGGCTGGGTCAGAATCTCAAACGTCTTTGATTGCGTATCCGGGTCCGTATAGGAGAGATAGACGTATTCCGAAGTCGAGTTCGCGAACGCTACGAATCTCTGGTCGTTCGCAATGGGCGCAACGTTCTCGGTAACATTGATGGTAACGGTTGCGGTACCGGACTCCAGTCCCTGCGGGTCGCGTGCCTTGTACGTGAAGCTGTCGGTGCCGGTGAAGCCGCTGTCCGGCGTGTACTTCTTCATGTAGTAGGTTGGCGAGCTGTAGTCGTCGAGAGTCCCATGCTGCGGCTGGCTCACCACAATGTGTTCGAGGTTGTACTTGCTCGAATGAGCGTCCTGGCTGTCCAGGTAGATATAGAAGTCCGTGGAGCCCTCTACCATGCTCACCGACACGTTCTTCACTGTGGGCGCGGTGTTCGCCTCGATGGTAACCGTCACCGTCGCCTCACCCGATTCCAGGCCCTCTTCGTCCTTTACCTTGTACTTGAACGTGTCGGTGCCCGTGGTCCCGTCGGACGTGTAGGTGACGTAATAGCTGTTTGTCGGGTAGCTGCCTGCATAGTAATACGTCACGGATCCGGAAGTCGGATTCTGCGTGATGATATGCTCCAGGTAGTATCTTGACGTTTCTGCGTCGCTTCCCGCGAGAGAGATCCGTATCTCGCCACCTTCCACGACGGTGGCGGACACGTTCCCGGCGGTGGGTGCGGTGGCAAGAGCCGAGGAGACAGGAACAGCAAGCGCGAGCAGAAACGCGATATGTGCCGTGGATTTCATTTGTATCTG
>Ga0272442_10005751_pt1 | contig 16487 bp, 12 predicted proteins | sample SSMForm2O_FD_200262 | JGI IMG/M metagenome (GOLD analysis project Ga0272442, IMG submission 200262) | Marine sediment archaeal communities from Little Sippewissett salt marsh, Falmouth, MA, United States - SSM-Form-2O | ecosystem: Environmental > Aquatic > Marine > Wetlands > Sediment ...
TCCTGCCGATAGTCGTGGGTCAGAATCATCACGCAGGAGACAGTCAGAATCACGCACAGCACAAAGCCCACCGTGAACCGAAGGTTAAGCAGGTTGTCATGAAGCTCCTTGGAGATAATCGTCTTTAACATCGGAATTGTCCTTTTGAAAGTTCCCTGGTTGAACTATCGCACGTCGTAACGCAGTAACGCCACGTAAGCGGCAGAAAAAGCGACAATGTTGAACAGGATCAGCACCAGCAGGTTGGTGAAACCCTCTGCATTCAAAACCTCTCTCACCGGGTTTCGCTGATAGGAAAAGATGGGCAATTCACCCTTATAGCTAGCGGTCTGAATATCAAACGGCTTATCCACGACAAGATTTTTGTACTGCAATACCGCCTGCTTGAGCCTTCGCTCCTCCAGCAGACCGGTGCCTGCAAGGTCGGTCGAAAGGAAAGTGAAAGCTGCGGTGGGTGAAAATCTCGTAATGTTTTTAGTGGCTGTAACCAGGCGGTTGAACCGGCCGCGGTAGTCGGAGATCAGCCTGTCGTTTTCCGAATTGATCGTGCTTGTAACCTTCTTTATAGCTTCTTGAACATCTTCCCAGCTTCTCAGCCCCATATTGTTCAGCTCAAAGACTTCCTTGATCCAGATCTGCTGCCTTTTCACCTCGAGCCGCTGAACCGAGGGAATTTCAACAAGCTGGCGGGCCAGGATGTTCCCCAGGTTGGGTATGACAAACACCAGGACCGCCCAGAGGAAAAGGGAAACGACCAGCGAGGAGGCTGAGCGGTGGCTGATGGCTGAAATAAACAGTCCCAGCGAGAAAAAGACCGCCAGATAGAACAGCGTACCAAGCAGAAAAAGTCCCAGCCTGAGCCAATCCTGGTTGTTCATCTGTACCTGGGGAGACACGGTCAACAGGATAACTCCCAGGAGCACGGCCAGCAAAAAAGGGACTACCAGGCTGGCGAACGAGCCGATCCATTTTCCGGTCAGCAGAACCGTTCGCCCCACCCTGTTGCTCAGCACCAGCCGCAGTGTGCCAGCCTCCTTTTCCCCGCTCACAGCGCTGAAAGCGAACAGCATGGCGCACAGAGCCATCACCACCTTGATCACATACAGCAGGTCAGGAGTGGTGAACAGCCGGAATATCTTGTTTACTGACTGCTGCTTGCTGCCCACATTGATCTGGCCGCCGAATTGCACCTCGTATGAGCGGCCCATGTTTTCATCCAGGCCCTTGGCAAAAATGGAAAGCGGCGTGGGTTGGATAATGGCCACGGGCTGGCTCGAATCGGGCCGGAGAACCTCGTAGTTTTCCACCCGAAGCTGGTAGTCGCGGTACATCACGAAAATACTGGTGAGTACCAGAATTACAGATAAGAGCGTGATCACTAAGAACTTGAAGCTGTGGATGTTCTCCAGGATTTCCTTTTGTACCACTGTACCTATCATGTCTACCTCACGTCATAATGGATAAAACCTATGAATGCGACTGCAAAGAACAGGACACCATAGAGCATCAGCACGCCCAGGTACGGCAGGGAGGCCGCCACGCGATTGCGCAGAGGCTCCTCCACGTAGCTGAAACGAGGGCGGCCGCTGATATCGAGGGGATCGTCCTTGATGTTCCTCCAGTCCGATATCCGTTTGCTGTCTTTTTCAGCGCTCTTTTCCCGACTGAACGTACCGGCCAGGGTAAAGTATTCCGAAGTGACTCGCTTTATGTTTTCTCTGCTGCGCATTCCTGTGCCGGCAAGATCGGCGGAGAGGTATATATAGTCGGCGTACGGAGAGATTGCGGCAATGTTCTTGGCTACCTCGGTCTGACGCTCTCCCTCGATTTTGAGCTGTGCCGAAATCTTTCGCATGTTCACCCATATCGGCCCCATAACCTTGCTGGAAATTGCCCGGGCTTCCTGGCGGTATATCAAGCCCATCTCTTTTATATCCGAGTCCGGAGCTTCCATTCCGGTCGTTTTCAGTCTATCGGCTCTTGGAATCGCAATGTATTCCCGGAACATGTCTCCGTATTCCTGCTCGTATTTCCGGTCGAGCTCGGCATAAAGCTCATCCATTTGCTTTTTAATCTCGCCGCCTTCTTCCATCCCTTTCATATACTTGTTGTACTCTTTTTCCACTTTCTTAAGCGACTCAATCGGGTAGAGTTCTGTTGATACGTATGGCCCCAGGTTGGGGATTACCAGCACGATAACAACCCAGAGCAGAATCGCTGTGAGAATGGAGATGGACGAGGATTTCGATAGCGCTGAAACCATCATTCCCAGCAGATAGAACAGGGAGATAAACAGCATCGAGGCCACGGTCAGTGCTCCGAACGCCGCCCAGTCCACCGGTTGCCACATCACGCCCGGGTCCAGCGAGATATAGATCGCGGCGCACAGAATAGAGAGCAGAAACGGGATAAGCAGGCTGGCGGTGCCGCCCAGCAATTTGCCGAACAAAACAGTGGCCCTGGACAATGAGTTGGAGCAGACCAGCTTCAGGGTGCCATTCTCCTTTTCCCCGCAGATTGAATCGTAGGAAAACAGCAGGCCCAGCAGGCTCAGAATGATCGAGACTATGAACACGAGATCGATAAACGGGAACACTTGCGGTACGAAGTTCGCATCGAAAGTGTCATAGCTGTCCGCGGTAAGGCCTGTTGCAACCAGGCTAAGGGCTGCGGGCTTCAGCAGCGGCCGCTCGATAAAGAAAGGGCTGATGGGCCCGTACTTCTCGATATTTTCCTCCTGCAGCCTGACATCGGTATAATAGTCCTGTGTGCGTTGATTGTGCGCACGGGCCTGGATAATCACGCAGGCGACTGTCAGCAACACGGACACCAGCAACCCGACAGAGAACCGCAGGTTAAGCAGGTTGTCGAAAAATTCCTTTATAATTATCGAGCGGAACATTGACGTGACCTCCCGAATAGATTCAAAGATTATCAGCGCACGTCGTAGCGCAGAAACAACACGTAGGCGGCGGCAAATACAACCAGGTTCTGCAGCAGTATAACCAGCAGGTTAACCAGCCCCCCGCTGGCCAGAATCTCCGCTACCGGCATCCTTTTGTATGTGAATACCACCGGTTTTCCGCCGTCCTCTCCGCCTGACTGTTTATAGACCAGTTGATGGTTCAAAATGGTCTTTTTGTACTGTTGTCTTTCCAAAACACCTGTTCCCGCGAAATCGCTGGCCAGCTGCGTGTAAACCGCTGTTGGAGATATGCGCGTGATTGCTTTGGACAAAGTCAGTTGCCGTTCGAATCTGGCCCGGGAATCCGCGAGTTGCTTGTCTATTTCCGGGAAATCCGTGACCCGCCCGTACCCTCCATCTTCTTCAATGCCCTGCTGCAGACGTTCCACGCGGGCCATATGCTGCCTAATCCGCAGAGTCTGCGCGGACTGGGTATTCGCCAGCCTGCTCGCTGCCAGTCCGCCCAGACCGGGAATGATAAAAACGAGCAGCACCCAGAGAAACAGCGAGATCACCAGTGCGGAAGACGACCTTGCGTTGATGCATGATACCAGCAGCCCCAGGGTGAAAAAGAACGCCAGATACAGCACTGAGCTGACCAGCACCATTGCCAGCTTAAGCCAGTTCTGAGCGTCCATCTGGATGTTTGGCGACATGTTGAAAATTATAGCCGTGATAAGCACCGCGATTACCAAAGATAAAATCAGGCAGGCCAGGCCGCTGATCCACTTGCCGATCAGCAGCTTGGAACGGCTGACATTGTTGCTTACGGCCAGTGCCAGTGTACGGGCCTCCTTTTCTCCGGAGACCAGGTTGAACGCAAAGAGCATCGCGCACAGCGAAAGGATAACCTTAACGACATAAAACAGATCGGGCGTGGTAAAGAGCTTGAACAGCAGGTTGTAAGCCTGCTCCGTCCCGCTGGCGCTGACAAAAGACTCGTCGATCGTAACCTGCTGGCAAAGAGCCTCATCCATCCCCCTGATCAAGATTGACATAGAAGCGGGCCTGAGCATTGTCTGGTTCTGTTTCATGGAGGGCAGCAGGTCAGCGTATTTTTCCATTCGGGATTCATAGTCCCGGTACATCACCAGGATGCTGGTAAAAACCAGCAGCAGGCTCACCGCTGTAATAACCAGAAAGCGGAAGCTGCGTAGATGCTCCAGCAATTCCTTTTTGATTACCGTGCCCAGCATGTCTCACAACCTCCGGTTAGAGTCTTTAACGAATCAGCGCACATCACTGCGGCTGAAAGCGGCAAAAGCAGCCATGGCCAGCACCAGGTTCCAGAGAACCAGGCCGGAGATATCAAGCAGGGCGTAATGCAAGCTTTGTTTTACTGAAGGCCGGCTTGGGGAAAACCTCGGGAAATCGGACTTGTCGCCCTGGTATTCCTCGGGCCTTGGAGAGCGCAGAATAATTCTTTTTCCCTTGAATTCCGAGCTTGCTGCAAATGACCAATTGGTCACCCCTACCAGTTTGCCTACCTTTTTCAATACGTAATTATCATAAACCGAAGAATAGGCCATGATGTCATCGAGAAAGCGCTGTTCGCTGGCCAAGCCCGTTCCGGCGATATTTTCCGAGGCGTATTGCAAAAGAGTGGTGGGAGACAGCCGGGAAATGTTCCGCGCCAGCATTTGCCTCCGGCTGATTGCATTATCATAAACAGTATATAATTTCGTCAATTCCTCCTGCAGTTGATCAAAAGCGGCGTCGGTTTGCCGGTAAAGTTCCGCCTCGGTTTCAAATTCTCCCTTTCTGGCTTTATCTATAATCGGACGGAGCTTCTCACCCATCAGTTTTCTTATCGCCTGGGAGCTGACCATTTTTGCAGTCTGATACTCGCCAGGAGTTTCGGAAAACCTTTCGGCAAGGATCCCCGAGGTATTGGGCACCATCACTACAAACAGCACCCACAATGCCAGTAGGACCAGCAGGACCAGTGACGACTGGTGAATCAGGGAGGATAGGGCTAAACTGAGGAATGCGAAAACAGACAGATAGATAAAAGCGGAAATAAAGGTCAGGATGATTCTCAATACCAGCTCGGTATTTAGAACATGCGGCACTTTGAATCCGCTGATCGCCAGACTGATCAGCATCCCGGTCGCCAGGGGAATGATCAGAGCCAGCACAATGGCGACATATTTTGCCCCGAGCAGTCCGGCCCGGCTGATTGGATTGGAAAGGGCCAGGCGGAGAGTCCCCAGCTCCTTTTCCCCTGAAACGGCGCGGTAGCCGAGCAATATTGCATAAAGGCTGAATATGATCTTGATAATAAAGGCCCAGTCCAGTTCCGGAAGGTCGGGAAGTTTGAAATTCTGGGAACTGGCAGGCACCGGAGATAAAAAACCTTTCTGATGCAACTGGTATCCCGGGGGGCTGAATTTATCCCCGCCCTCGGCAAGAAACAACAACAGGCTCGGCTGCTTGTAAAGCGGGAGAGAAACAGTGCTCGGATCATCCCAGGTATCAGCCGTTTTCTGGTCGTACCAGTTTTGCTGCCTGCTGTATTTAGCGCTGAATATCAGCCCGTTGGCAGAAAACAGGATGATACTTATAATCAACAGCACGATAAACTGGATGCTTTGAAAGCAATCTAGCAATTCTTTTCTGATTACCGTTTTCATCAATTCATCTCACGTCTTTCCTTAAGAACCCATTGTAAGCCAAGCCAAAGAAAATAATGCCGAACAGAAACAGAATCATCGCATCATAGATTATGCCCTTGAAACTCTCGGCTAGGGTTTCCCGGCCATAGTCGAACTCCGGCAGTTTCGATTTCCTGAAAGCCTCCCTGTCTTTCCAGAGCAACTTCCCCCGCTCCACATGCTTGCGCCAGTGGCGGGGAACTGCTTCCAGGAACCTTTCGACCTGATCCATGCCGGTACGGGCAAGGCGGTTCATCATCTCATCATAGAGAACAGCCGGAGAAAAAATCGAAATCCTACGTGCAAGCTGCGCCTGCCCGGTAAACAGGTTTCCGCATTCCAGATCAACCTGATACTGCAGCTCTGCCCGTCTGGACCTAATTTCATCGTTTCTAAGGCTTAATTCCGTCGATGGTCTTCCACCATTCTTAAAGGCATTACTAAAAGCGTTTGAAATCTCCTTTGATTCTTTTTCATAGGGTGCCCATGCCGCCTCTTTCTGCCGGGTGATCTCCTCCTGGCCTGGTAGTTTTTGCAGTTTTCGGGCGAGCACCAGACCCAGATTGGGATAAATTATCAGCAGAACCACCCATACCTGAAGCAGCACGATCAGGCTCGTTGCCGGGCGGTTGACCAGTACGGAGACAAACAGGCTCAGTGTGTAGAAACTCCCCAGATAGAGTGCCGAAACTGCAAACATCCCTCCAAGCCGAATCCATTCCCCCCTGCCGAGAGCGATTACGGGATCGGAAATCAGAATCAGCAGGGCCAAGAGAGTGGCTATCAGAAGGGAAACCAAAACGATAATTCCGCCGCCGATAAACTTGCCTAGCAACAGACGGTCTCTTGGCAGGTTGTTGGCCAGAGCCAGTTTTAAAGTCCCATTGGATTTCTCCTCGGAAACCGCATTGTAGGCCAGGAAAATAACCAGCAGGCTCAACACCACCCGCACCACAAAGGCAAAATCAACTGCCTCGAACCCAGCCATGATCCGGTTGTGCCGGCTCCTGTACCAGCCCATGTAACCGTGGGTTCCATAAGGCAGAGAACCAGAGGTTATTTCGACCTGGTTGCCAAGCCTTCGGTCTTTACCCTGAACCAGCACACTCAACAACTCCGGGGAACGGTATACCCGGACATAGGTAATATCGTTTTTCGTTTCCTCGCATGCCGCCAGGTAATCCGCGTGGCGCTGCCTGTACTCGTTGAGGCTGATAAAAGTGCTGACTGTCACCAGTACAACGGTGATCAGCAACCCGATCAAGAACTTAAGGGATTTCAAATACTCCTGGATTTCGCGTTTGATTATCGTTCGCAACATTCCATATTCCTTTTGAAAATCAAGACATCCAATCAAATCGCAGTATTTAGTTCATAGCCGCTTCATCAATTCATCCACTTCACGGGGAGTGTTGCATTGCTCCACTTCCTTCCGGTCAGCCGGTTTTACTTTCTTAAGCAGTATCCCCCTGGCTTTTTCGAAATTGCTTTCATCAATAAAACCTTCAACCCAGGTAACCCTGGATATTTCATCCAGAGGCTTGAGAAAAACATAGCCCCGGGCGATATCGTCGAACGTCACGTAGTTCTGGAATGCAAAGAAATAGCTGGCCCGGTCCCTTAAAGGGGCAAACGGCGAGCTTTCCACATCGAATCCAACCGGAGTGTCAGCGCCCATCGCGATTATCCGCTCAAGCAGCCCGGGCAGAACCGGACTTGCGCCGCCTTCCGGTTCTCCGGAAAAAAATTCCGGACCGAAATGCCGTTGATGCAGGCAGATCTGGAAAATCCGGTCACCGTATTTCTCATGAAGGATATATCCGAACCTTCGGGGCGTTTCACCCATTAATTTGCCCTTTATCACCAGCGGCTGCCTGTAGTGTGTGAAAGAGTGGTTATAGCCTATCTGCACCAGGGCTTTTACGCCTTTATCGAGTATCTCCCGGCGCACGACTCCGGCCATGTGATTGTCCCGCCTCACCATTTTGATAAAATCATCCGGCTTCTTCCACAGGGAGCCGCAGAGAAGGTCATAGCCGTCCCAGTCGCTGTCCAGTGCAACGATCCTGAGCTTTTCCGCCTCCGGCGGCAGCTTACGATTCACTTCCCAGACGGCTTTGAGAATATCCATGTATTCCCTGAACCCCCAGATCGGCCAGGGGCAGTCCCGGAAAAGGCGCAGGGCAAGCTGATCATCGTAAATTTCACCGCTCACCAGTTGATTTATCAGAGCGGTGTTTTTGTATTTAAGGACTTCCATTGCGAAACACCTCACCCCGGCCCGGTGATACAGCGGTTCCATCAGCTGGCAGATAAACTCGCAAGTCTCTTTCTGCTCGTGAATCTCTCCCAGAATGACAACATCGTGGTCTTTGAATTTGCCTGTCACGTATTCGACCGGAGAGGCCCCGTTCTTCTCCAGATATGCGAGAAAGGGCTGGTAGTCGCTCTCTATTAAATCCGCCACATCGACTGCCGCAGGCTTCAATACGTTTTTCTCCTGGATCTTTTTCGCCCGGTGAACTGAGTACAGCTTGGCCGAAACAACCAGCATCAGAACCAGACCGATTGTAACCAGGCAGCCCCATTTAAGCTTTTTCTTCATCATTATTTCCCTTGCTGTTAACCGTTTCCAGACAAAAAGCCTGTCCTGACAAAGCAGGCGAATCTCAAACCTTATCGCACATCGTATTTCAGAAAAGAGACAAACGCCCCGGTGAAAAAGAGTACGTTGAAAAACAGCAGCACGGCGCCGAACGGCAGCACGACTTTGAGCCGCTCGGCCGGGGACTGGCGCTTGTACTCGAAACGCGGCCGGCCGCTGAGGTCCGGCCCGGTATCGCCTGGCGGATTTTCTACGGCATTGGAAATCTTCCGTCGGTACTCCCGGAGTTGCGAGTAGAAAGCGCTCGACTGGCGGCTGTCATATTCGCGGTTTTCCATCCCGGTGCCGGCCAGCTCCGTGGCCAGGTAGAGATAGTTCGCAAAGGGGGAGACGGCGGAAAAGTACCGGACCAGCCGGGTCTGCTTTGCTGTCTCCAGCTTGGCCAGGTTGACCAGTTTATCGAGTTCCGCGACATGATTTCTATGTAAAGCGTCCTGGATGTCATAGTCGTCCTTGGCGTATTTCTGCCAGATTCTCTTGATCGGCGAATCCGGGGCCTGTTCGCCGACCAGCAGCTCTCGCTCGGCGCGGTCCATATTCAGGCAGTTGCTGAATATCTGGCCGTATTCCTGCTCGTAGCGGCGAGTGTTCAGGTCCCGTTGCTTTTCCAGGTTATCGTAAAACCTGATCCATCCGCCCCGCGATACTTTTTTTAGAAACTCATCGGCTGTTTTCACCGGTTCGATTTGCGCCGCCAGATATGGGCCAAGGCTTGGGATGATAAACACGAAAACAGCCCAGACCAGCACTGCGGTCAGCACCGAAGTGGAGGCGTTCAGGCTCATCGCCGAAATCATAAGGCCGAGCAGGTAGAACACCGAGATAAAAGCGACCGAGGCCAGCAGAATCAGCATAACTTCGGTCCAGTCGGCCACATTGAGCTGCATCCGGGGGGAGAGGCTGATATAGATCATCCCGACGAGGTAGGAAACCACCAGGGGCAGCAGGATACTGGAGGAGCCGCCCAGCCACTTTGCCAGGATCAGTTTCGCGCGGGGCACCGCGTTGCTGTGGATGAGCCTCAGGGTGCCGCGCTCGCGCTCGCCGCAGACTGCATCGTGGCTGAACAGCACTGCAATCAGGCTCATGATTACCGACACGATGAACACCAGGTCCAACACCGGAAACATCTTCACCAGGAAGTTCTCGTCGAAAGACAAGTCCGGGCTGAGTTGCAATCCATTGACCAGCGGACTGAGCGGCTTCGGCGGGATCAGCGCTTGAGGGGACATCATGTGGACCTCGACCGCCGTGAACCCGTCGAGGAACTCTTCCTGGGAGGTATCTGCTAAGCGATAGTCCTCCAGCCGCTTGTCGTAGCTGTTTGCCTGAAGTACGATGCAGCCGATTGTCAGCAGCACCGAAATAAGGATGGCGACCTGAAAGCGCTGGTTCAGCAGGTTGTCATGGATTTCTTTTTCGATGATCGTCCACATGAGGGCATCCGGGGTTTGAGGACATTTACGGGCTCAGCGAGCATCGTAGCGCAGGAACAGGACATAGGAGACCGCAAACACGACCGCAGTCTGAAGCAGCAGCAGGGCAAGGTTCAGCAGGCCGCCTTGGACAAGCACATGGCCCTGGGACAGGCGCTGGTAGGTGAAAGCCGGGTAGTCGCCTCTCACCCGGCCGCTCCGGGTGCGTGGCAGGCCGAGATAGATGTCCCGATACACAAGTAATGAGCGTTGCAGGTTCAGCATTTCCAGCATCCCGGTATTGGAGAGGTCCCCGGCCAGGAACGCGTATGCCCCCGCGGGTGACAGGCGGATCAATGCCCGGGAGAGGGATACCAGCCGGGCGAGCCGGGCGCGATAGTCGGAAACGAGGGCGTTCTTTTCGGGATCGTGTTCTCTGGGGTCGAAAGCCTCTGCCCTGTCGCTACGTTCATACTCGGAAGAAGCCCTTGCCTGGTCCATATACGCATGCTGGCTCTGCACCTTGTATCTCTGGTGCGAGGGGACAGCGACAATCTTTCCAGCCACGATATTCCCGAGCCCGGGCGCCACGAACACAAGTGTCACCCAGAGCAGCAGAGCGACGCTCAGCGCGGCGGCGCTGGTGCGGCTGGCCGTGGAGACCAGCAAACCGAGCGAAAAGAAAAACCCCAGGTACACCAGCGTCGTTATCAGAAACAGGGCCAGCTTGAGCCAGTCTTGAAAGCCGAACTGGACGTTCGGGGCCAGCGAGACCACGGTCAGGCTTACCAGGAACGCCAGAGTGAACGGCAGCACCAGGCAGATGAATCCCCCGGCCCACTTACCCGCCAGCAGCTTGCTCCGGGCCAGGCTCGAGGCAAGCATCTGGCGCAGGGTGCCGTCCTCCTTTTCCCTCGTGACCAGGTTGAAAGAAAAAAGCATCGCGCACAGGGAGAGGATAATCCAAGTTACGTAAAACAGGTCTGGGGTATCGAACAGGCGGAACAGCTCGCTTGAAAAATCTTTCAGGTTGGATATGGACAGGATACCAAAATCCCTGTGAGTCTCGTAGAGCGAGCATAGCTGCATGTCCAGCCCTCTGTTGAAAATCGCCAGGGGCGAAGGCTTGAGCAGGGAGCTGGTGTTTGCGATGTCGGGTAATTGTATCTCGTAAGCCCGGGTGCGCTGGTTGTAATCGTTGTACATCACGAAGACACTGGAGAACACCAGCACCAGGGTGAGCAGCATGATCGCCTGGAACTTGAATCCGTACAGGTTCTGCTGGATTTCTTTCTTGATGACTGTGCCCAGCATGCCTACCTCACATCATATTTCAGAAAAGAGACGAACGCCCCGGTGAAAAAGAGGATGATCAGCAGGCTTAAAATCGTGAAATCCGGGATAGCGCGCACCAGCGAGCTTTTCAGGTTCTCGGGCTTGAATTCATGCTGCGGCATGTCGCTCAAGTCCGGCTTGACCTGTTCGACCGAACCCAGTTTCAGATTGCGCATCATTTTGACATTGACCCAACTGGCGAACACGGATGTGTAGGATCTGATCGACTGGACAAAGCGGTCGTTCTCGTTTATACCTGTCCTGCTCAGGCTCATCGCGCCGAACATCAGTGAAGAGGCCGGCGAGAGGCGGGAGATATTGAAAGCCAGCCCCTCCTGTTTCTTTTTCCGGGCCTGGTATCCGGTTTCTATTGTAGCGTTTTTTTCTTCCTGGTAGGCCAGCATTTCTTTCTGGCTCTGCTCGAGGAACTCCTTAAACTTTTCCTGGAAAGCCTTGCCTTCCTCCGGTGTCTTGGGCCTGTTTTGCTCCATCCATTCATTCAGGCTCTGCTGATACCCCATGTAGGCTTCCTGTTTGACAGCATCTTTCTGTGCAGCGATTTCCTGCGCCGATGGTACGGGAGAAATCACACCGGCGGTAATCACCGCGGCCTTGGGAATGATCGTGACAAACGTAACCCAGACCATCAGCAGAACGAGCAGGCTGGTGGAGGAACGCAGGGTGCGGGCCGAGACAAAAAGCCCGAGGGTGAAAAAGACCGAGATGTAAAGAATGAACATCAAGAATATCAGTCCGATTCTCAGCCAGTCCTCGCGCAGAAGGTTAACATCCGGGTAGATGGTGAGAATCAACAAGGCGATGATCAGGGGAATAACCAGCGGAAGAATCAGGCTGATAAAGGAGCCGATCGCTTTGCCCAGAATCAGCCTGTCGCGCGGCAGGCTGTTGGCCAGGGCCAGCTTGAGAGTGCCCTGTTCCTTTTCGCCGGAAATAGCGTCAAAGGTGAAAAGAATGGCCAGCAGGCTGAGCACAATGCGCACGATAAAGGTCAAATCCAGCTCGCCGAAAATGGCGAACGCGGGGCTGGAGCTATATTTCGAATCCCCGAGACCGGGATCGATGTTTGTACTCACTTTAGCACTTTTACCTACCGCATTCTGCACTCCGGTTACTATCGTGCTCAGCACCTGCGGGGTCTTTGTTACTGTAAATCCGTACCCGGCAAGAGTCATATAGTTAGGCTGGCTCTCCAGGTTGGACCTGTTCAGGGCCACTGAGGCATGATATTCTCTCAGCTCGGCCCGGTAATTGTTGATTCCCGTGAAAACGGCGAGCAGGACCAAAACTGTGCAGAGCAGGAAGGTAAAAACAAATTTCAGGCTGGAGATTGTATCCAGCAGCTCTTTGAAAATGATATCGCGCAACATGGAGCACCCGCTTATCTTTTGGAAAAGTGAGAGTATCAGTATCCTGCCTTTCGGGATGGCAGGAGAAAGGTGCTTATGTGCTGTGTTGGCCTTAAGCCACGGCTTCCTGCATGTATTCCAGGTAGATCCGCTCCAGGTTGTCCTCGAGGAATTCCTCCCGCGTGCGCACCATCACCAGGCGGCCTTCTTTCATGATCCCCACCCGGTCCGCGATCTCCTTGGCCCGGAAAATATCGTGCGTGCACATCAGGATTGCCTTGCCCTGATTGCGCAGGCCGGCGAGAATCTTGATAAACTCGGCCGCGGCCTTGGGGTCCAGCCCGGAGGTGGGCTCATCCAGCAGGATATTCTGGGCGTCCTTGATTATCGCGATCGTGATCCCGAGTTTCTGCCGCATGCCCTTGGAATAGTTCTTCACCCGCATCTCGAACGAGTTCTCCGGCAGGCTCACTTTCCGCATGTACATGTGGTAGTCCTCTTTGGTCAGGCTTTTCTTGCCGCCGAGCTTGGCGAAGAAATCCAGGTTCTGCCTGGCGGTGAAATTGCCGTAGAGCATCACGTTCTCGCTCACGTAAGACACGTACTTCTTTGCCTCCAGCGGGTCTTTGGTAACATCGATTCCGTTGATCAGGGGCGTGCCGCTGGTGGGGTCGATAAAATTGAGGAAAAGATTGATCGCGGTGGTCTTGCCTGCGCCGTTTGCTCCGAGAAGGCAGAAAATCTCGCCCTCCTCGACCTCCAGGTTCAGGTGGTCCAGGGCCAGAAGGCCGTCCTCGTAGCGCTTGGTTAAATCGGTTGCCTGTAACATGAAAAGCCTCCGGAAAAAGTGGTAATCAGTGAGTTGTCAGCGCACATCGTATCGATTGAAAGCCACAAAGCCTGCGGCAAAGAACAGGATGTTAAAAAACACCAGAAGCAGGATATCGATCCATTCGGATCTAAGAGCCGCCCCAAGTGAAATATGCTTATAATTCGACATATGGAAGACTTTGAGTTTCCCAAGCTCAAAACCTTCAGCAGTCTGCGTGGAGGATGAAGTTCCCCATCTGCCGCCATATGTTTTGACAATATATTTGTCATAAAGAGCCTCTCTGACCTCGTTTTGAAATTCCCGGGCATTTTCGTAAAAATTCCCGGTTTCCCGCGGCCCGTTGCCTGATATTTCGGAAATCACATAGCTATAGCAGCTGGCCGGTGAGATCCGCGAGAGATTGACCGCAATCCTGCTCTGTGTCTGCAGGTTATTGGCAAACTCTCTTTCAATATTTATAAGCGCCGTGTTAAGGCGCTGCCGATATTTTTCTTCGAGAGGAATTTTTTCTTCATCATACTGAGCGTAGGCTTTTTTCATTGCCCCTTCCGGCCGCGTTGTCGTAAAACCGGGGTCTAAATCGTAGGCAGCCATTAATTTCTCGAATAATTCCCTTCTTTGCAGGTCCAGTTCTTTTTCCAAATTCTCCCTGATAAGCTGTTTCTCGATGTTCACCACCTGTTCAGACTTTACCGGATAGACCACCTCGGCAATCATGGGACTTATCCTGGGTACGGCCAGCACAAGAATGACCCAGACAAAAACGACTGCAGCCATGGAGGTGATTGAACTGTGGGTGAGCGTGGAAACCAGCATTCCGAGATTGAGCATGGCAAAAATGAAAAGCAGGGTGACAAGAAATATCACAATGAAGGCTTGAAAAAACTCACCTGAAAAGGGGTTCAAGACACTGGAAGCATTTAACAGCAGCACTCCGATCAGCATCGCAATGATCAGCGGGATGAGAAACACGAGAAAATTTCCCAGCACTTTTGCCAGATAGACCTGCGAGCGCGCTGCTGAGTTTGCCACGATCAGCCGGAGAGTGCCTTTTTCCTTTTCGCCCGAGATACTGCTGAAAGTAAATATCAGGGCCAGGATCGAGAGCACGAAACCGGCGCTGAAAAGAAAATCCAGCCTTCCGAAAAGAAGCGCTTGCGGATTATTAATCCCTTTTTCGTTGCTGATTGCGAAATTTCCCCCTCTTTCGGTCAGGACTTTATTGGGCAGGTAGTCCTCAAGGCCGATAGCAAAAACGCTCCTCTGCAACGGCGGGCGGTAGCCCTCCGCCCTGAAATTATACGTTATCTTTCCCTGTGATTTCTGCTCGTAAAGCCTCATTGATTCACGGTACTCTGTGAGCCTCTGCTCGTAATTTTTCAAAGCAGCGTACATTCCCAGCGGGATAAGCACGAGGCAGAGCAGTACGGAAAAATGAAAGCGAAAATTATGGATTGTTTCCTGGATTTCCTTAATCACCAGTGTGCCAAACATGATTCCTTCCTATTTCCGGGTTATTTTTATCCTGCACAGTGCAACCGGGCTCTGAGAAATCCCCCTCAGTACCCCTTTGCCAAAGGGGGATACAGGGGGATTTACCTCCTGCTGATCTTGATTCCGAAAACCACTATTCCCACCACCAGGCCTACCAGGGAGAAAATCAAAACCGCTGTCCAGAGAATCTCCGCCTTGGCCCGCACCTGGATACGCACGGTCTTGTCCTCTGTTTCCACGCTGCGGTTGTCCGCCATGGCCTCTGTCTTGATTTTCACCTCCTGCGCGCCCACGCCCACGTCCTCAGGGGGCAGGAAGGCCAGGTGCACGATCTGCTCTTTCTCCGGCTCGAGCGAGCGGATCAGGTCCGGCTGAACACTTGAGCGCCAGTGAAGGGGATTGTCCGTTGAGATCTTGATATTGTCCAGCCTGCGGGTGCCGTCGTTGCGCACGGTGACATCCATCATCACGCTGTCGCCCACGGTGATCTCGTGATACAGGCTCAGCGCGCGCACCTCGATCCGCCCGACACCGCGGGGAATGAGCTCGAGCTTGACCCAGCCGCTCTGGACCGCCTCGATCTCTTCCTCGGACAATGTCCGGCCGGCCAGATCACCGGATTGCTCATACTGCTCCAGGGAGATCGCCAGGGCGTAGAATGTCATCGGACGATCGATCACCACCTGCTCGTCGTCCCGGTCCGGCAGGTAGGTCTTCAAGGCCAGCTTCTTGATATTCACCCCCTGGGTGAACTTGACCTGGGAGAGCCTGGCATTTGTTTCGGAGTCTATAAAATCGTAGCTTATCTGCCGCGGAAGGTTCACCACCAGCAGCTTGTAGATATCGTCCCGCGCGGAGAAACGCTCGAGAGAGAGGTCGAAAGTGGCTGTGGCGCCCAGGTTGATCTCCTGGGAGAACTGGGTGGAGTTGATATCCACAAAGCTGGAGGCAGCGTCTTTTTCCAGAAAGATGTTCTTGTTGTCTTTCTTCCCGCTGTAATTCAGGCTGACCTGGAGGCTTTCCACGTCACGCAGCAGGCCGAAATCCACGTTCGAGGCCTTGCCCAGCTCCAGGCTCGGAATCCTGATCTCGTAAGGAGTGCCGATAATCGTCTCATCTTTCAGGTTTACCAGGGAAACGAAAATGTTGTAGACTTTGCCTGAGTGCATCTCAGGGGTGAAAATATCGAAATGCTCCCGGAATTGGTCGAGATACTCCTGGTTGCCTTCCATCGTGCTGCGCAGGGTCAGTTTCACCCGCCTTTCACCCTTGCGGGTCTGATACTTGATCCCCTTCTCCACGATGATATAGGACTGCTGCGCCATCACCCTGAGGATCAGTTTCTGGTAATCCACTTCCGAGCTCATCAGCTCATTCTTGGACTTGTTGTACTCGTCCTCGCTGATAGCCTTGCTCTCGAAAAGCTTCCTGTCGTTCTCCAGCTTCTGCCTGGCGATCTCATAGGCGGCCCGGGCCTTTTTCAGGTCGAGCAGCAGGGAGGCCTGGTCATCCTGGGCAAATGTGGATGCAGGGGCAAGACACAGTGCAATAAAAAGTGCGATGGTCAGATTTTTCAATAAACCGCTCATCAATCACTCCTTGGTCTGGAAGTATTCTTCTTCCACAAGATAGCTGCTGTTGTTCTTGAAATCCCAGAGGGTTTTTCGCTTCAGGTCCGCGTTAGCCAGTTGATAGGTGATATATGCGTTGAGGTAGTCCAGCTGGGTTGCAGCCAGCCTTTCCTGTTCGGTACCCAGCTC
>Ga0272442_10005752_pt1 | contig 16485 bp, 26 predicted proteins | sample SSMForm2O_FD_200262 | JGI IMG/M metagenome (GOLD analysis project Ga0272442, IMG submission 200262) | Marine sediment archaeal communities from Little Sippewissett salt marsh, Falmouth, MA, United States - SSM-Form-2O | ecosystem: Environmental > Aquatic > Marine > Wetlands > Sediment ...
AATCGAAAAAATTGCAGAGTGAAAAAAAGGAGAGAAAAGGAAGAAAGAAAAGGAGAGAAAAGGAAGAAAGAAAAGGAGAGAAAAGGAAGAAAGAAAAGGAGAGAAAAGGAAGAAAGAAAAGGAGAGAAAAGGAAGAAAGAAAAGGAGAGAAAAGGAAGAAAGAAAAGAAGAGAAAAGGAAGAAAGAAAAGAAGAGAAAAGGAAGAAAGAAAAGGAGAGAAAAGGAAAGAAAAGAAGGAAAAATTGATAAAATCGGAGGAAATTGGCCAATTGAAACAACGTCCTGACCCGAAAGCAAACAGGACATAATTAAAGATCAGATGCTTCCTGCAGGGACGAGTTCATCCAGCAGGTTTTTTGCGTCAACCTCGATCTTTTCAATAAGCTCTTTTCTATAGGCAATTAGCTTTTCATCCAGTTCCCTGTTTTCTACAGCTATTATCTGGGCGGCGAGAATTGCAGCGTTGTCCCCTCTTCCGATTCCCACACATGAAACCGGGATCCCGGTGGGCATCTGGGCAATGGACAGCAGAGCGTCAATTCCGTCAAGTGCAGAGTTAACGGGAACCCCTATAACAGGCTTTATCGTACTCGAAGCGACAACTCCTGGCAGGTGAGCCGAAAGCCCGGCAATGGCGATGAAGACCTTTACACCGTTCTTATGAGCATTATCAATTATTTCGGCAAGCCTTGCCGGCGTCCTATGGGCGGATGCAACCGTAATTGCATACTCGATACCGAATTGGTCAAATATTTTAATTGCTTTTTTCGCGACTTCTTTATCCGACTTGCTGCCAAGTATTACTACAACATCTGTCATTGGTTTACCTCATCGTGAATATGAAAACATATGATAGATGATATGAGAATATATGATAGATTATTTAAACATTTACCTTGCAAGCAAAAAAAGGTAAAGAAAAGGTCAGCAAGAATCAACAAGAAAAAAATCAAGAAAAACAAAATAACCGAAAAAAAATCAAGAAAAACAAAATAACCGAAAAAAAATCAAGAAAAACAAAATAACCGAAAAAAAAATCAAGAAAAAGAAAAAAATCAGGCGAATTCGGAAAGAATTGCCTTGATTTCTTCAAAGACCACGTTGATGTCCCTGGTGCCATCGATAGTCCTTAAGACGCCAGTTTCATCATAGTATTCGATGAGGGGCTGGGTCTGCTTCTTATAGACATCGAGCCGGTTCTGGACAGCATCTGCAGTGTCGTCGGCGCGCTGGTAGACTTCAGCGCCGCAGGCGTCACAGATTCCTTCATTTTCAGGCGGGTTGAAGGTCTTGTGGTAGCTGGCCCCGCACTTGCACATCAGGCGGCCGCTGATCCTTTCAACCAGGTCCTCGTCCGGGACTTCGAAGTTGAGGACAACATCGATGGGCTTTTCGATTTCTACAAGGATTTCGCCCAGGGCATCAGCCTGGGGGATAGTCCTGGGGTAACCGTCCAGAATAAAGCCTTTTTCACAGTCGGCTTCTGTCAGGCGGTTCTTGATAATTCCGATCAGCACTTCATCGGGAACAAGTTCACCTTTGTCCATGTATTCCTTTGCCGCTAGGCCCAGTTCAGTTCCTTCCCTTAAATTTGCCCGCAGGATGTCGCCTGTTGCGACCTGCGGGATCTTGTAGTATTCAACCAGTTTTTTAGCCTGGGTGCCTTTCCCGGCACCCGGGGGCCCGAAGAGTATAATATTCATCCGAAGATCCCCATTTTTTACAATTGTGTCTCTTATTTTCCTGGGTTGTTCTTTTTAGCTTGTTGCTCGATTCCTTGCTGTAGGTATTAAGTTCTCAATCCTTACTGCTCTCCGAAGAACGAACGCATCAACGGGTGCATCTCCATCATCTGCTCCGAGGCAATGTCCTCGTACAGGCGATAGACGATACTCACAGTCAGCAGCAGGCCCGTACCCCCGGCACTTCCGAGCGTACCCAGCAGACTTGCGACCAGGGTCAAAAGCCCGATGAAAGCTCCACCGATAACGGTTACCTTGGGGATGTAGCGCTGCATGACCTTTTCAATGCTGCCGATATTCCTCCTGAACCCGGGGATCTGCATCCCTGAATTAAAGATCTTCTGGGCTGTAGGCTTGGCACCCATACCCGTGGTCTCAATCCAGAAGAGGGCAAAGATAATCCCGCCTCCGATCAGCATAACTGCGTCGGCAAAGACGTGGAGCCCGATCTGCCAGATAGCCGGAGCCGGAGCCCCGTACCCTGCGAAAGATTCCCGTACAAGGGACGGGATCCAGTCATACGGGCTGTGGATAGGAGCCAGATAGTACATAATTCCGTTAAGAGGCTTCGAGCCACTGAATTCTCCAAAGAGTGTTACCCCTCTACTGTAGAGAATGATCCCGATCATCTGGATGTTAGCCTGAAGAGCCCTGACAAGAATCATGGGCAGAACGGATGCGTATATGAGCTTAACAGGGAAGCGGCCCCTGGCACCCCTCACAGCGCTGTGGGCAAGAGGGATTTCAATTCTCGTACTCTCCACAAAGACCACAAGCAGGAAGATAAGAACCGTGCTCATGAGTGCAAGAATTCCTCCCCTGACAAGCAGGAACATCAGGCCTTCGCCGGAGAAGAGGTAATCTGCCCCGACATTCTGGGCGATGTAGATCCACTTGGGGATCAGGCCTACCGGAAGCCCGGAAGAATCAAGCTGCCAGTTAAAGATCCCTGTCACGATCTGCTGGGAGATTCCCGCAACAATGAAAAGCCCGACTCCGGAACCGATACCCCACTTGGAGACAACTTCATCCATGAAAAGGATAAGAGTGCCTCCGATGAAGATCTGTATGAGGAGCAGTAAAGTGATCACTCCCAGGCCTACACCAAGTTCAGCGGCAAGCCCCGGGTCAGGCTGGATATACCCACCAAGGAGCTGCGGCAGGGCTTCCAGAAGGATCATCACAAAGACAAGGAACTTCTGGGCTCCCTGGAAGAACGCCTGGTCTCTCGGGTCTGAGAGATTAAGGTTGATAATATCCGCCCCGACAAGGAGCTGCAGGACAATGGAAGCCGTGACGATCGGACCGATACCGAGGAGGATGAGTGACCCGGAGGCCCCGGCAAAGAAAGCACGGTATGATTCAAAAAGGTCGATCGAATCCTGGGACATCCCGAAAAGCGGTACGTTTGCAAGAGCAAAGTACAGCATCAGTATCCCAAGGGTCCACCACAGCTTATCCTTAAAATGAACATGTTTTTCAGGACTTGCAACTGCAGGTAACCTGTTAAAAAACGGCTCTAACGTTTCCCTGAGAGTCATCGATTACACCATTTAAGAAAGTACAATTATTTTAACAGTTATATGTTTCTGATTTGACATAAATCATATCTTCGATAAGATGCTTGCTATATAACTTCGTATAATGCTACATAGCTTCGTATAAAACACTTGCTACATAGTTTCATGTAAGCTACATAGCTTTGTATAAACACCTGTTACATAACTCGTATAATGCAACATAGCTTCGTATAAAACACTTGCTATATAACTTTGAATAAAACATTTGCTATATGGCAGATCTTATATGAAAAGGTAACTGTCAAAAAGAATAAATAAGTAATGCCAGTGTGACATTACTTATTCGGCATCAATACAGCTACCGCCAGCGCCTTCTATCTTTTCGCGAGCAGTTGCCGAGAATTCTTCTGAGGTAATCGCCAGGCTCTTGGTGACACGTCCGCTTCCAAGCACCTTCTCGATTCCGAGATTTTCAAGGTTGATGTGGTAAGTCCCGTCCCTGATTTCTGCAAGCCCCTCTTCAACAAGATAGGGAGCAAGTTCGTCAAGTTCGCCCACATTCACAATGGAAACATCCCTGACCACTTCGGCAGGACGCTTGAAGCCGTGCTTACCGTAGCTGTACCCCAGCTGGAGAGCCCTTACGAAATGGTGTTTACATCCACCGGCTTTCCCGCGGCCTCCACGGTTTCCGGCTCCACGCCTGTTCTTTGTGGTGCCGCCTCCGCAGGTCCGGGATCCTCTGAACTTCTTTGTATTCATTCCAACCACCTTATCTCATCTTGTGCAGGAGCACGGTGATATCTTCCCCGTGGTTTCCGAGGGCGCCGCCCTGCTGCACGGACCATTTGATTCCCCTGTGCCCTTTCCTGGGCGGGTGCAGCCTGAAAACAGGCTTCAACCTGGGGATGTCCTTAAGGCTGGCCTTTCCTTCGATTACTGCTCCGGCAAATGCTTCAATGGAATCATAGTCGGTGTTTTCCTTCACGTATTCCTCGGTCAGGCGGGCTCCGCCCTCGAGTCTTCCGCGGTTCTCAAGGATTCCAGCGAGTGCCTCTGCATCGATCTTCCCGTATGCAACGTAGTCCTTGACCTTCTGGATCATGCCCCTGTAATGAGGGTTATCCGGCACGATCACACAGTGGTTGACCCTGTGAAGACGAAGCATCTTCAGGGTGTCTTCTATGGTGTAACGGACATTAACCGGGCCTCTCAACCTCACAATTGCATACATTTCAGGCTTCCTCCTTACCGTAGTTTGCAGGCAGCCTCATGACGTTGACCTGGGTCAGGGCGTCAAATGTAGCCTTTGCGAAGTTAAGGGTCGTCCTGGTCGTCCCGAAGGTCTTGGTCCAGACGTCCTTAATTCCGGCCTTTTCCAGCACTTTGGTGGCCGTGTTCCCTGCTGCAATGCCAAGACCCCTTGGGGCAGGGATCAGGGTAACGGTCACACTGCCGGCTTTCCCGCTTACCTCGTAAGGCACGGTGTGCGGCAAACCGCAGGCACATTCCCAGGACCCGCAGCCTCTGCGGATATAGGTAATGTTGAGCTTTGCAGCGTCAATTGCCTTGCGGATGGCAGGTCCTACCTGCACGTCCTTTGCCTGCCCGAGTCCTACATAGCCGTCTCCGTTCCCGACAATCACAGTTGCCCTGAACTTAACACGGCGCCCGGAGTCAGTCATCCTCTGGACCATGTTGATGTCGAGAACCTCGTCTTCCAGATTCGGAAGCAGCATATCAACAATCTGGGGTTCCCTGATAGGAAGCCCTGACCTGATCGCCTCTTCCATGGAAGCAACCTGTCCTTCGACAACTAATTTTCCAAGTCTGGTTTTCGGAACCCATTCTTCATCGAATGCCATCTAATCACCTCAACTAAACTCAGCAAAGATTTTCTCTTTGGTTGCTTCAAACTGCTCTGGCAGGTCTGCGCTCTCTTCCCTGTACTCTGCAACATGCTCTCCCCTAATCCTTTCCTCTGACGGGAAAATTTCAGGGCTGCAGGGGACGTCAAATCCGGCATCCACAATTCCCTTAAGGGCAGCATAGATCCTGGAACCTGAAGAGGAAGCCTGGAGCCCGATGTCGAGCACGCCTCCTTCATAACCATTCTGAAGGCTCTTGAAGCCGAATAAAAGCCCTGTGAGATATGCAGCCGTTGTGTTCCCGGTAGGGCCTGTGTAACCGTACTTTGCAAGCTCACTTGAAACGGCTGTTGAATGGGTTATATCCCCTTCGGCGGTTGGAGCTATCAACTGGATTTGCATGTTCCTCGCACTCTTCCTGACAACCACACGGTCCTGCCCGGAGAGCAGGAGTTTGAGGCGTAGGTGGTAATTGGTGCGACCTTCCCTTCTTCTTCTAAAAGGAACTTTATATCTAGGTCCTGTAGCCATTATAAGCTCCTCCTCTTACTCTTCCTTAATTAACACTTTCTCGGACTCAAGGTGGGACTCAAGGTGGGCAACACTCCTGTATTCTCCACCTTTTGCCTTTCTGTAGAGCCTGCAGTAAACGGACTTATCGATTGATCCGTCTTCACGCAGTTCCTTAAGTCTTCTCCTGAGAGCCCGGATCTTTTTGACCCACTGCTCTTTTCTCGGGTTGCGGGCCCCTTTCTTACCCTTGCGCGAACCGTGACCTTTGCGGTGCCCGTATTTGCGCTTTTCATCAACGGCTCTGGCCCTTCCGCGGCTGACTCCTCTGACCGGCTTTGCCTTGATTGTGCCGTTCTCGATGAGCCCTCGAAGGTCTTCCCTTGTGATTGCAGAGGCGATTTCTTCCGAGGCATCGGGGTCGAACCAGACCCTGTCAAGTCCACAGCCAAGAATCCTGGAAGCAAGTTTTCTCTGGTTGGAAAGATTTGCCATCTTTACTCACCTCTGCCCGGGTTCAGCACTTTAATACCGAGTTCTTCTGCTTTTGCCAGAATCATGGTTTTCTTTTTCGAGCCTACCTTACCTGCAATCCTGATAGCCTCATAAGAGGGATCAACAAGTTCGAGGTCTGCGACGCTTGCAACCAGCACATCCGCATACCCGGAGGGGTGCAGGCCCTTTACAGCGGCCGGGCTTCCGTACCCGACCTGGGCAACGGCACCTTTTCCGAGGTATTTTCTGCGCTGCTTGCCCTGAAGACCCCTGGGGCGTCTCCAGTTGGAGTCAAGCCTCTTGAACTTATGGCTGCAGGTCCGCTTGAACTGGGGTTTTTTCCCTTTCTGGACCTTCCTTACATTGAATAAGCGCTTGGATTCAGGATCCATATCAAGGGTGGAAACCGGAGTAACTTCATTTTCTTTAATTTCTTCTGCCATCATGACCACCTTCAGGCCTTGTCAACAATGTAGATTCCATCCTGGAAGACCCTTGGATCGAACCGCTTGATCTTGGTAACCTGCTCGATGTTTGCGGCAGTCTGCCCGACATCTTCCTTGCTGATTCCGGAAACAATAACATCGCTTCCACTGACCTTTACCTTGGTCTCGCCGAGGATTCTTGATGTCCTGGGCTTCTTCTCTCCAAGGAAGTTACCAACAACGAACTGGCTGCCCTCGACCTTAACCTGCATCGGAAAGTGAGAGTACACGATAGTCATCCTGTACTCAAAGCCTTCGGTTACACCCATTATCATATTTCTGATATGAGAGGCAAAAGTACCTACCATGGCTTTTTCCTTTCTTCCGGGAGATACAGCGTCCACGACGAGTTCACCATCATTGATGTCAATATTGATCCCGGGATACCAGAGTCTTCTTTCGACGGATCCCTTCGGGCCCGTGGTGGTAAAGACATCCTGGGAGCAAGATATTGTGACTCCCTCGGGAATGGTGATTCTTTTTGCAATTTCCTTTGCCATCTTAAGATCCCTCCCCGATCAGTATACATAAGCCAAAAGCTGCCCGCCGATCTTCTTCTCACGGGCTTCGTACTGGGACATAACCCCACTGGAGGTGGTTACGATAAGCGCTCCAAAGTTCTTTGCCGGCAGGAACTGCTTTTCCCAGCGCTCGAAACTATCAGTACCAACGGAATACCGCGGCTTGATTGCACCGCATTTGTTGATTTTCCCGGCAAGGGTTACGTCATAGACCCCGGCCTTTCCGTCATCGACAAACTCGAACTCCCCGATGTAGCCCAGGTCCTGCATAACCCTCAGCACATTGCCGATGGTCTTGGAAGCAGGCCTGACAACGCAGGAGCTCTTTCCGACGGATTCCGCATTCTTTATTGTGGAAAGGGCGTTTGCAAGAGGATCAAGTAATACCATGTTTCATCACCTCATGTATACTTCTCGAAGCCCATATCGTGGGCAATCTCCCTGAAACAGTGCCTGCAGAGGTAGATCCCGTACTTACGGATAAGGCCCTGCTTTCTGCCGCACCGTTTGCACTCGTTTGCACCTCTTCCGAAACTTTTCTTGGTCTGTACCATATTACACGACCTCCACGCCATAACTTTCGTTCAGGAAAGAAATCGCATCATCCACGGTAACCCTGTGGGATGTAGGAATCTTCCTCTTTGCGATTCTCCTCTTGTTAATCCTTTCTCCCGGGCGCTTGAGCACAACGGTAACGTCCATTCCGAAAACCCCGATGTTCGGGTCGTATTTCATTCCCGGGAAGTCGGTGTGTTCCTCGATCCCGAAGGAAATGTTCCCAAGGGAATCGAACTGATACCTGTTCAGGGTCTTTTCAACGATCTCGAAAGCAGTTTCAAGGAACGCCTGGGCGTTCTGGCTCCTGAGAGTTACCTTACAGCCAATGGGCTCATTCTTCTTGATCCCGAAAGCAGGCAGGGTCTTTTTGGCGTGGCACCTTACGACTTCCTGGCCCGTAATGGTCCTGAGGATATCTTCGGCATCCACAAGGTGCTGTCCGCTTTCTCCTACGCCCATATGGACGATTACCTTCTCGACCATTGGAGTGCGCATGGGATTAGTCACTGATCTCACCACCCAGGCGGATCTCCGGCTTGTCCTCACCGATTACGATAACATAATCTTCAATGGTGTCAAAGTCCGTATCTCCGGAAATTGTAACCGTGTTGTGCCTGGAACTCTTGACTTCCCGGATCTCCTTGATCGTTCCGATTTCCCCGGAGTGCCGTCCGCCTACAACCATTGCCAGGTTTCCGACCTTGTACTCAAGGCGTTTTACGACCTGCTTGTCAGGAATGGACAGAATAAGAGAGTCCTTGGTCCTGTAATCGTTGGACCCGAGAATGTTGGTCCCGTCACTGAGGTTAAGCTGCACCTGACCTCCCTTAACGGTAGTCTTGTTGTTGATTCTGCACAGCTTGTTTACAGTAGTCTCGCTCAGTTTGTGGAGGATGAGGCGTCCCTTTTCATCCTGGACAACCCTGTATGCCTCGTTCATGAGCGGGATTGAAATAACATCAAAGAGCCCTACAGGGAACTTAAGTTCCTTTCTGGGGATCCCGTCCACCAGGACCTTGCCTTCGGCAAGAATCCTTTTTCCTTCCTTGCGGTTGTCCGCAAGCTTAAGTACGTCCCGGATGATAACTCCAAGCGGAAGACTGCGTACCTTGCTGTGGGGTCCCGGGCGGGTGGCGGTAACCCACTTGTTGACTTTCTTTCCTACCATCCAGCTCTTTGGAATGGATAATCTTTTCTGGTGTGTCACAAAATCACCTGCCTCACTTCTTTATGCTCGACGCTCTCCGCGGGTCGTCCATTGCCAGTTTCATGATCATTACGTTGGAGGGATAGACCGGCCTGGGGACTTCGGTGCCGTCCACCTTTGTGGATATGACGCCGTCAACCTCAATAGTGCCGTCCTTAAGGGATACGGCCTGGACTTTTCCTTCCTTGCCCTTGAAATCCCCGCGCATGACTTTCACTGTGTCGCCGGTAACGACTGCAGCAGTCCTTGTACCGTACTGCTTTGCAAGTTCCTCGCTGAAGCGTGCACCCATGTATTTCTGTCTCTTGTGGAGAGGCGCAGTGTACCTTGACTTTCTCTGCTTTCTTGGTAGTTTTGAAACCATCCTCGCCACCTCAGACAATTATGGATGCGGTTGTCCCGATTTTCGGGAACCTTTCGGCTGCTTCCCTGGCAACCGGACCTTTGATATCGGTCCCTTTAGGGATTCCGTTCTCGTCCGTGATAACCATTGCATTGTCTTCGAAAGAAACGTGCAGGCCGTCAGGCCGGCAAAACTCCTGCTTCTGCCGGATCACCACAGCAAGGAGAATCTGTCTCCTCATTTCGGGTGTGCCTTTCTTCACGGACACAACGCACATGTCTCCGATACCTGCACGGGGCATCCTGTTCTTGACTCCACGGTATTTCTTGACGGAGATAATCTCAACAACCTTGGCTCCCGTGTTGTCCACACAGGGAACCTTGGCTCCTGCATTCAGGGCCCTCGGGATGCTTGAGCGAATCCCTCTCATTTAGGGACCTCCGCTTTAACGACCACAAACGATTTTGTCTTGCTGATTGGCCTGCATTCCGCAATCGTGACAATGTCACCTATTTTTGCACCAATGCACGGCGGGTTGTGTGCGTGAATCTTCGAGCGTCTCTTTTCGTATCTCTGATATTTCGGCACCATTTTCATGTGCTGCCTTTCAATAACTACCGTATTGTCCATCTTGTTGCTGACCACGGTCCCCACAAGGATCTGGCCTCGAACCGGGAGTGTTCCGTGGAAAGGACAGTATAAATCGTCACATTCCTTCGATGGCACCGGTATGTTTAATCCAATGTCTCTTGCCATGAGTTTAGCCCCATTTGCGTAACTTCTTAATGTTCTTGATCCGATTTTCGGGTTGTGAGAGCAACAGGTTTCCCTGAATTTTGACGAATGTATCGGATCTGCGGCCTTTTTCTGAGAGCTCGGCAGGGATCCGGAAGATAAATTCCGAATCCGCCTTTGGGATTTTCAGTTCCCGGGACTTCGAATCTTCCACGATAAGCATATTTTTCGTCTCGTCAATTACCCGTCCCCGGGTTCCTATCATTGTTTGATTAGTGGAATGGATTACCTTAAGTTCAAGCCCTATCAATTCGTGATAGGGAAGAGTAGAAGGCAGTATTTCCACTTCAGATTTCATTTAACTCATGCTGGATGGTCTTTATCCGGGCAATCGTCCTTCTGATTTCCCCGATTCTCCCCGGGTTATCCGGGGCTCCGCCGGCGGAGGTGAGGGCGCGTTCCCTGACCAGTTCATTATTAAGGTTTTCCAGCTCGTCAGCCTTTTCTTCGGCTGTCATGGTCCGGATGTCTTTGGTCCTCAGAATTGCCATTATTCCTTAGCCTCCTTATGCACACGTGCCATGGGATGCCAGTAGTCATAGCCTTCATGCTTGTGCTGCCAGACCCCGTTGACCTGCCTGCGGACCTCGTCCGAACCTTCAACGTAAATGAGTTCGCTTTCCTCGCCTTCTTCGCCCGCTTCGGAGCTTTCAGGTTCGGTTTCCTCGGTTTCGGCTGCTTCGGGTTCAGCTGCTTCGGGTTCTGCTGCCTCTTCGACAAGTTCTGGCTCTGCAACTTCAGCGACTTCTTCAACAGGCTCTTCGGCTTTTGCGGGAGCTGCTTCGGCTTTCACAACCACTTCTTCTACTTCAGCCGCTTTCACTTCGGGAGCTTCCTCAGGGACTTCGCCTGATTCCTTAACCCTGTAGGAGTCAGGAAGCACGACGTCCGGATGGATGATCCGGACCTTGCAGCCCAGGGTCCCGAGTTTCTTCACTGCAACGGCAAAGCCTTCGTCAACCAGGTCATCCACGGGTTTTCCGGAGTGCTTAATGTAACCGTCCACAAACTTTTCGACCCTTGACCTTGCACCGGTGAGTTTGCCTGAGATCACGACTTCGCAACCGAGAGCTCCTGCATTCATAACAGCCCTGATGGTGTTGTGTCCGGCTTTCCGGAAGTACCATCCTCTTTCGATTGAGGCTGCAAGCCTTGATGCCATCATCTGGGCGTTCAGTTCCGGCTTCTTGACTTCCTGGGCGTCGATCTGGGGATTTTCCAGATTGTACTTGACCCCTACATCCCGGGTAAGTTTCCTGATAACCTTGCCTGCCTTTCCGATTACCATACCCGGCTTTTCGGAGTAGATAACTATCTGGGTACCCATGGGAGTCCTGTTCAGCTCCATGCCGCCGTATCCGGCCCTGCTGAGCTGTTTTGCAAAATACTCATCCATGGAGGCCTTAACATACCCGTCATTGACGAACTTTTTCTCGATTGCCATTTAGCGCACCTCGGAGAGAACCATCTCAATGTTTACTGTATCTGTGTTTTTGGGAGTAGCCCGTCCCCTGGCTCTCGGGATGATCCCGCGGATCACCCTGCCACGCTGCACGACCGTATGGGCAATGTACATCTGACTGGGTTCAAGGCCTTTGTATTCGGCGTTGCTCTCGGCGTTCTTGAGGATCTTTAAGAATTCTTTGGAAGCATTGACCGGATACCTGCCTGCTGCCATGGGCCCTTTCCTGTGTCCGGCTCCGTCGTGGTGCCTCTTAAAGGGTACGGCCTGCTTCAGGGCGATGACGTCCTCGAGGAACTTTCTTGCCTCCCCGGTTTTCATGCCCTTGATCTTGCAGCAGATCTCACGGGATTTCTTGGGAGAAATGTGAAGTTCGGAGCCCATTGCCTTGGAGGTTCTTTCAGGGTCCATCTCGACTGAATACTTGATTCTTGCCATTCCCTTTCACCTCACTTCAGCGGTACGAACTTGCTTGAACGGGTTGCGCCGACACCTGCACTGCCGTGGGAAACCCTTGGCCTGGTAGGTGCGAACTCTCCGAAACGGTGCCCGACCATTTCAGGCTGGAGTTCCACGCTTACGAATTCTTTCCCGTTGTAGATTTCGATTGTCTGTCCGATCATCTCCGGAAAGATGATCATGTTCCTGTAGTGAGTCCGGACTTTCTTTCCTTCCTTAAACTCATGCAGGACCTTCTTTTGCCCGTCGGTAAACCCGCGCTTAATGCTCCGGCGTTCCCTGGAAGGCAGAAGTTCTGCAAACTCTTCGATGCTCAGCTTCTGGAGTTCTGCAATGGTCTTGCCGCGATAGGTGTACTCACCTTTTCTTTTCGGTAACCTTGATGCTGATTTTCTTGCCATAACGAATACCCCTTGTTCAGCGCTTCTTTCCGGTCCTTCTTGCTGCAATCAACCCTACCTTTCTTCCGGGCGGGGCGTTTCTGCTCACAGTGGTCGGCCTGGTCGGATGCTTCCGGTTACCCCCACCGAACGGGTGGTCAAGCGGATTCATGGCAACTCCAGATACCCTGGGATATTTTGCAGCTCTTGTCTTCATCTTGTGGTACTTTTTCCCTGCCTTGAGCCAGGGCCTGTCCACCCTTCCGCCACCGGCAACAATTCCGATAGTTGCCCGGCACCTGGGGTTCAGCCACTTGATGTTTCCGGAGGGCAGTTGCACAGCTGTCCTGTGTTCCTCGTGGGTTACAACAGTTGCGTAAACCCCCGAAGAACGGACGAACTTGCCTCCGTCGTTAGGTTTGGATTCGATGTTACAGACGAGGAAACCCTCAGGCACGTTTCCGATGGAAACGATGTTACCGGGTTTGATCTCGACGTCTTCTCCGCAAAGAACCGTTGTCCCGACGGAAATGCCTTCGGAAGCCAGAAGGAAGAGTTCTTCCCCGTTTTCAAAGGCTACTTTTGCAATGGGAGCGGAGCGGGCAGGGTCGTGTTCGATCCCGATTACTTCCCCTTCGAGGACGGTGTTTTCATCCACACGGGGGTGCCTCAACTCTGCTTTGAATTTATGAGAAGGAGCTCTGTAGGTCGGAGTACCTCTACCCCTGTTCTGTGATATAAGCCGTTTACCCATACATCACACCTCAAATTAGTCCTATTCGGGTCGCAATCTCGTGAGCCGCTTCGGTCTCCTCAAAGGTCAGGATTGCTTTTTTCATACCCTTCATGGTGGTCATGGTCCGCACGGATCCCACTTTGAACCCGTACAGCTTTTCAACTTCCTCTTTGATCTGCTGCTTGTTTGACCTTGTGTCCACGATAAACTGGAGCTTGTTATCGTCCAGCAGCATCATCGCTTTTTCTGTAACAAAAGGATATTTGACGGAATTCATTGGAATGCGCCCTCCAGTTTTTCAATTGCGGATTCTGTCCAGATGGTAAGGCGCCCTGCATGTGTACCCGGAGCTAGCAGTTCGGTGTTCAGTGAATCCACTGTCACAGCGTCCACTCCGGAGAGGTTTCTTGCTGCCTTCAGGATGGGAGCATTTTCCCCTGCTACGATCAGGAGACTCTTCTTGTGCTTGTACTTCCTGCCTCTGAGCTTCCCGCGGCCTGCCCGGATGTTTCTTCCGTTCTTTGCCCTGAGGACATCGCCGTAGACACCTGCAGCTTCCAGGAAATCCACTACCTGCTTTGTCTTTTCAAGGCTTTCAAGAGCGCTGTCCGCAACGATCGGAAGTTCGGTCTCGTAAATGTGCCCTCTCAGGCTCACAAGAGTCGGGTCCCGGGTTGCTGCAATTGCAGAGCGGATCGCATAGCGGCGTTCCTTGGTGTTGACTTTCTCTGTCCTGTCGGTTTCGGGTTTTGGCGGGTGTGCCCTCCTTCCTCCCTTTGCCTGCGGGACTCTTGCGGCCCTGCTGCCGTTAGTAAGCCTCGGGATCTGAGCAACGCCTCTTCCGGACCCCCAGGACCTTGCAGAGGTGTCCATTCCTGAGTAGAGGCGGGGGCCGTAGGGCTGAAGCCTGTTTGCCTGTGCTGCAAGCACTGCCTTCTTGATCAGGTCGGGACGGAAGTCCGCATCAAATACGGCAGGGAGCTCAATTTCCCTTACAACGTTACCTGAAAGGTCTATGGTTTTTGCTGTAGCCATCTTAGATCACCCCTGCTTGGACTCCCTGCTGATGTGCAGGATCTGAGGTTCGCCGAGGTCGGCTTTCTTTGCCCTGATCGGGTCTCTTAACCTGATCAGCCTCTTGGAAGGTCCGGGTACGCTGCCCTTGATAAGCACGTAGTCCCCGCGGACCAGGCCATAGTTAAGGAAGCCGCCTTCGGGAGTTACTTCCTCGCCGTCGGTTCCGATCTTCAGGATGCGTTTGTTGAACTCGGTCCTCTGGTGGTAACCCATCTGACCCATCTGCGGCACACGCCAGGAGACGCGGGACGGATTGAAAGGCCCGAGGGTCCCGACTTGCCGGAGACTGCCCTGACGGGAGTGCTTACCCTTCTGCAACTGGATACCCCAGCGCTTTACAGGGCCCTGGGTCCCCTTTCCGGTTGTAATCGCAGCCGTATCAATAAGGGTCCCGTTCCTGAACACGTCGGTAACGCTTACAAGAGTTCCCAGAACGGACTTTCCATACTCGAACTTGGTTGGAAGGTCCTTTGCGCTAATCCCGGTTTCCATGACGTCCGGCTTCTTCTTGGGAACACCGGTCAGGCTCTTAGGAAGAGTGTAGGTGATTGCCCTGATGTCAGAGACCTTGCCTTCCTCGATCAGCTTGCTGATATTTTCAAGGGAGTCGACGTTGTTCTCCTTCTCAGGCATTGGCATCCGCCTTTCAAGTTCAGGGTCAAGTTCTGCAGCCCAGGCTTCGGCAATTGCAATTTCACCAAAGCTGTCATTCCCGTAGGCCCTGATAGCTGCCACCCTGATTGCAGGAGTTTCGACAACAGTGACCGGAACGGAGATCTCCATGCCTTCAGTCAAACTGTTCTTTATGTCATCAACCATGATAACGTGGGTCATACCCACCTTATAGCCGGCAAAGCCCTGCAGCCTTGGTTCACCCGTGGCTTCCGGCCATGACCTGAACCTTGGGATGTGGCTCTTGGCCCTTTTACGTGGGCTGAATGCGAGAGAACCTCGATTTGGTCGGTGTATACTTGCCATATTTCTACTCCGTTATGTTTTAATAGAAATACCAGTCCCTCCGGTCGGCACAACCTGAGTGACAAAATCGTAAGTCCCGGATTATTTCCGAACGCTGTCAGGGGATCATTATCCAGACCTGCCTGGCTAAAAGCCTCGGGCAGGCCAGAGCTATACGCCCTTTGGTACCTTATCCCTTCAGGCATCTGATAGTTCAGATTCCCCTCCTGCCAGCTACTTTAGAAAGCACAGGCAGGGGAACTTAATTTCATTCCCTGACAGACCCAAATCCAGGTGATTTGAGCCTTGATTTGAAACATTTCAGTGATTTTCAGTTTCTACTACACAACTCATCGAAAACCTGAAACATTTTCGTGCGATTTTGGGCGCCCGAAGGCGCCAAAAGCGGGCGTTTCAAAGCATTGGCCCTTTGACACTCATGTTGATCCGACGTTTCTCACTGGATTATCTTCAATGCCGAGCCCCTGCCATTATCAACAACAGGAAACTCGTATCCCCCGGACGAATCCGGGATGTAAGTGTTAAAGCGTCACATTGATCAGTTAAGTACTGATTAACATTAATTTACTCGATCTAATTGATTTATTAGACCTATTTGATTTACATCGATTTCAAGCACCCGAAGTGCCTGAAACATCACACATCGGATGTACTTTGCCCTTAGATAGCAGATCTTATATATAAACCCTTTGCAAAAAAAGAGCACAGATAAGGAAAAATAATCAGAAACAATCGTGATAAATATAAAATAATTTTCAACCCGGCAGGAAAAATACCTCCGGATATTACAAATTAAAAATATTGTTTTTCTGCTTTGTAGAAAAACGACCAGAATAAACACGGAAAAGGTAGCTGTAATTTTCCATTCAATTATTCCCGAAACCCTTTTTAAGAGTTGCTTTTCAAGTACCGACGTTCTCACCGGTCAGCTTGCTGACCGGCTTTTCCATAAATTAGACTTAAATGAGTGAAAATAATAAGTAAGGAATGGTAAAAATATATCTTCAAGTTTTCATTTGGGATCGCTCTTTGTGCATCGGTTCCATAAAACCTCAATAAACCACGGATAAACACAGATGGACACAGATGGCTTAATCCGTGTTTATCCGTGTCCATCCGTGGTTCTTGGCAGTAAAAATCCTTGATGTTATATTCAAATCGTTCCTAAGTAAGTGACCAAAAAATATGTCTGGATACTAAAAAATCAGAATATTGACGTTAAGTGAGTTGAATAAACCTATATTCCCGCCCGCTCATAACGAGGCAGGCGGGTTCACCCCCAGATCCTGATACAGCTGTTTTTGTTTTTCCAGTATTTCACCCACTCGAAGCGATTTGCCAGGCTGTTC
>Ga0272442_10005754_pt1 | contig 16480 bp, 11 predicted proteins | sample SSMForm2O_FD_200262 | JGI IMG/M metagenome (GOLD analysis project Ga0272442, IMG submission 200262) | Marine sediment archaeal communities from Little Sippewissett salt marsh, Falmouth, MA, United States - SSM-Form-2O | ecosystem: Environmental > Aquatic > Marine > Wetlands > Sediment ...
GTGCCGCGCCCGACTTCGTCGAGGATGAGCACGCTGCGCTCGGTGGCGTTGTTGAGGATGTTGGCGGCCTCGATCATCTCGACCATGAAGGTGCTCTGGCCTCGGGCCAGCTCGTCGGAGGCGCCCACGCGGGTGAAGATGCGGTCGGCCACGCCGATGCGGGCCTCGCGTGCGGGGATGAAGCTCCCCATCTGGGCCATGAGCACGAGCAGGGCGGTCTGGCGGATGTAGGTGGACTTCCCTGCCATGTTCGGGCCGGTGATGATGGCCATGCGGTTGGCATCGCCGTCCAGGAGCACGTCGTTGGGCACGAAGGAGCCGGCGTCGAGGGTCACGTCGAGCACGGGGTGGCGTCCGTCGGTGATGGCGATGAGGAGGCCGTCGTCGATCTCGGGCCGGCAGTAGCCGCGTTCGGCGGCGGCGTGGGCGAGGGATGCGAAGCCGTCGATCTGGGCCACGAGGCTGCCCACCTGGAGCAGGCGCTCGGTCTGTGCGGCGATCTGGTCGCGGACGCCGACGAAGAGATCGTATTCGAGCTCCTTGGCGCGTTCGTCGGCGCCGAGGATCTTCGATTCCCACTCCTTGAGGTCGGGCGTGATGTAGCGCTCGGCGTTCTTGAGGGTCTGCTTGCGGGTGTAGTGCTCGGGCACTTTGTCCGCGTGGACGTGGGTGATCTCGATGTAGTATCCGAACACGCGGTTGTAGCCGACCTTGAGGGAGTCGATGCCGGTGCGCGCGATTTCCTCGGCCTGGAACCGTGCGACCCAGCTCTTGCCGTCGCGTGCGATGGCCCGCTCCTGGTCGAGGTCGGCGTGGTAGCCGTCGCGGATGATGCCGCCGTCGGTGAGGCTGGTGGGCGGGTCGTCCACGATGCTGCGGGCGACGAGGTCGCGGATGTCGTCCAGGGTGTCGAGCCGCTCGTGGATGGATGCAAGCATGGGGGAGGCGGAGCCTGCGAGGCGCTCGCGGAGGGCGGGGAGGACGGCGGCGGATTGCTTCAGGCCGATCAGGTCGCGCGGGTTGGCGCGGCGGTAGACGATCTTCGAGGCGATGCGCTCGATGTCGTAGATGCTGCGCAGGAGGCCGCGCAGGTCGTCGCGGAGCATGGGCTGGTCGATGAGCTCGGCCACGGCGCCCTGGCGGCGGCGGATGCGCTCGACCTCGCGGAGCGGATAGAGCACCATCTGGCGGAACAGCCGCCCCCCCATCGGGGTCACCGTCTCGTCGAGCACGCCGAGCAGCGTGGTGTCGTGGCGGCGCGAGCGGAGTGTCTCCACGAGCTCCAGGCTCTGCTGGGTATTCTTGTCGAGCATGAGGTATTGGGTTCGGACGAAGCGCTCGATCTTCGTGATGTTGTCGAGCGAACCGCGCTGGGTTTCCTGGAGGTAGTCGAGCACGGCGCCGGCGGCGCCCAGGCCGGCGCGGAGCCCGCTGCACCCGTAGCCCTCGAGCGAGGCGACGCCAAAGTGGTCGCGCAGCGCCTTGCCGCCGCTCGCTGGGTCGAACGCCCAGTCGGGGCGGGGCGACCAGTGGCCGCCGAGCAGGGCTCGGAGGGGCTCCAGGAGGCTGTCCTCGGTGCGGTACTGGCTGTCGGCGACCAGGTATTCCGAGGCGCCGATGCGGCCCAGCTCGTCGAGGAGCTGCTCCGGCTCGACCTCCTCGACGAGGAAGCGGCCCGTCGACAGGTCCACCCAGGCGATGCCCGCCTGATCCTTGAGCGGCGCGATGGCGGCCAGGAAGTTGTTCGCCTTCGCGTCGAGGATCGACTCCTCGGTGAGCGTGCCCGGGGTGACCACGCGCGTCACGTCGCGGTCGACCACGCCCTTCGCCTCGCGGGGGTCCTGCACCTGGTCACACACGGCCACCTTGTAGCCGGCGGTGATGAGCCGCTTGAGATACGTGTCCACCGAATGGTAGGGGAAGCCGGCCAGGGGCACGGCGCCCTCGCCCTGGGCACGCGACGTGAGGGTGAGCCCGCAGACCCGCGAGCAGGTCTTCGCATCGTCGTAAAACGTCTCGTAGAAATCGCCCATCCGGAAGAAAAGAACGGCGTCCGGGTGCTGCTTCTTGAAATTCGCATACTGCCGCATGGCGGGGGTGGTCGCCTTCGGCATGTCGGCGTCGGTGAAGAGCTTTTTCGCCTTGGCCATCAAGAGTCCTTACGCCCTGCCCAGTCCCTTGATTCTAGGGGTCTGCGAAGCCGAGTCAAGCACGGCTGGACGACAAGGCGCCTCCGTATCGCGCGACGGCCTCGGAACCTGAGGCCGCAAAGGAGGGACATTCTGAGTTTGCTCTTGACTATACCGTCGCATGGCGGTATAGTCAAACGGCCGTAGACCCCAGGAGCCCAGGAGCCGAAGAGGACGAGCCTATGGATCCGGGCCGCCGCGATGCGCTGTGTGCCATGGCGGGAGCAGCGTGTGCCGCCGCGTGCGGGTGCGCCCGGGGAATCCGTGAAGAGGCAGAGATGAGTGTGCCGAAAGAGGGGACGCCACCCGATGTGCAGACGCTGCTGAAGAGGTGGTGGGAGACGACCGGCCTCGACGCCAAGGACAGCTCGCGGTGGGACGCCGAGGTGAAGGCGGTGAACGCCATCATGCCGCCGCTGGCCGGGGTGCCGGCGTGGGCGCTCGAGGTGCGCGGCGCCATGCCCCGCTACGGCTTCGAGATGTGCTCCCACCGCTGGCTCGACGGACTCGACCACCTGCTCGGCATGCTCGAGTCCGAGGCATTCCGCCCGAGCCAGGCAGGCCACTGCGGCGACGTGCCGGGGCGGATCGGCCACGCCGCAGAGCGCCGCGCAGCCGCCGTCGAGCGCTGGCTCAAGGGCCAGCCGCCCGGCGACGACGCGGTGGCGCGTCGGACCGCCGAGCGCCTGGGAAGCCGCACGAAGGAGAAGGACGAGGCGGCGGCGTGCTTCGTTGAGATGGTGCGCGGCGGCTTCTTCGGCCCGTGGGACAAGGCGGCCCGCGAGGCCCGCACGGCGCGCTGGAAGGCCCGCGCCGCCTCCAACCCGACCCTCCGCGCGATGTTCGAGGGCGAAGGCTTCCACGAACTGCTCAACAACGACTGCGGCTTCAAGGTCATCGACCGGCTCGACGTCTACATCGAGATGATCGGGGGCGACAACTCGCGGGTCGGCGAGCGGCACGGCGTGTGCAACACGCAGCTTCGGTTTGTCCTCCGCGACGACCCGGCGCGCTACGATGTGACCCGCGGCTATCTGTGGGGACTGGACGCCCGCCTGCGCGGGCGCGACGGGGCCTGGCTCCGCGCGAACAAGCCCGAGTGCTCAGGCTCCGCGATCTACGCGCACCGCAAAGTCTCGGCGCCCGGCGAGCTCACGCCGCTGCGCCGCTGGCTCGCCGCCTCGTGCCTCAAGGCCACCAAGCTCTGGTGCCAGTGTGCCCTCAAGCACATGGGCAAGGACGGGGTGCCGGCCCGTGCCCGCGACCTGCCCGACGTGGCGGCCGCCCTACGCGCGTGAGCGATCCCGCCGGCCGGCACCGTGGAAGAGCGCCGCCTCGCCAACCGGACCTCCTGGCCCGTTCGCGCAATTGTGCATTTGGAGTGCATAATTGCAGGCGCAGAGCAGGAAGCTCGCGGGCGTCGAGGATGGGAAGAGAGAGCGTGCGGCGAGGCCGAGAAGCGGTTCAGAGGATCGGCTCGGGCGGCTCGGAGGGCTTCTGCGGCGCGGCGATGCCGGTGAGGGGGATGGAGAGGCCGGAGCGGAGGCCGAGGACGAGCATCGTGCCGATCGCCACGAGCACGGCGAGGGCGAGCCAGCGGTTGTACTGCTGCCTGACGAAGGCCCTGCCCTCGCCCACGACGGGCACCGCGGCGGGCTGGAGGGGGAAGCCGTAGGTCTGCGCGAGCGCCTCGACGTGGAGCAGGTTGATGACGGGCACGCCGTCGTGCACGAAGCGGACCATGACGGAGTCGGCCGCGGAGGCGCCCTTCGGCGCGGTGCGGTTCAGCCCTGGCTTGAAGAGCCGCCTGCCGATGCGCGAGCCGACCGATGCCGCTCCGGCGCCGACGTTGATGTAGGCCTTGATCCTCGCTCCCCCACTGCGCTCGGCGTAGAGGGCCATCCGCTGGTTCACGCTCTCGGCGTAGTTCTTCGGCTTGAGCGCGGGGATGCCGTTGCGGGCGATCGCCTCGTCGAGAAGCTGCTTGCCCTGCTTGGAGAGCCCGACCGCGGTGTCCTCGATCCCGCCCCTCGAGGCAGCGACGGAGCGGAACGAGAGCATGCCCTTCCCATGGAGGAGCCGCTCCATGTCGAGCCACACGAACCCGGGGTCGTTGGCCCCCCACTGGGAGGAGGAGACGCTCGAGATGACGGCGGGCTTCAGGCCGAGGGTCTGGATGGCGGCCATCGTAGCAATGTTGAGCGCGGGGAAGGAGCCCGAACAACCCACGGCCACGGCGTCGCCGTCCTGCACGCCGGCCCTGCGGAGGAGGTCGACGGCGACGGCGGCGAAGTTGGGGTTCACGGACGTCTGCTTGGTGGCCAGCGACGCGGTGTTGGTGGTGATGGGGGAGATGACGAGGCCGACGATGCCGGACTGTGCGGGGTCGGTCTCCGGGTCGATGGGCGTGTGGCGTGCCACCCGCTCGGCCTTCACCGCCTCCATGGCGTCGCGTGCGAGGCGGGAGGCGGCGAGCTTCTCCTTGAGGTAGGGCTGCGCCTTGCGGACCTTGACGACCTCGACGAGTGCGAGGCCGCCGAGAGCACACATGGCGACGAGGGCGACCTTGGTTCGCGAGACGGCGCGCGAGCGCCAGTAGAGCTTCTTCATGGGGTCAGCAGCGCCTCCCCGACGATCAGGATGAGCACAAGCCGCACGACGACGGACACGGTGGCGAGCGAGCAGAGGGTCTCGACGATGCCCTGACGGTCGAGCCAGATGGCGATGAGGCCAGGGATGATGAAGCCGATGACGTTGGCCGCGGGCTCGCCCGACACCAGGGCGTCGGCTGCCAGAGCGTTGGCCGCGATGCCGAGCACGAAGCCCACGAGGACCATGAGCGCGGTGCGACGCTTGCCGTAGATGATGGTGAACGACGATGCGGCCCGCACGAGCAGGTAGGTGGCGAAGGCAACGGCGAGGGTGAGGGCCAGGCTCAGGGGCCGGGTCAGGAACAGGGCCACGTAGCCGGGCACGACCATGCCGCCGGCCGCCAGCCCGAAGGCCTCGGTGAAGACGATGCTGAGCACGAGCCCGATGCCAATGGCCAGGGGAAGCAGTTCCATCACGCGCGGTCCTTCAGGAGGGAGCGGTTGCGGAAGTGGCGCACCACGTCGAGGCCGGGTCCCCCGATGTTGCCCATGCCCATCACGAGGGCGGCAGGGCCTGCGAGGTCGACGACGGTCTCGAAGATTTCGCCGGGGTTCTGGCCCTCGGCGAAGACGATCTGCGACGCGTCGAGGCCGGCCCGTCCCGCGGCGCGTGCGAACAGGTAGGTGCCCGTGCCGATGAGCACCACGCGGTCGGCCTGGCGCCATCGGGCGTAGGCGTCGCCGAGCTGGAGCGAGCGGTCGGGGCGGTCGGCGCGGCAGTTGAAGATGGCGATGCGGCACCCGAGGTCGGGGTGCTGGTCGAGCGCCAGGTTCCAGATGCGCTCCGTGGACTCCGGGTCGTTCGCGGCGAAGCCATTGACGAACACGATGCGCCGCCCGAAGTAGTCGAGGGTGTGCTCCGTCATGGCGCCGGGGTCGGGCGTCGCCTGCCACATGCCGCGCAGGGCGGTGGCGCGGCCGACGCCGAGGGCACCGCACACGCTCAGGGCGAGGGCGACGTTCTCGGCGTGCTCGACGTAGGGGAAGCCGGCCATCTCCTCGGCGGTGACGGCGGCGATGGCGTCGGGACCGACGGCAGTGAGCTCGGAGCCGCGGTCGGCGGCGGCGTGCTCGAAGACCGCCAGGTGGCGCCGCTCGGCGGTGAAGAGCCTCCCGCGCCGGGGCGTCATCCCCGCCAGGGCCTTCGCCACGTCCGCCTCCCCAGGGCCCATGACGAGCAGGTGGTCGGCGCGGGCGTTGGTGATCACGCCGTCGGTAGCCTGGACGAGCTTCCACTCGCACAGCCACTGGAGGTAGGGCTGGAGGGCCATGCACTCGACCACGAGCGCCCGCGCGCCCAGCGAGGCCGCCGTGGCCACCACGCGCACCTGCTCGATGACGTTCGACCGCGCGGCCCGAAAGACCGGCACCTCGCGCCCGTTGGGCAGGATGAGCCTGGGCAGGGTGCCGGTGGTCTTGGCGCAGGTGGGGATGCCCGCCTCGCGCAGCCCGGCGGCGATGAGGCGGGTGACGCTCGACTTCCCCCGCGTGCCGTTCACGTGGACGCGGATGGGGATCTTCCGCAGGTTGCGCGCGTGGACCCATGTCTCGGCCGCACCGAGGCCGAGCAGAATCAGCGCCAGCGCCACGAGGATTCCCGCCGTGGCCATCCTATGCCCACCACAACGAAACCCCACACGACCCTGCCGCATGTCCCACAGCGGGACGCCACACAGGCGTATACTATCATCCCGGCCCGCCCGCGCGTTGTCAATGGGTTTCGTCGTCCTCGGCGGGTCGGTCGAGGGATGTGCCCTGGCGCAGGGCGGTGCGTCCGAAGCGGTCCTTGATCCGGTCGATGGCCTCGTCGAGGCGCTGCTGGCGGCGCTCGCGGCTGCGGCGCGCCTGGGAGTCGTCGAAGAGCGAGAGCTGCCTGGCCCGGGGCGTGAAGCTGGAGACGGAGACGCCGACGAGACGGATGTCGTGCCCGCGGGCGGGGGCGCGGCGGAAGTTCTCCTGGGCGACCTGGTAGAGGCGGGTCGCGGTGGCCACCGGGCGTTCCAGGGTGGTGGCTCGGGTGAGGGTGGTGAAGTCGTCGAGGCGGACCTTGGTGGTGACGGTGCGGCCCCTCAGGGCGGCGTGGCGGAGGCGATAGGCGACGTTTTCGCACAGCTCCATGAGGGTGGCGGCGATGAGGCGGGGGTCGGCGGTGTCGCGCTCGAAGGTGTGTTCGTTGCCGATGGATTTGGTTTCGTCGGGGACTTCCACGGGGCGTTGGTCGCGGCCGTGGGCGAGGTCGGCGAGAGCTTCGCCGTGCTTTCCGAAGCGGCGTGCGAGTTCGGCGGGGTCGGAGGCGGCGAGGTCACCGATGGTGCGGATGCCCATGCCCTCGAGGGCTTCGCGGGTGCGGGTGCCCACGCCCCAGAGGCGGCCGACGGCGAGCGGGCGGAGGAAGGCTTCCACCTGGGTGGGCTCCACGACCACGAGGCCGCGCGGCTTCCGCAGGTCGGAGGCGATCTTCGCGACCATCTTGCACGGCGCAACGCCCAACGATGCGGTGAGCCGCGTCCGCTCCTCGACGCGTGCCTGGAGCTGCTCGGCGAGGGGCCGCTTCCCGCCGAACAGGTGGCAGGAGCGGGTGACGTCGAGGAACGCCTCGTCGATGCTCACGGGCTCGACGTCGGGCGTGAACTCCTCGAAGATGCCGCGGATCTGGCGCGAGGCCTCGGCGTAGGCGTCCATGCGCACGGGGAGGAACGCGGCGGCGGGGCAGCGGCGGTAAGCCTCGCGAATGGGCTGGGCGCTGTGGATGCCGAACGTCCGCGCCTCGTAGGAGCACGTTGAGACCACGCCGCGGCCTTTGCCCTCCTTCGGGTCGGCGCCGACCACCACGGGCACGCCGCGCAACTCGGGGCGGTCGCGCTGCTCGACGGCCGCGAAGAAGGCGTCCATATCCACGTGCATGATCGTTCGCTCGGCGCTCACCGCCAGCTCCCAATACGGTGTTTAGAGGAATATTGTAGCAGGAGCGGAGCGGCGCGGGAAAGCCGCTGGGGGCCCGGGGGCGGGTCAGAGCTTGATGGTCTCGATGGCGGCGCGGAGTTCGTCGGCGCTCTGATAGCGGGCAGCGGGGTCGGTGGCCATGGCTCGGGCGACCAGGGCTTCGAGCTCTGCGGGCACTTCCTCGCGGTAGGAGTGCAGGGGGCGGGGGCGGCGGCTGCCGATGATGCGGGCGAGCTCGCCCATGGAGTTCGCCCGGAAGGGCAGCTCGCCCGTGATCAGATGGTAGCAGGTGGCGCCCAGGGAATAGATGTCGGCCCGGTGATCCACGGATCGGGCGTCGGCGAGTTGCTCGGGCGGCACGTAGGCCAGGGTGCCCAGAACGGTGCCCGTGGTGGTCATGCTGCTCATGCCCGCCGCGGCGAAGCTCTTGGCCAGCCCCAGGTCGCCCACCTTCACGAGGCTGTCGCGGGTGAGGAGCAGGTTGCTCGGCTTGATGTCGCGGTGCACGATGCCGCCGCCGTGTGCGTGGGCCAGTGCGCTGCACGTGGCGATGGCGACCTCGGCGACGCGCGGGAGCGGCAGCGGCCCCTCGCGCTCGAGCAGCGAGCCCACGTCGCCCCCCTGAGCGTATTCCATCGAGATGAAGTAGTAGCCTTCCGCCTGGTTCATATCGTAGATGCGAATGATGTTCGGGTGGGAGAACTGGCCGCCGGCGCGGGCCTCACGCATGAATCGGGCGACGGCATCGTGGTCGGCGGTGAGTTCGTCGTGGAGGATTTTGAGGGCGACCAGGCGCCCCATCGAGAGCTGCTCGGCCTTGAACACGGCGCCCATCGAGCCGTGCCCGATGGGCTGGACGACCTCGTAGCCCCCGACCACGCGGCCCAGCAGCGGGCTGGCCTCCACGCAGGCGGTGCAGTAGATGCGGCTCTGGGTCTGGCGCGAGCTGGCGAAGGCATCGAGGGGGACGATCTTGCCGCACGCGGCACACAGGTGCGGCGGGGCGATCTGAGTCTCTTCACCGCTCTCGGAAGCCTGGCACTCGAAGACCAGGCGCGTGAGGCCCACCTGCACGCGATCGTCGTTGCGAAGGCGGGCCTCGCCCACCCGAGCGCCGTTCACGAACGTGCCGTTCTTCGAGCCCAGGTCGCGCACGGAATACCCGTCGGGCGAGGCGTTGAAGGCGCAATGGCGGCGGGAAAGCTTGGTGTCGTGGACCTGGATCGAGCAGTCGGAACTGCGCCCGAGCACGAGCGGCCTGTCGTCCGCGAGCGGGAAACGGCGGACGGGCTTGCCATCCTTGAGCAGTGTGACGAACGCGGGCACGGTGGTCGAGTCTTCCTGGCAGCGGGGCCTCGCGGAGGCCCCTGAAGGGGGCTGGCCCCGGCACCCGCGTCACAGGGGCTGTGCTACGGTGTGCCGGGGCCAGACACTACGAAGTCGGATACGGATGCGAGTCTGGGCTCCTACTGCGCCACAGTGATCGCGAAGATATGGACGAGCGAGTTGTAGGGCAGCTTGACCGACTTGAGCTCGCGCTTGGCGTCGAGCGGCACGCCGATGCACCACAGGCGGCACTTCTTGGCTTCCTTAGCCAGGACGCCTTCGCCGCCGGAATCGACGGCCACGCGGTTCGCACACACGACGGCCTCCTTGTCGGTGAAGGCCGCCTTCTCGCCGCACCAGTCCGTCACCTTCAGGTCGGCCTGCACCGTGCCGTCGGCGTAGGTGATGGTGATCTTCTCTTCCTGGTTGCCGTCGGTGGCGGTGGCCAGGAAGCACAGCTTCTTGCCCTTGCCGCTCAGGTCGATCGTCTGGCCCGCGCACGCCACGTTGTTCTTCTTGCCCGCGTCCTTGGCAGGGAACACGTAGGGGGTGTTGCAGGGGCCTTCGGGGACGAACATGCCGGGCTTGGGGAGTTGCTCGCCGGGGAACGACTGCTTCCACTGGTCGAAATCGCTGTCGTTGCGGTTCGCCTCCTCGCTGATACCGTCGTTGTTGAAGGTCTTGGTGAGGTCCACGGCGGCGAAGCCGGGCTTGAGCACCTTGAGGACGGCCTTGGGCACTGCGGGCTTCGGCGCAGGCTTGGGCGCCGGCTTGGGCGCAGGCTTCACGACCACGGGCTTCGGCGTAGGCTTCGGCGCGGGCTTCGGCGCGGGCTTCGGCGCGGGCGCCACAACGACAGGCTTCGGTGCCGGCTTCGGCGCGGGCTTGACCGCCACTGGGACCTTCACGTCCGCGGTCCCGCCCTTCTTGGCCGCCTCCTCTACCTTCGTGCAGCCGGAAAGCGCCACCGCCACCGCCACCACCATCACAATCGCCCATGCTCTCGACATGCCGTACTCCTTTCCCGAACCGGGGTGTCTGGAACGGCAGCAGAGGCCGTCGGCTTCGCCCCGCACCGCGGGCCAACGGCGCGCAGAGAACGAGCCGCGTTTATTATACCAATCGAGCCATTCGTTTCCAGCAAATCGGCACAGAAAATCGCCGGAGGCCCCAGAGCGCGTCCCGGGCCGCCATTCCCACCCCCTGCCTGCTACCGTGTGGCTTCGCCCAGGAGGCGGCGGATTTCGGCCCTCTCGGGCTCGCCCGTGCACAGCTTGAGCGCCGCGTTGAGCGTCTGGATCGCTTTCTCGCGGGCCCCCGATTTTCCGCCCCGCTTGGCACCCAGGTGCATCCTGCCCAGTGCGACGAACGGCCGGTGGTCCTTGGGCATGGCCTTGCACGCCCCCACCAGGAGGGCCTCAGCGCGGCCGTACTCGCGGGAGAGGATGAGGAATCCCACCGCGCTCATGGTGTGCGAGAACTCCGTGGGATGGGCCTTCGCCTTCGCCTCGTAGGCCGCCGCCTTCCCCAGCAGCGACGTGCCGGCACGCTTGTAGAGCTTGCGGGCCGTCGTGGCAATATACGAGCTGTCCGGGTGCTTGCTCGCCATGCTCGCCAGCAGATTGTCCACCCGCCCGTGCACCACGCGGATGAACGCCGCGTCGCCATACGTGAAGTGGTCGTTGAAGTAGATCTTCTGGAGCAGCCACGTCAGCCGCGCCGTGTAGGCCTCCGGCGTCGTCGTGTCGTTCCCCGCAATCGTGATCTCGACCGCCTGCGCCAGGTGCCCCATGCAGGCGTCCAGCTTGTGCTCCAGCAGATACAGGTGGGCCACCTCGGTGTGGTAGGAGACGTTGTTGGGGTCCTTCTTGAGGGCGTTCTCGTAGTAGCCGATCTCGCGGTGGCCCAGAGCGGCCTCGATGCTCACCGTCTCGTTGGGCGTGATGGCCACGTCGCGCTGCCAGTCCGCGAAGTTCTTCTTGAGGACCCGCAACGAGTACGTCTCGGGCTCGAGGTCGTCGATGCGCAACGGGGTGTTGCCCCGGTACTCCCCGTTGAGGTGCACGGCCGCGCCGTCGGGCTTCGAGGCGACCACCAGCGTGCCGCGCTCGGCGAGCTTGAGCACGATGTGGATGGGCTTCTCGCGGCGGCCCTCCATCGTGAGTGCCTCGCGGTGCACCGTGTAGCCGGCCTTCTGGACGCGCAGGACATGCTCGCCCGCGAGCAACTCGATCCCCCCGAGCGGCGTCACACCCCGGTACTCGTCGTCGATGAACACGGTGGCGCCGGCGGGCTGGGATGTGAGTTCGATGGGGATCTTGCTCGGGCCGCCGAAGAGCGCCAGGCCGCCGCCACCCTTTCCGCCGCGGCCGGGGCCGAAGATCATGAAGCCGCCGAAAGCCGCTCCCACCAGCAGCACGGCCGCAGCCCCCACGACGAGGCCCACCCGCCGCCGCGGCCGCCCTCCCCTGGCCCGAAAGCCCACCGCGCCGGGCATCGCGGCCACCGTGCTCCGCGTGGCGTGGACGAACACCTGCACCGTGGTGGTGCCGATCTGCACGAGCGAGCCGTCGGCCAGGCGCACACGCGTGATCGGCTTCCCGCTCACATACGTGCCATTCTTCGTGCTCAGATCCTCGAGCACGATCCCGTCGGGCTGGTAGGTCAGGGTGCAGTGGCGGCGCGAGGCCCAGCTATCGAGGATATGGAAGTCGCTGTGCTCGCCCCGCCCGAGGACCACGCTCTGCCCCTCGCGCACCTCGCACGAGGCACCTGCCTGCGGTCCATCGATGATACGGAGCAGAACAGCCATCGGGCTCAGAACAACCATGCGCCGTGGAAAAGGGAACGCGCACCATCCTGCGGACGGCGCAGGCGCTCGCGGCCACGGGACCGGCGCTGCCCCCATGGCCGCCCGACGGCCCCGGCCGCTGTGGCCCGAGGCTACTCCTCGATGCCCTGCGGCACGTAGTCGCGGTCGTCGGTGAGCAGGACCACGTCGAAACGCGGGCCGTCCTCGCGGTTGAGGATCTCCATCACGTGCTTGCCGGCAGTGAAGAAAAACTGCCGCTGCTTGCCGTTCTCGCGCACGGGAGTCCAGCCCCAGCGCGGAGGCTTGCTGCTGTCGTCCGCACCGAACAGGAAGGCCTCGCTGTGGGGCCGGCCCACCTGGTCGAACCGCACGGCAAACGTGTCTCCGCACTGGTCGTGCCACTTGCGGCGGCACCAGAACGTGTAGTTCCCGGGCTCCTTGACCGTGAACGTGTAGAGGGCGCGGGCGAGTTTGCCCTCTTTCGGGGTGCCCGCCTTGTCAGCGATGAAGAGGCACTTGCCGCCCGAGGCCCCCGAGTCCTCCACGACCCGCATCAGCGAGCCCTCGACCTTCTGGGCGCTCTCGGCCTCGATGCGGATGCGCTCGAACGCGTCGTTCGCGAAGACCACACCTCGAGCGGTGTCCACGCGGCTCGAGGCCTTGCCCGCGGTCGTGGTGCTCGCCCCTTCCTCGTCACCACACGAGACGAGGGCCAGGGCAAGAATCGCGGCAATGGGGGGGCCGAATCGGGGCCAACAGACGGTCATCCGGGGGTTCCTCACGTCGTCGCGGCGTCTTGCCTCGTCCCAGGTCCACTATAGCAGCGGCACTGTGGTAAGTCAATGCGAGTACAGGGCATGCGGCGCCTGGGCAGCGGGGCTCGGGAGCCGTAAGTCGTGGCGCCAGAGGGATATCCCACACCTGCGCGCGAGCGCCGCCCCTGGTGCGCCCCCCCTGCCCGGCCCTGCCAGCGTGTGATCCCACAGTGCAAATGTCCGGCGTCGAGTCAACCCCGGAGCTGCCCATCGCCGTATACAATGTACTTATAGGTGGTGAGTTCCTCGAGGCCCATGGGGCCGCGGGCGTGGAGTTTGTCCGTGCTGATCCCGATCTCCGCCCCCATACCGAACTCGTAGCCATCGGTGAAGCGGGTCGAGGCGTTCACGAACACAGCGGCGGAGTCCACGCCGCGGGTGAACGTCTCGATCTGGCGGATGTCGGTCGCCACGATGGCATCGCTGTGGGCGGAGCCGTAGCGGGCGATGTGGCCGATGGCAGCCTGTGTGGATTCCACGACGCGGACGGCGAGGATGAGGTCGAGGTACTCGGCATCCCAGTCGGCCTCGCTAGCTGGCTCCGCATCGGGCCAGAGCTCGCGGGTGCGCGGGCAGCCCCGAAGCTCCACCCCCGCGTCGGCCAGGCTCTTGAGCACGCGGGGGAGGAAGGCCTCCGCCGCGGCCTCGTGCACGAGCAGCGTCTCCATCGCGTTGCAGGTGCCGGGGCGCTGACACTTGGCGTTCACGCAGATCGCCTCGGCCATCGCCAGGTCGGCCGAGACATCCACGTAGACGTGGCACACGCCCTTGTAGTGCTTGATGACGGGGATGGTCGCGTTCTCGGTGACCCGGCGGATGAGCCCCTCGCCACCGCGGGGGATGATCACATCCACCAGGCCGTCCGCCGTGATCAGCGCGTCCACGGCGTCGCGATCCGTCGTCTCGATGAGGATCACCGCATCGGCGGGAAGCCCCGCAGAGCGCAAGCCGCCCTGGAGCACGCGCCAGATCGCGGTGTTGGACTCAAGGGCCTCCTTCCCGCCGCGCAGGATCACCGCGTTGCCCGCCTTCAGGCACAGGGCAGCGGCGTCGGCGGTCACGTTCGGCCGACTCTCGTAGATGATCGCCACCACGCCGAGGGGCACGCGCACCTTCGTGATGCGGAGGCCGTTGGGGCGCACGGCTCCGCCGAGGAGTGCACCCACGGGGTCGGGAAGTGCGGCCACCTGGCGCAGCCCGTCGGCCATGGCCGCGATCCGCTTGTCCGTGAGCCGGAGCCGGTCGATCATCGCGGCCGACAGCCCGGCCGCCTCGCCAGCGGCGATATCCTGGGTGTTCGCCTGCTTGAGTGGCTCGGCCTGGGCCTCGATGGCGTCAGCCATCGAGAGCAGCGCCGCATCCTTCAGCGCCGACGACGCCACGGCCAGTTCCACGGCAGCGCCGCGTGCCAGGCGTGCCAGGTCTCGGATCTCCTCATGCACTCCCATCTCGCGCCTCTCCTGGTCGGCATGTGTTGCTCGGCGGCACGTCAGGCGCCCAGGCCGGCATCCCGTCCGCAGTGCCATTGTACCCTGCCGCTTCTGCACGGTCAAAAGCGGGGAGGCGCGACGCGTGACGGAGAGGGGGGTGAGGGTGGAGCCGGCGGCGAGCCGATGGTGGCAAGGAGTTGGGCTTTGCCACTTCGGGGCCTCCAGGCCAACGCAGGCTGGCGGCGTTGACTCGGAGTGCGGCGCATTCTATAATCCGGCTGGAGGTTGTGGATGGATGGCGAAGACGCGAACGGTATTTGTGTGCCAGCAGTGCGGCTCGCAACAGGCGCGGTGGCTTGGCCGCTGCCCGGACTGCAGCGCGTGGGACTCGCTGGTCGAGGAAGTGGCGAGGTCGTCCCGCGGGCCGACGAGCTCGGCCGCGGGCGGGGCCGCGCCACAGCCTCTGGCCACGGTGCAATCGCCCGAGCAGGGCCGGCTGAGCACGGGGTTGGCCGAGCTGGATCGGGTGCTCGGCGGGGGTATCGTGGCGGGCTCGGTCGTGCTCGTGGGCGGGGATCCAGGCATCGGGAAGTCCACACTGCTCCTCCAGGCGTGCCACGGGCTGAGCCTCCAGGGCCTGCGTGTGCTGTATGTGACGGGCGAGGAGTCGCTGACGCAGATGAAGCTGCGGGCGGAACGCCTGGGGCTCCACGCCGATGGGCTCCTGGCTCTGGCGGAGACGAACGTGGATGCGGTGGCCGCCGAGATCAAGGCGACTCACCCTGATTTCGCGGTGGTGGACTCGATCCAGATGGTCTACCGGCCCGAGATCGGCTCGGCGCCGGGCAGCGTCTCGCAGGTGCGCGAGAGTGCGTCGCAACTGGTGCGGCTGGCGAAGGCGGATGGGATTCCGCTGGCACTCATCGGGCACGTGACGAAGCAGGGCTCGATCGCGGGGCCGCGGGTGCTCGAGCACATGGTGGATACGGTGCTCTACTTCGAAGGCGACCAGTACCACAGCTACCGGCTGCTGCGCGCGGCGAAGAACCGGTTCGGCCCGACGGACGAGATCGGGGTGTTCGAGATGCGCAACGCCGGGCTCGCGGAGGTGGGCGACCTGGCGGACGCCTTCGTGTCGCGCCGCCGGACGGCGGCTGCGGGCTCGATCGTGGTACCGTGCATCGAGGGGACTCGGACCATCCTGGTGGAGGTGCAGGCGCTGGTCTCTCGGGCGAACTTCGGGACTCCGGAGCGCAAGGTGAGCGGGCTGGACCGCAACCGGGTGGCGATGCTTCTGGCGGTGCTCGAGAAGCGCACGGAGCTTGTGCTCGAGGGGCACGACGTGTTTGTGAACGTGGTGGGCGGGGTGCGCGTGGTGGAGCCGGGGGCGGATCTGGGTGCGGCGATCGCCATCGCGTCGAGCTTCACGGACCGGCCCGTGGCGCCCGATCTGGCGGCGATTGGCGAGGTGGGTCTAGCGGGGGAAGTGCGGGGCGTCTCGCAGATCGACGCCCGGCTCCGCGAGGCGGCGCGGCTGGGCTGGAAGCATGTGGTGGCGCCGCGCGACAACGCTCGCTCGCTCCAGGGCCGTTACGACGGCGTCGAGTTGGTTCTGGCCTCCACCCTGGCCGAGGCGCTCGAGGCGGCGGGGGTGTAGGCAGCGGTGGTTTCAGTAAGCGACCCCCTGGCACGAGGGCCCGCAGCGCGGGCCTGGCCGGGACGACTCTCAACGGAGTACAGCTATGTGGAATCGACGTGCCGCAGGCGCGGCTGTGGCGCTTGCCCTCGCCGCGACGTGTCAGGGCTGCTTTCTGTCGGGCCTGTTCGGGGGGACGGGGTCGCGGATCGACCTGCACCGCAAGCGACTCGTGGTGCTTCCGTTCGCCACGCCGAACCGCCCGCGGTTCGAGTCGGCGGTGGGAGCTCGGTTCTCGAAGGAGGTCGCGGAACTGGTGCGCGACGGCTGCCCGTCGGCCACGGTGCTGGAGGCCGAGGAACTGCCCGAGGAGATCGACGGGAACCCGATCGCGGAGCTCTCGGTGATGGAGCTGGCAGACGGCTTGAAGGCGGACTACCTGGTGGTGGGCGAGATCCTGGTGCTGCGGGGCAAGGACCCGAAGTCGTTCAAGGTGCTCCACGGCACGATGGTGCTCTCGGCACGGGTGGTGGACGTGGCGAAGGCGGAGATCGCGTGGAAGACGGAGCGCCGCACGTATCACTACCCGGAGCTGCTCGGCGGCGAGCCGCTCCCCGCGACGGAACAGGACGAGACGGACGTGATCAAGAAGGTGATGCGCGAGGCGGCGTGGGGCGT
>Ga0272442_10005755_pt1 | contig 16479 bp, 16 predicted proteins | sample SSMForm2O_FD_200262 | JGI IMG/M metagenome (GOLD analysis project Ga0272442, IMG submission 200262) | Marine sediment archaeal communities from Little Sippewissett salt marsh, Falmouth, MA, United States - SSM-Form-2O | ecosystem: Environmental > Aquatic > Marine > Wetlands > Sediment ...
TCGTCTGTTGCATTATTTACTTTATTCACTATAATATAATCAGCCATTCTAAGATTTACACCACCTGGATAATACTCATTTTCATGTCCCGGTCTTAAAGGATCTACCACAGTAAATAAAATATCTGGAACATAGAAGGGGACCTCATTATTTCCACCATCAAAATGAAGTACATCTGGATTTTCTTCTAAAACACCCTCCAAAATTGTTTCATAATCTACACCAGACCAGATTACAAGTCCTTGTTCTACATACTGTTCATATTCTTCACGTTCTTCTACTGTTGATTGATGTGTCACCATATCCCCCATTGTTGAAAATCTCATTGCTCTTTGTTGAACTAAATCTCCATATGGCATTGGTTCTCTAACAGCAATTGCTTTTTTACCATTCTTTTTAAGTATTTTCATAAGCCTTGTAGAAACCTGACTTTTTCCACAACCAGTTCTTACAGCACAAACAGCTGTAACAGGAATACTTTCTACAGGAATCATTGTTTTCCAAGGATCCGGTAATCTAAATTCAGCACCAGCAGCCTGAACTCTCTGTCCAAATTCCATCACCTTTTTAGAACTAAGATCAGAGTAAGCCAAATAAACAGCATCTGGTTTTTCGGTTCTAATTAATTCTTGTAATCTAGAAACAGGAAACATTGGAATTCCTTCAGGATATAGTTCTCCAGCAATTTCAGCGGGATAAGTTCTTACTCCATCTCCTGTTGTTCCCACATTTTGTTCACTTGCATATGTGAAAGCAACAACTTCTTTAGTTGGATCTTTTCTTAACACCCTATTAAAAAAATGAAAATCATAACCAATTGCTCCAACAATCATAATTCTTTCTGCATCTTTAGCAAATCCCATACTAATAATTAAGATTTGATATTTTTAAATAAAATTATATTTTTTTATATGGTTTAGAAAACATACTTTAGTTAAAATTAAAAACAAACCATTCTTATTATTTTTGAGCCTGTAGCTCAGTTGGATAGAGCGGCAGCCTCCTAAGCTGTAGGTCGCAGGTTCAAATCCTGCCAGGCTCGCTCATCTTCCGTAAGGTTTAAAAAAACAAGTTAATTTTATGAGCCATGTCACAAGTAGAATTTTCAGAATTTAAAGGAAATAAGGTGATTGTTATAAAAAGACAACCAGACGACAAGTTTGGATTTAGTTTTGGAAAAGCTAAAGCAAAACTAATCGTAGAGAACTTTGAAGCAATCAAGAAATTTGCAGAAGAAGATTAAATTTCCTTTATTTTTTTAAAGAGGTAAGAAGAATTTCTAATGCTAGAAGAATCAAGTTTTTCTGTATGCCAAAAATCTTATGATTTTTGAGCATTTTACAATTCCTTAAAGATTAAAGAATCCTTTTCTTTATCTGTAATAAATAAATTACACTTCCAAAACAAATTATAGTCATAACTACAAATAATGGATCAAATCCAAAATTAAATGCAATTAAACCACCAATAGCAGCTCCGCCGGCAGCTGTAAAATAATTCATACTCTCCCATAATCCCCACTCTCTACCCGCCTTGGTAGTGCATAAATGTTTACTATACAATGCATCGAAAGCAGGAGAGTAAATAGCTTCTCCAATTCCTATTAAGACCTGTACAGCAAATAAAAACCAGACCGAATTAACAAAAATATACAAGAAAAATCCCAGACCCATTAAAACATATCCAATGATCACAATTCTTTCATCTCTTTTAATTTTGTCAGCATACCTTCCAGATATTAATGTTGTAATTCCCGCAGCAAGTGCAAATAAACCACCCGCAATTCCTGCCTCAAGGATATTCCCCCCAACCTGTTCAGCAAAAATAGCAAAGATTGGTCCAAGCATAGCTCCTGCAATTAAAATTAATCCATTTGTAATAAGAAGAATTCTTAAAGCTTTATTAAAAAACCACCTCTTCATTTTTCAAACTTTTTTCAAAAGTTTATATGCGCCGGCTGGGGCTCGAACCCAGATCATCGGCTTGGAAGGCCGAGATTCTACCATTAAACTACCGGCGCTTATCTTTCTTAGATAAGGAAAGTTTTTAAGTTTTACTTGTAGTATACAAACATATTTAAAACATTTTCTAATAGTCTAAACATGGAAAATATAGAAAATACAAACGAAATCAAAGAAGAGGATAACCAGCAAGTTCCAGAAACAAAATCAGAAGAATCTTCAGAAAAAATACAAATAAAACAAGAAAAAGAAGCAGAAAATAAAGATCTTGAGAAAAAGAGAAAAAAAGAAGAAAAATTAAGAATAAAAGAACAAAAAAAACAAGCAAGAAAAGAAAAGAAATTAAGGAAAAAACAAGAAAAAAAAGCAAAATTAGTTGAAAAAAAAGAAAAAAAATCAGAAAAACCAATCAAAATAAAAGAATCAAAAAATAAATCTAAATTTTTATCTTCAAAATGGTATGATAAAAATTATAAATTATTCTTCTTTATTTCATTAGCTATCTTAATCGCATCTATTGCAGTAATTGGTTACCAGTATGCTGCAACAGGTGAGATAATGAAAAGAGATGTTTCGTTAACTGGTGGAACTGTTTTAACAATTTACACAGAACAAGAAGTTAATCTCGATGAATTTAGTTTATCTCTTGAAAGGGATTTAGGAGAATCTGTAATTATTAAGAGCATTACGGATGTTTCCTCTGGTAAAAGAATTGGAATTTCAATAGAATCGCGCGCAGAATCAGAATTATTAAAAACCCAAGTAGAAGAACGTCTGAGCATCGAATTAACAGAAGAAAACACAAGTACAGAAACAATAAGTTCTAATTTAAGTCAAAGTTTTTTTAGAGAATTAATTACAGCAGTTTTACTTGCATTTGTATTTATGATAATAGTTGTTTTTATTATATTTAAAAAAATTGTTCCATGCGTGGCAGTTATTTTAGCAGCAATAACAGATGTTATCGCAGCTTTAGCAATTGCAAATATTTTTGGAATAAGTATGTCTACTGCAGGTATTGCAGCATTATTGATGCTTATCGGATATAGTATTGATACAGATATTATGTTAACTACAAAAGTAATTAAAAGAAGAGATTTAGGTTTAAATCAAAGAATAAAAGGAGCATTTAAAACAGGGGTTATGATGACTATAACTAGTTTCATAGCTGTTTTTGTTGCTTATTTTTTAGTTTCCTCTGGTGTGTTAAAACAAATATTTTTCATTTTGGCAGCCGGTTTATTTATTGATCTTTTCACCACCTGGCTAGGAAACGCATCAATACTTAAATGGAATTTTGAAAGAAAAAATAAAAAACTCAATGTTTAAAATATAAAATGGCAAAAAAATTATCTTGGAAAATTTGGATTTTAATAATTTTAATAATTATCTTTCTTATTGTAGTTATCAATCCCCAAGCATTTAATAGCGGATTATTAGTTAAAGAATCAACTACAAATAGTAGTTCTTTTAATGCCGGATTAAGAAAAGGAGACATTATACAAGAAATAAATGGACAAAAAATAAGTAATTTAGATGATTATTATTCTTTTATTGAATCCATTAATATAGACCCCATAAATATAAATGTTGTTTCAGAAAATAGGACCTTTTCTTATAAATCTAAAACATTTGATTTTTGGTTGGAGGATAATACTGTTATAGCAGTATATGGAGAAGCACTGGAAGCAGGAATTACAAATGGGATGGAAATAGTTTCAATTAATGGACGTTCTCTTTCAGAAGAAAATTTTTTAGATATAAAACAAGAAGAAGAGCCAAAAATAAAAATAGAAATTAAAACAACAAATCAAGAATTCATTTTTTTAAGTTCAGAAGAACTTGGTTTAACTTTAAAAGAAATTCCATTAACAAGAATTGTTACTGGTTTGGATTTACAAGGTGGTTCAAGAGCACTAGTAAAACCAGTAGAAAAAATATCTGATAAACAGTTTGAAAGTCTTTTATCAGTTGTAAGGTATAGGTTAAATGTATATGGAATTACAGATGTTAATGTAAGAAAAGCAAGAGATATTTCTGGAGAAAGTTATATGGTAGTAGAATTAGCTGGAGCAACACCTGCGGAATTAAAAGATCTTGTTTCAAAACAAGGAAAATTTGAAGCAAAGATTGGAGATGAAATTGTTTTCATAGGTGGAAATAATGATATTACTTTTGTTTGTAGAAATGATGCAAGTTGCTCGTATATTGAAGGATGCTTTGAATCAGAGGGTGGCGGACAAGCATGCAGATTTCATTTTGAAATACAATTAAGTGGAGAAGCCGCAAAAAGACATGCAGACATTACTGCAAATTTAGATGAAAATGTAACAAGTGGAGGAGGGTATCTAAATGAAACCCTGGATTTATATTTAGACGATACTTTTGTAGATCAACTTCTTATTGATGTTGATCTAAAAGGAAAGGAAGCAACTAGAATTGCTATTTCTGGTTCTGGAACAGGGGCAACTGAAGAAGAAGCTTATGAGGCTGCACAAGCAGATATGAAAGAATTACAAACAGTTCTTATAACAGGCAGTCTTCCAGTTAAATTAGAAGTAGCAAAATTAGATTCTGTTTCTCCATTACTTGGAAAACAATTTATGAAAAGCATATGGATAGCAATAGCAGCTGTTTTTATAGCTGTTTTATTACTTATTTTGATTAGATTTAGAAAACCAGTATTTGTTATTCCAGTAGCAATTACTCTTTTATCTGAAGTTTTTCTTGTTTTGGGAATAGCAGCCCTAATTAATTGGAATATTGATCTTCCAAGTATTGCGGGTATTATTGCAGCAATTGGTACTGGTGTAGATGATCAGATAGTTATGTTAGATGAATCTAGAAACAAAAAATATAGTATAAAAGAAAGAATCAAAAGAGCATTTTTCATTATAATTGCAGCTTTTGCTACAACTTTTGTAGCATTAGTTCCTTTATTATGGGCTGGAGCAGGATTATTAAGGGGTTTTGCTGTAACTACATTAATAGGCATCACAGTAGGAGTACTGATAACAAGACCAGCATTTGGAGAAATTTTAAAGTTAGTTGTTAAAGAGTAAACAGAAAACTTATATACTAGAACATCATAATTCTTTAAAAATAGGAAAAGATAGGTTATTCGGTTAAGGGTATAAAAAATGAGTGAGGAAAAAGAGAATATAATACAAGCTTTAGATAGCTTCAAAAATAAGAAAGTTCTAGTTATTGGAGATATAATACTTGATCAGTATATTTATGGAGATGTTTCTAGAATAAGTCCAGAAGCACCTGTTCAAGTTTTAAAATTTGAAAAAGAAAAAAATATACCTGGTGGAGCAGGAAATACAGCAAACAATTTAGCAGCACTTGGGGCAAAAGTGTTGATTACAGGTGTGGTAGGAGGAGATTCTAAAAAAATTACATTAATTCAAGAACTTCAAAAAATAGGTGTAAATACAGATGGAATTTTTACAGATCCGAATAGGCCAACAATAACTAAACAAAGGTTAGTTGGTGGAAATGGACAACAATTATTAAGATTAGATTTTGAAGAAACACATCATTTTTCAGAAGCAATACTTCAAAATTTAATTTCATATGTAAGGGAAAAAATAGATGGGGTAGATGCTTTAGTTATTTCAGATTATGCTAAGGGATTAGTTAATCGACCTTTTATTAGAGATATTGTAAATCTTGCTTATTCTAAAAATAAACCTGTTATAGTAGATGGAAAACCCAAAAATCTAGAATGTTTTGTAGATGTAACTTTAATGACTCCCAATTTTAAAGAAGCAAAGGAAATGACTGGTTTAGAAGACGATAATATAGAAATTATCGGAAAAAAACTTGTTCAAAAATTAAATGCAAATATTTTTATTACAAGGGGTCCGGAAGGAATAAGCATTTTTGAAAAAAATGGAAATATTAAACATGTTCCGACTAAAAAAGTAAAAGTTTTTGATGTAACTGGGGCAGGGGATACTGTTGTAGCAATATCTACATTGGGTTTAGCTTCTGGTCTTAATTTACAAGATATAGCAGACTTATCAAATACAGCTGGAAGAATTGTTGTTCAAAAACAAGGAACATCTACAGTTAATGTTCAAGAATTAAAAGAATCTTTAAATGCATCTAAAGTAGATATTTTAAGAAAACAAGTTCCAAAAGTTTGGGGTGCAGAAGATTGGATTGTAAATTATGAGAATTCAAATTTTTGCGGTAAAAGATTGTTACTAAAAAAAGCACACCAATGTTCTATTCATTACCATAAAATAAAAAGTGAAGTTTTTTATATTAATCAAGGACTTGTATTAATGCAGGCATATGGAAAAGACAGATTAATGAAACCCGGTGAAAGTATTTTAATAGAACCAGGAACAAAGCACAGGTTTATTGGAATAACCGATGCAGAAATAATCGAATTTAGCTCCCACCATAAGGATGAAGATAATTATAGAGATGAGCCATCCAGTATGATTACAGATGATGTTTTTACAAGCTATCTTCAAAGATATGCTAATGAAATCAATACATTCCAAAATGAACAAAGCAATTTTTCTAGATAGGGATGGGGTGATTAATGTAGATAAAAAACCTATCTTAATAGAACATCTAGGAAAGACAGTTATTGGATATGCCCACAAACCAGAACATTTCGAATTTATTCCAAGGGCTATAGAAGCATTAAAAAAACTTTCTAATACAAATTATTTATTAATAATCATTACAAGCCAATCTGGAATTGGTCGTGGTTATTTTTCAGAAGATCAATTTCAAGAATTTAATAAATATATGTTAAATATTTTTGAAAAAGAAGGAATAAAGATTCATGATATCTTCTTTTGTCCACATCATCCTGAAAAAGGAGTTGGAAAATATAAAATAGATTGTAATTGTAGAAAGCCAAAACCAGGAATGATTTTAAATGCAGCAAAAAAACATAATATTAATTTAAAAGAGAGTTTTGTAATTGGAGATTCTAGAAGAGACATTGAAATGGGGGAAAATGCGGGTTGTAAAACAATATTTGTTAATACTAACAAATTAAATGGGGAAGAATTTAAAAAAATAAATGCAAATTTTAATTCAAAAGATTTATTTGAAGCTACTGAACTAATTTTAAAAAATGATTGATTTTAATAAAATAAAAACAATTCCAATAAGGGAAAGAAAAAATAAAGCATTTATTAAAGATTTTATAAGACCAGAAAATAATATAACTATCATAGATAATGAAAATCTTAGAATCTTAGGTTCAAAAATTATAGAAGCTAAAAAAAAGAATAAACAAATCATTTTTATGATGGGGGCCCATATAGTTAAGGTGGGCTGTTCTCCTCTAATAATTGATCTTATGAAAAGAAACATTATTACACACCTTGCTATCAATGGTGCTTTTTCTATTCATGATTTTGAAATAGCAATGATTGGGCAAACTTCTGAATATGTTGAAAATAATCTTGAAAATGGAAGTTTTGGGATGTCTGAAGAGACCGGAAAAATGATGAATCAAGCTATTCAAATGGGGGCTTCTGAAAATATTGGATGGGGCAAGGCAATTGGAAAACTAATTGCTGAAAAAGATTTTATGTTTAAAGAAGAAAGTGTTCTTTATCATGCATATAAGCTCGGGATCCCTGTTTCTGTACACACTACAGTGGGGGCAGAAATAATTTATCAACACCCTTCTTGTGATGGTTCTGCTATGGGAAAAACATCTTACCAAGATTTTAAACTTTTTGCAGATACCTTATCTAAAGCAGGAGATGGGGTGATAGTTAATGTAGGTTCGGCAGTAGTTATGCCAGAAGTTTTTCTTAAAGCTCTCACAATTGTAAGAAATTTGGGACATAATTTAAATAAAATTACAACAGCAAATTTAGATATGTTAGAACACTACAGACCTAAATTTAATATACTAGAAAGGCCTACTGCTTTTGGAGGCTTGGGTTTGCAAGTAACAGAGAAACATGAAAAAACAATTCCTAGTTTACATAAAATAATAATTGCCGGTTTAAAATGAGTAAAATAAAAACTCGTGAAGAAATAAAAGAAATTGTTTCTGATCTTAAGAAACAAGGAAAAAAAATAGTTACAACTAACGGAAGTTTTGATATTTTTCATTACGGACATGTCAGTTATTTAAAAGAAGCAAAAAAACAAGGAGACATCTTAATTGTGGGTGTAAATACAGATCGTTCTGTGAAAGAATGGAAAAAACATATTGGTTATAAGGATTGGGAAAAAAGACCAATAAATCCAGTAGAAGCAAGAGCAGCAGTTCTTGCAGCATTATCTTGTGTAGATTATGTTACTATTTATGATGAACCATCTAGTATAGAATTTGTAAAATCAATTATTCCAGATATTCATGTAAATGGGGGCGAGTATGGTGTAGAATGTATAGAAGCAAAGGTTGTTAAAGAAAATGGTGGAAAAATTCATATAATTGATAAAATAAATGGATTTTCTTCTTCTGAAATAATGAAAAAAATAAGAGATTCTTCAGCCTAATAAGAAGATTTTTATATTCTCTACACTAATTTAATCTATGGCTTTAAAAAAGAAACCCGGTTATACTCCCTCTGTATTAAAAAATGTTTTTTTTCAAGGAATAAGTGGAATAATCGGGAAAGTTGGTGGTTTAGTTTTTACAATTCTTATTGCTAGAACCTTATTTCCAGAATTATTTGGAATTTATTCTTTAGCATTAACAATTATACTCACTATCATTACTTTTAGTGATATTGGTGTTGGTCAAACAATTACCAGATATGTTGCGGATAGCCTTGGTAAAAAGAAAAATTCAAAAAAAGAAGCAAGATCTAGATTTTTATTTTTAATTAAAATAAAAATTATTTTAGCATTTATTTTTGCATTGGCTTTATTTTTACTAGCCAATCCAATTGCCAATCTATTCAACAAAGCAGCTTTAGTTGTTCCATTACAAATTGGTAGTATCTATTTATTTATTGGTGCATTATATACTGCAATCGGTCCTACTTTTTTAGGGATACAAAAAGTAAAACATTCTTCCATAGCTGAAACAATTTTTCAAATTTCAAGAGTAATTTTAATTTTTATTTTCCTATATTATTATAAAACTGTTTCAGTTGCATTTATTGTTTTGGCAATTGCTGCAGCAATTGCTCTGATTTATTCTTTATTTATTGTTATAAAAAAATATAGATATCTTATTACAGGTAGACAAGAGCAAGTAGAAAGAAAAAGAATGTTTATTTTCTCAGCATTTCTTGCACTAAGTAGTTTAAGTAGTATTTTTTTCACAAATATAGATAAATTTATGTTAGGATATTATTTACCTGCAGAGTTTTTAGGTTATTATACCACAATAATCACAATTATTGGTGGAGCATTAGCATTAACCAGTTTTGGAGTAGTTGTTTTTCCAGTTTTTACACAATTAAAAGGATTAAGATTGAAAAAAGCTGTTAAAAGAACATTTAGATATCTTACCTTAGTTGCTGTTCCTGCAACAATTGGATTAACATATTTAATGGTTCCATCCATTCAAATATTGTATGGGGCTGCTTATGTTCCTCCAGAAATGAAAATACCTTTAATTTTAACGGGTATTTTCTTAAGTTTTTTAGTTTTTGAAGCAATTATATCTGGTTTATATGCAACTCTTTTTAATGCAAAAGAAAAACCAAAATTTCCAGCATTATCCATGATAATAGCTTCTGTTATTAATATTGTTCTTAACATTGTTTTTATTTTTTATTTTATTAAAATAAGCCCCGGTTATGGTTTAATTGGTGCCGGCCTAGCTACATTTATTTCAAGATATATTAATTTAGGAATATTATATTTTACAGCCAGAAAAAAATTTAAAATAAGATCTGGAAAAGCAGCTCTTTTAAAACCAATCTTAGCCAGTTTAGTTATGCTTGGATTTTTATTTTTATTTGGTTATCTATTCCCATTAACCATACTTAGCTGGATAATTATGCTTATTTTGGCTGTTGCAGTATACATTGGATTTATGATTTTAATTAAAGGATTAGACCAAAAAGATTTTAAATTACTTAAACTAATCCTAAAGAAATGAAAGCAATAATTTTAGCTGCTGGAAAGGGAGAAAGGCTTAGGCCACTAACTGAAACAATCCCAAAACCAATGATTAAAATTATGGACAAACCTGTTTTAGAATATCTTATTCTTTTACTTAAACACCATGGAGTAACTGAAATAGGCATTAATACTTCTTATTTGCCTGAAAAAATCAAAGAATATTTTGGAGACGGTTCTAAATGGGGGGTTAAAATTAGATATTCTTTTGAACCAGAATTAATTGGAACGTCAGGAGCACTAAATAATTTTAAAGATTTTTTAACAGAATCTTGTTTTTTAATTTATGGAGATACTGTAACTGATTTAGATTTAACTAAATTTATGCAATATCATAAAGAAAAAGGGGGTATAGCTACAACCGCGTTAAGAAAAAAACCAGTAACCATGAAACCTGCAAGCTTAGTTTTTCTTAATAAGGATAATAAAGTTGAAAAATTAGTAGAACGCCCTTCTGAGGAGGTTTTTCATGAATTATGTAAGGAATACTATTTCTCAAATTCAGGAATTTATGTTTTAGAACCAAAAATTTTAGATTATATTCCTGAAGGATTTTCAGATTTTATGAAAAATGTTTTTCCATCTTCAATGGAAAAAGGAGAATCTATTTTTGGTTTTGTTATGGATAAAAATTCTTACAGTGTTTATAGAGAGGTTGGAAAAATAGAAAAATATGAGCTTGCAAAAAATGAATTAGAGTCTGGAAAAGCAAAATTATCTTTTTTAAATGAAGAAAAAAAAGATAATCATTCAAATCGGGCAATTTTCTTAGATAGAGATGGTGTTATTAATACACATTTATATGAAACAGATGGAAAAATAATGTCTCCAGCAAATCTTGAACAATTAAAATTAATGGATCATGTTAAAGAAGGAATTTCTGAAATGAGAAAACTTGGTTTTAAAATTATAGTTATCACAAACCAACCAGGTGTTGCATTTGGATATATTAATCCTGAAAAATTAAAAGAAATTCATAATTATCTTAAAAAAGAACTTGGAATCGATGAAATCTATACCTGCCCCCATCATCCACGGTTTACTGGGCCTTGCAATTGTAAAAAACCCAAAACAGGATTAATAGATCAGGCAGTTAAAGATTTTAATATAAATTTACAACAATCATACATGGTTGGAGATTCTTTATCAGATATTCAAACAGGAAAAAATGCAGGAGTAAAAAAAACAATTCTGGTGGGAATAGACCGTCTAGATGTAAGAAACATAATGCATCAAAAAAATATTTTTCCGGATATTATTTTACCAAACTTAGTAGAAATAGCACATAAAATAAAAGAATTAGAATCAAATTAAGAATTTTCTTTTCTTATTAATTCAGCCACTTTTTTTGCAGTTACAACTCCAGTTATAATTTTTCCTCCAAATATAGAATACAAACCATTGCCATAATCCGATACTTCAGTAGGTCTTTCATCTGTATCTTCTACATCTGGTTTAACTACTCTTGTGATAAAAATTGAGTTAACAAAAATAGCATCTTTTAAGAATGGATAATCTTCAATTCCTTTTTGTAGAATTTTTTCTTTATTTGATTCTACTTGGTTTTCAGATAACTCAAAAGGGTCTAAATCATCTGAAATTATTCTTTTTAAAACAGATTCATCAACATGCCCAAGTGTGAATGTATTTTTATCTCCCCTTGGAAGCAAAGAACTAAAAGCACCATCCATAATTGTTAATCCAATTTTCTTTTGATTTGGAATATATAACTCTAATAATTCCATAGATTCATATTGCAGTCTCTTTCTGGGTAAACCAAACCATTTAAAAAAACTATTAAAATTAGAATAAGTAGCATTGATAATATAATCAAATTCATCTTCAAATTCTCTATTATTACACTTTGTTTTAATAAACTTCTTCTTTCCATCTATTCTTCCTCCAACAACCTTGTGATTTAATTTTAATTTGATATTAGGAAGGGCACGCATTTTTTTTAAAATAAGTCCTTTTAAAACATCTGGATCATAAACTCTTTCAGGTGTTTTTACACATGTTCCAATTTTAGATCTATCCATATATTTTTCTTCTGGCCAAGCAATTTCATAGGGAAGACCCATATTATCGCAAAATTTAATAAAATTATCTGGTGTTGTCATAGAACCTTTTAAAGAAACACCATAAAAATCATCAAAAAATTCAGAAACACAGTCACCATACTCTGCTTCAAAAGCTTCTCTAGCTGTTTTTATTTCTTCTACTGTTTCCTTACTTCTAGGGTAGTGGAAACCATAATGGTGTCTTAAATGATTTAAAGTAGATGCTCCTGCTAAAATATTATCTGCACGATCAAAAATAGTTATTTCAAATTCATTGCCAAGTTCAATAGCTACAGAACATCCAAATATTCCTGCACCAATAATTCCAATCTTTTTCATACATGTTCTTTGTTATATTTATTTATAAATATTGTTATCTTAAAATAACACTAAAATATACTTTATATTACCACAATTCTTTTTAAACTAGAAATTTATAATTTTTCTATGCCAATACAAGAAAAACCAATAAAACCACAGTTGGTTATTGTTTCTTGAATAGCAGCAACAGGTAAAACATCTACTTTAGATGAACTTTTGCCAAGAATTCCTAATGCTTTTCTTTTAGAAAAAGATCCAATTAACCAAGCATCCTTACATGTAAAAGTAACAGATCAGAGACAAATAACTCCATGGGAAGATTATGTTAAAGATGCCCCTTTTTTAGGAGATATAGAAGAAGGAGACACCCCATATGGGCCAATGGTAAGAGTTCCTTTTGGAAATGAATTTTTTGGAAGACACACAAGAGACCAAGGTTATATTACTATGACTAACATAGCTGGAAAAAATCTTAAACTTGGAAAAGTTCCATTTATAGACTGTATTGTTATTAGACAAATCAGGGATGGAACATTAGGAAGATTTATGGGTCAACCAGAATTTAGAAAATATGATAAAACATTAGTTCATTTTTATGTAGATGAAGATGCCCATTACCAATGGATGGTTGAACGTGCTAAAAGAGATCCAGAAGCAAGAGTAAGGGATGCGCATATTATCGAATCAAGAGAAACCCATCATAAGTTTGTTACAGAAAAGCAACCTATGATTCCAGAAGAATTAAAACAATATGAACATCTTTTAATTAAAACTTCTGATGGATCCCCCAAAGAAAATGCTGAAAAAGTTTTAGAATATCTTAAAAAATAAAAATGGCAGAAATAATTCAGGTTGGTGAGGTAGGAAATATTTTGGGACCAATTCCTTATTCAGAAGCTCATCCAGCAGATAAAAATCAACCAGGTATAAGACATATCACTGTAAATGGTCTTATTTATAAAGATAAATCTAAACAAGAATTTTTATGTCAACAAAGAGGAAAAAATGTTCAGGCAGGAAAATATAATTTAGATATCTCTTTTGGTGGTCATGTTTTTTGGGAAACCTATGAAAGAAATAAAAGAAATTTAAAAAATACTGTTGATTCAACAGTAGAGAGCACAGTCAGAGATGAACTATTTTCAGGAGATAACCTTCCCCCTGAATTAAAATTAGGGTTATTATGGAAAGGTCCAAAACAAACAAAACCATCAGATCCAGAATATGTTTTCCTTTATGAAGGAATTTATCCAGGTCCATTTAATCCAAATAGAACATCTGGACAAGTAATTAATGTTAGATTCAGATCTGTAGATGAAGTTTTAACAGATATGGAAGAAAATCCTACAAGATACACAAGAACATTAGGATTTCATTTAAGAAGAATAAGGGGATCAGAATAAAATGAAAATTAAAGCAGAAAGAATTTTAGGAGACTTATCATATATTCAGAGAGAAGTTGCAAAAATTCATTTAAATCCAGAAAAACATGGAATTAAAAGAGAAGTAATTATCAAGGAGGGAGATCAAAAAAGTGTAAAAGATTATACAAATGCAGTTGATCGTGCAGTTGAAACTCGTGAAAGAAAATTCCTTCTTGAAAGATATCCTAAAGTTGGTTTTTTAGGAGAAGAGACAGAAGGGAGGGGGGCAACAAAAAGATATCGTTGGATTGTCGATCCAACAGATGGAACAGCTGTTTTTACAACCGGTGGAGATTATTATTCTAATGTAATTGCTTTAGCAGATAGAGAAAGTGAAGAAGTTCCAATTATTTCTGTTTATCAACCAGTAACAGGAAGACAATTTATTAAACTTGGTTCAGATATATGGGTTTCTGAAGAAATAATGCTTAGAGATGGAACTACCCAAACAATTGAAAGAATTCCTAAACCTTCTCAAACAAAAGGAATGCCTGAATTAATGGGTTGTTCTTTTGGAACTTCAAAATATTATCCAGAATTACCTGGTGTTAAGGAAGCAGTAGAAGCTGTTTTTGCAAAAGAAAGACATCATGTTTTACAAAGAGATTATGGAATCATTAATGCTCGTCCGGCCTCTGGTTCTTCTGCAATGTTTTGTTGTGATATTGCAGATGGAAATAGACATTTTGCTGTTTTATATGCTCAAAAAACATGGGATCTTACAGGAATGTTGATTGCAGAAAAAGCAGGTTGTTTAGTTCAATGCGGGCCATCTTATAGAGGTATGCAAGATAACAAATTAGAAATGGTTTTTGCAAACGGGACTGTTCAAGATATTTCTGGAGGAAATTTAGAAGCACAAATTGCAACTTGTGATAAAAAAACTTTAATCAATGCAGCTGTTTTTGCAAACCCGCATGTAAGAGACATTGTAATAAAAAAGCTAGGCATTGCAGCTTAATTCCATTTTTCTAAAATAGAATCTTGTAATTTTGCATTATCTAATATTTCTTGCTCACAAATTAATGGTTTTCTTTTTTCTTGGATTGCTTGAACAAAGTGTCTTATAGAAACAGTAAAGGGATCTTCAAGATCTATTATTTTATCTGGGGTTATTAATTTTTGTTTATATCCTTCCAAAATTTTTCTTTCAAATTTTTTTCCATTTATAGAAAAAATAACTGCTCTTGGCCTATTTTCTCTATATTTTAATTCATATTTAACTTTGCATTTTGTTTTTTCAGTTACATAATCAAATTCAATAATAATATGTTCTTCTTCTTTTTTAGAAAATGAAATATTTTTTGCTTTTCCTTTTGAAATTAATTTAACAAGTAAACTATTCAAATGAGGAAGGTGTTCTACTAACATGCCCAATCCACGAACTCCCGGCTCCATATACATATAAAATTCTCTTACCTTATTTAGACTAGGTAATTGTGATTCTATTAATGGAAAAACACATGGCCATTGGGTATTAACAGTTAATATTAACTTTTTTTCTCTTGCTAAAATTAAAAGTTTTTTTGCAGTTAGATAAGCATCTGGACTAACGGATAAAGGTTTTTCAACAAAAACATGTTTTCCTGTTTCAAGGCATTTTTCAATATAATAAGCATGATTTTTTGGGGGTGTGGCAATTGAAACAGCATCAGGCGGATGCTCTCCTAAGAATCTGTTTAATTCAACATAAGACATAACATTTATTTTATGTTTCTCTCTAATTTGTGCTTCTGCTCTTTTAGCAAGCATAGAATTGGGTTCTAAAATAGATAAAACATATGTCCCAAGTTTTAAAAATTCTCTAACATGAAATTTTCCAATTCTTCCTGCACCAATAATTCCAATTTTTAATTTTTTTACACTTTCCATATGAACAGATGGATTTATAGAATATAAATTTTTATATACTTCTACTTATAGCATTAAACATATGGTAGAATTAAAAAATCCAACATTAATTTTAGGGGTAGGAAATTCAGCATGTGGTAAAACAACATTGCTTTTGGAAGTTGCAAAAAAACTTAAAGATAGTTTTTGGATTGATAAAGACACTATTGAAGACACTTTTTTACTTAAGATGGATAATTCTGGTGAAGATATTGAAAAGTATGGAAAAACTTATGGTCAACATCCAAGAAAAGAAGATTATCACTTGAAATTTGTTGAATTACAAGCATATTTATTAATGATTCTTGAAGCTAAAAATAATCTTAAAATTGGAAAACATCCAATTTTAGATGGAAATTATATAAGGGAAATGCAAAAAGATTATCTGAATAAAGTTGTTTTACCAATTCTTTCAGGAATTAATTTTAAGTTAAAAATTTTATACTTTCATTGTCCTGAAGATGTTATGAAACAAAGGATTATTGATAGGGGAAATCCAAGAGATGATAAAAAACTTAAAAATGAACAAATATGGAAAGAATTTCTTGAAAAAGAACCAATAATGATTAAAGAAATAGAATCTATGGAACATTTAAAGATAGATTCTACACAACCAATGGAAGAAAATATTCAAAAAATTCTAGAATACTTAAAAAAAGATAATTAAGCAGCTTTAGCAACAATTTCTGCTAATCCTTCTGTAAATGTATCACAATCCTGATCTAAGATTGTATGCCTATAACTCCCCTC
>Ga0272442_10005756_pt1 | contig 16478 bp, 12 predicted proteins | sample SSMForm2O_FD_200262 | JGI IMG/M metagenome (GOLD analysis project Ga0272442, IMG submission 200262) | Marine sediment archaeal communities from Little Sippewissett salt marsh, Falmouth, MA, United States - SSM-Form-2O | ecosystem: Environmental > Aquatic > Marine > Wetlands > Sediment ...
AGACGTGCTTGCCGCCCACGCGCTTGTGAAGCCCGTTCTCGGATGGGGACCTTGGGGCGCATATCGTTTGAGTGAGGCCGGCTCGAACCTTGTCAAAGCGACCGACGGATTCTGGATCATCACGTTCGGCAAGTATGGCATCGTCGGCCTCGCGGCCATGACTCTGGTCATTCTCCTTCCGGTTTTGCGGATAGCCACGGCGCGCCGTTCATCCGCCCATGCCCCACCGGTCCACGCGCCAGAGACCGGATTGGCGCTCCTCCTCGTTCTGTTCATGATGGACAACCTGATGAACACGATGCCGAACCCGATCTTCGTGGTCGTCGCGGGCGGCATCGGTGCTTGTTCTGCCGTTTCTCTGCCGGCGCTTAGGGCAAGCTCTGTCGCGTGCGATCTCGGTCTGCTCACGAGTGTAGTCGGTCGATGACACTCACCGTCGTCATCCTCAATTACAGGACGCCGGAGCTCACGATTGGGGCTCTGGCGTCCCTGAAGGCGCAGGTCGAGTCCCACAACGATCGGCAGGTTGTTGTCGTTGACAACGACTCACGAGACGGGTCAATCGAGACGATTTCCAAAGCGGTCGCCGATCACGGCTGGGCCGGGTGGGCCAGCATGATCGGCTCCCCGGAGAACGTCGGTTTCGCGGGCGGCAATAACCTCGGCATCCAATCGGCCCCCGCCGATGCTTATCTGCTCATGAACAGCGATGCGATCGCTCTCCCCGGTCTGCTCGACGCCTTGCTGCGAGCGCTGCGTGTTCATCCCGAGGCCGGAGTGATCGGCCCGCGAATCCTGGATGCCGACGGGCAGGCAATGCCAAGCTGCTTCCGGTTCCCCGGTCCGATCAGCGAGTTTCTTGCGGCGGCCGCGACGGGTCCCATCACTGCGCTGCTTCACAGACATGTCGTCGCGATGCCGGTCTCAGCCATCCCCATCGAGCCGGGGTGGATCAGTTTCTCGTGCGTGCTGCTCCGAGCGGAGATGATCCGCGAGGTGGGCCTGCTCGACGATGCGTTCTTCATGTACTACGAGGATGTGGACTACTGTCACCGCGTCTGGCAATCGCGATGGAGAGTCCGATACGAGCCGTCCATCATCGCTCGGCATCTTCACGCACGGTCGTCGGGCATCGGCGCCGCCAAGGGTGAGCGAAGGTCTCTGCCACGGTACTTCTACGAGTCGCGCAGTCGGTATTTTGCGCGACACCGCGGCGGTCGCGTCGGCCTTGCGGCGGCGAATCTTGCTTGGATGAGTGGGCGTTGGGTCTCTGTGGTGCGCGAGTCAATCGGCAACAAAACCCCCCACACGTGTCGCCACGCTTGGCGCGACAACTGGACAAACTGGCTGAGACCCGATGCCGCGCACTGATTCGCTTGTTGCTGCTGACGACAGGCGCGTAGCCGTGTCTAAGATCCGCGCTGACATTACCGTTGTTGTCATCGGGCGAAACGAAGGCGAGCGACTGCACCGCTGTCTTGAGTCCGTCCGGAATCAAATTGATTGCGTGGTCTATGTTGACTCTGCTTCGATCGATGGCAGCGTGGAGCTCGCCGGCTCGATGGGCGCTCACGTCGTAGAGCTTGATGCTTCAGCCCCGCTGACTGCCGCGCGTGCGCGCAATGCTGGCTTCGCCTTCGTTGTGGAGTCCGTCGCCGACGCTGAATACGTTCAGTTCGTTGATGGCGACTGCGAAGTTGCCCCGGGCTGGCTTGAGCAGGCGGCTGAATTCCTCGACGAGCATTCTGAATACGGTCTCGTCTGTGGCCGGCTGCGAGAGCGGCATCCCGAGGCATCGATCTACAATCGCCTGTGCGATCTTGAGTGGGATCGCCCTGCCGGTGACATTGACTGCTGCGGCGGTATCTTCATGGTCCGGGTCGCTGCATTCGTCGAGGCCGGAGGCTTCGACGTAGCGCTGCGAGCGGGCGAAGAGCCGGAGTTGTGCCATCGCCTGCGCCAGCACGGTTGGCAACTCCATCGGCTTGACTGCGACATGGCACTTCATGACGCCGCGATGACTCGGTTCTCCCAGTGGTGGCACCGATCGGTTCGCTGCGGCGAGGGCTATGCCACGATCTGTCGCTCGGGATCGAGGACGGGGAGACTCTACCGGCGGCAACGGGCCAGCGCCCTGCTCTGGGCTGTCTGCCTTCCCGGCGTGGGACTCGCTGCCCTTGCGGCATCGTTCTGGCTGCCCTGGCTCTGGCTCATCAGTCTCCTTGCTCTCACGGCCTTGGGCGCCCAGGGCTGGCGTATCTTCCGACAGCGCCGCCAGTGCGGCACGCCCCCAGCACCCTCCGCACTCTACGCGACGTTCTGCCTTCTGGCCAAGTGGCCGCAGGCCTGGGGCATTCTGCGGAAGTCGGTCGCCGTGGAGCGGCACTCCGGACGTAACTCCCTCCCGGCCTGAACTCACCAGCATTTCCTCGGGATCCTACCGCCTTGCAGTTCAACTCCACCGCCTTCCTACTGTTCCTGCCGACGGTCGTAGTAGCGTATTACTTGCTCACGCCACCACATCGGCGTCTGCTGCTCCTCCTCGCCAGCTACTGCTTTTACTGGGTTTGGAGCGTTCCATTCTCCGGCCTCCTGGTCCTGTCGACGGTCGTCGACTACGCCGCGGCGCGCATTATCGACGGCTCGGCGCGTCGCTCGGTGCGCCGAGCGGGACTCCTGGCCTCCGTAGTCGTGAATCTGGGCATTCTCGCCCTGTTCAAGTACGTTGACTTCTTTTCCGACTCGACGCTATCGCTTTTTGGGGTTCGACCGTGGCCCGAGCTCGATTGGGTACTGCCTCTCGGCATCTCGTTCTACACGTTCCAGACGATGAGCTACACGATCGACGTCTACCGCGGCGCGCTCCCCGCGAGGCGGTCGCTTCTGGACGTTGCGCTCTATGTCAGCTTCTTCCCGCAGCTTGTCGCGGGTCCGATTGTCCGAGGCAGCGTTCTGCTTCCGCAACTTGCCGCGATGCAGCGGTTCGAATGGGAGAACATCCGACGAGGCATCGCTCAAATCCTCTGGGGTATGGCCAAGAAGGTCTATGTTGCCGACACGGTCGCCCATATTGTGAACGACGCTTATGGATCACCGGGTACGCACAGTGGTGTCGCCCTGGTGGTAGCCACGTATGCCTTTGCAGTCCAGATCTACTGCGACTTCTCCGGCTACAGCGATATCGCCATCGGGGCGGCGCGCCTGCTGGGCATCCGGCTTCCCGAGAACTTCAACAGCCCGTACCTTGCTTACAGCATGCGCGAGTTTTGGCGCCGCTGGCACATCTCTCTCTCCACCTGGCTGCGAGACTATCTCTACATCCCGCTGGGGGGCAGTCGACGTGGGCCGATTCGGACGTACGTCAATCTGATGATCACAATGCTGCTCGGCGGCTTGTGGCACGGAGCTGGCTGGAACTGGGTCTTATGGGGTGGCGCGCACGGCGTTGCCCTGGCGGCCGAACGTCGCCTTGGTGTTGGCGAGACGCCACCGACCAGTCCGATCGTCCGTGTCCTCCGCTGGGGACTGACATTTCATTTCGTGTGTATTACTTGGGTCCTCTTCCGAGCTGAGAACTTGGGCCATGCCGGCGTCATTTTCCAGCGCATCGTCACGCTGAGTCCCGGATCATTCACGCCTGACGTGCGCGCCATGGTCGCTGTCGTCGTGCTGCTCGCAGCCGAAGCGGCCGGGCTGCGTCGTCGATGGCTCGACGCCTGGGCTCTGCATCCGGTGCTCGTTCGCTGGGCGACCTACGCCGCTTTCGCGGCACTGTACCTCACGTTTGCGAAGGCGCCCCATCCAGAGTTCATCTACTTCCAGTTTTGACCCTAGCGACCGCACATACGCAGGCCCTCGACCACCGGATTGCGTCACGTTCTCGGCGCTTGACCGTCTCGATCGCGCTCCGCGATGCGGCGCTCGCGCTGCTGATTCTCGTCTTGGCGGAGGTCAGTCTGCAGATCCTCGTTCCGGAGTTCTCGGAGCAGATTTACGACCACGACTTTACTCGAGGACAGCCGATCGCGCTTAACCCGGACGGCTATCGCGGCTCCCTTGTGCCCTTTGCGAAGGAACCGACCGAACTCCGCGTCCTTGCCCTCGGAGACTCAACCACTTTCGGCACGGCTGTCAGGGCTGAGGAGACGTGGCCAGCGCAACTCGAGCAAATGCTGGATCAACGAGCGGTCGGTCCTGTCTCCGTAATAAACGGCGCGATGCCGGCGGCGAGCCTCGGCGAGCTTGCCTACGACTATCGGGAACGCTGGCGCCCCTACGACCCGGATGTCGTGATTGCCGCTGTCAGTGGCAACATGGTTTCGAACGCATGGATCAGGCGTGCTGATCCGCCGAAGCCAAGCCGGAATGGCTACGCAGAACGCCCTTCGTTCTCACGACTCAAGCGGGCACGGATCGAACTCCATCGCCAGGCACACCGGCTATGCCTTCCATCGTGCCTATCACTCAATTGGCAGTACCTGATGTATCACCTGGGGCTGCTGAACCACGATCTCAACCCGGATTGCCCGGTAGGGCCGCTTCTGGCCTACGGACCGCGACAGCCCAAACTCGGCGTCGACGTTGTCGAGAGAGCATGGCGAGCGCTGGACGACGAGATTCAAGAGCTCGCTGACGCAGTCAAGCAGGATCGGAAGCAACTGATCGTCACATTCACTCCATGCAGGTTCGTCCTCTCAGCGGCGTGGATCGACAATCAAAAGGCCGTCCCGGTGTCCACGTTGACCATCGATCCGAACACGCGCCTCGCCGACCTGTGCGCGATGCAAGGCATCTTGTACGCTGACAGTCTCGCTCGACTCCGCACGTTGCGTCGCGAGTTCGGTCAGCGCGATCCGCTCTACGTTCTCGGCGACTTCAATCATCTGAATAGGACAGGTCATTGGGCTGTCGCAAACGTCCTTGGCCACACGATTTGCGAGGTCGGCCGTTCGGAGCCGGACAACGGGCCCCCGTGACTGCGTGCGGCTTGATCGTCTAATGCATCTAGCCTACCTGAACAGCCAGTATCCGGCCCTGAGTCACACGTTCATCGAGCGCGAGGTGCAGTCGGTGCGCTTGCGCGGCATCGACGTGCGGACTGTCTCGATACGAAGGCCGAGCACGAGCGACGTGCTATCGGACAACCACCGTCAGGCGAGCGAGGAGACGACCTATGTCATGTGCGGCCTACCGGCACTCATCTGGACGGTAGTCAGCGCCTTCTGCGTTAGGCCGTTGAATTCTATCCGCACATGCTGGGCGGGCCAAGTGCTTTCGCCGGCCGGTCCGGTTAGCCGTCTGAAACACTTGGCGTACGCGATCGAGGCGTTGCGACTGGCACGGCTGATGAGGCAGGAAGGTCTCTCACACGTACATGTCCACATGGCGAACAACGCGGCCATGGTCGCGCTGCTGGCGACCCGGTTCGATCAGACGTTGAGCTATAGCCTGACCGTGCACGGCTCGGCGGATTTCTACGAGGTCCACGAATTGCGGCTGCGGCAGAAAGGCGAGAACGCGATATTCGTGCGATGTATTTCCGACTTCTGCCGGGCGCAGGTTATGGCATGGTCCGGTTCGGACGTGTGGGATCGAATTTACGTCGTCCATTGCGGAGTTGATCCGAATGTCTACCAGTTGGCGGAGCACCCGGCGGGCAGCCCGCTTCGGTTGTTGACCGTCGGCCGGCTCGTGCCCATTAAGGGCTATCCAATCCTGCTACGGGCCTGCAGACAGCTTGTCGATGAAGGCATCGACGTGAGACTGGAGATGGTCGGCGACGGGCCGATGCGCGAGAACTTGGAGCAACTTGCCGGCAATCTAGCGATTCGGGATCGCGTCTTGTTCGCCGGCCCCATCGGCCAGGACGATATCCAGGCGTACTACGACCGCGCCAATGTCATGGTCATCAGCAGCTTCATGGAAGGCGTGCCGGTTGTCCTGATGGAGGCGATGGCCAAGGGACTGGCGGTCGTGGCCACCCGCGTCGGCGGCATCGCGGAACTCGTCGAGGAGGGTGTGAGCGGATGGCTTGTGAATCCCGCATCCGTTGACGCGCTCGTCCGCGGCATACGGCAGGCCGCGACACATCGCGACCACCTAGCCGCAATGGGTCGCGCAGGCCGGCGGCGAGTCATCGAGGAGTTTTCGATCGACGACGTCGGCAGCAGCATGGCCTCGCTCTTCAAGCAATACGTCACCGATGGCGTCGCGGAGTCTACAGCCGTCAACGCGCATGCGGGGGCGGAGCCGGCACTGGCTCAGAGTGAGGGCTTCACCTCGTGACTGATCCTCAACGCCCATCCGACCTGAAGCCTCGGTCCAGGCGCTACTGCATCATCAGTCCGTGTCGGGATGAAGCGCAGTATGCGCGGATGACCCTCGACAGCGTGATCCCGCAATCCGTGTCGCCTGCGCTGTGGGTGATCGTCGATGACGGGTCGACGGACGAGACACCGAAGATCCTCGCCGAGTACGCCGAGCAATACGAGTTCATTCGCGTCATTCGGCGCGAGGATCGCAGCCGACGGAAGGTCGGAGGCGGCGTCATCGAGGCCTTCAATGCCGGTCTGCAGACGATCGATCTCGATGCCTTCGACTATGTCTGCAAACTCGATCTTGACCTCGGCCTGCCGGAGCGCTATTTCGAGATCCTTATTGAGCGCATGGAGGCGAATCCACGGCTGGGCACCTGTAGTGGAAAGGCGTACTTCGAGGACCCGATCACCGGTGAGCGGGTAAGCGAAAAGATAGGCGACGAGATGTCGGTCGGCGCGAGCAAGTTCTATCGAACCGAATGCTTTCGGGAGATCGGAGGGTTCGTGCCGCATGTGATGTGGGACGGGATCGATTGTCATCGGTGCCGCATGCTGGGTTGGATCGCGCGGAGTTGGGATGATCCCGAGCTTCGGTTCCTTCACCTGCGGCCGATGGGTTCGAGCGACCGGGGCATTGTGCGCGGGCGCATGCGTCATGGGCGCGGGCAGCACTTCATGGGCACGTCCCTGCCATACATGACGGCGAGCGCCCTGTTTCGCATGACGAGGCCGCCGCGCGTTGTCGGCGGTGCCGCGATGTGGGTTGGGTATGTTGACGCGATGCTGCGCCGACTTCCGCGCTACGAAGACCGCAAGTTCCGGCGATTTCTGCGGAGATACCAGTGGGATTGCCTGCTTCGCGGGAAGGCAAGGGCGACGCGGCGACTGGACGATCGCCAGGCCGCGCGCTGGTCCGCCCGCAAAGGACGGCAAGATTCGACCGGGCAGGAGGAAGGCGCAGACACGGGCACCAGTCCACACCCCGGGATGCCCGCGGTCGAGCCGACATTGCAATGAAGTCAGGTGTGAAGGGGCTGACAGGTAATGAGGTTGCAAGTTGTTGCGAAGATGGAAGCAGGCGCACCGGAGGCCTGAGATGACGCGAGAAGCTCCGATCCATCGCCGCGTGAGATGGGCGGGTGGGGATTTCGCCGGGCCCGTTGAGGTTGAAGTGGTGCCGCGGCGGGCTCTTCCGATCATACGACTGCACGGCATTTCTCTGCACGCGTTGACGGAGCGGGAGTGTGTGCAGCATATCGTCGATGAACTCTCGGGTGGCCATGGCGGCTGGGTGGTGACGCACAATCTCGATCACCTTCGGCGTCTGCGGGCAGATGCGGCGTTCGCGGCACTCTGCGAGGGCGCGACGGTGCGGGTCGCCGACGGCATGCCGCTCATCTGGGCCTGCGCACTGCAGGGCACGCCATTGCCCGAGCGCGTTGCGGGATCGAATCTGATTTCGAGCCTTTCCGAAGCCGCAGCCACGCATCATCGTTCCGTTTTTTTACTGGGCGGTGAGCCGGGCACGGCAGAGGCGGCCGCGGATGTGCTCGAGAGGAGGCACCCGGACTTGCGGATCGCCGGCACCTCTTGTCCGTCGCCTGGTTTTGAGCACAGAGCAGGCGAGTTGGATCAAATCACTCACGAGTTATGCACAAGCAGACCCGACATCGTCTTTGTCGCGTTCGGGTCGCCGAAGCAGGAGCAGTTCATCGCGCGTTGCCGTCATTGTCTTCCCCGCGCATGGTGGCTCGGCGTGGGGATCAGTTTCAGCTTCCTGTGCGGGTCGGTGAAGCGTGCTCCGGTGTGGATCCAGGACATCGGATTGGAGTGGGCTCACCGCCTCGCCCAGGAGCCGCGGCGCCTCGCTCGCCGCTATCTGGTTGACGGCGTCCCGTTCGCCTTCCGACTGCTGGCGTCGTCGGCTCTGCGGCGCAGGCACATAGGCGCCGGCCAATGAAACCTGAGGGGACGCAGATCATGTCCAATTCATTCATTGCGATCATTCTCGCCGGTGGTATTCGACCCGCGCCCTTGTCGAATGCGCTCGGCACTCCGGTTCTGTGCCTTCCCGTGGCGCATGAAACAACGCTGCTCTCGGCATGGCTTCACAGGCTGACGAACATCGGCAGTTGCCGATCGGTATACGTCGTCGTGAGCAGTGAGACTGATGCTGACGCGATCAGAGCTGTGGCGCAGGGCATTGTAGATGATGGTCAGACCAGTTGTGCGCCACAGGTCATGGTGGAGCCGCACCGATGGCGCGGAACGGCAGGCGCTGTGCGTGATGTGGCAGCAACTGTTTTGAGCGACGATGCTCTTGTCGTGGTGGAAGCCGCGGTCGTCCCACCAAGCCGGGCGGGCCGCGTTCTCGACACGGTGAGCGCGAGCGCCGGAGCCGCGATCGGGATCGACACGGATTCGTCGCCCGCCGGCGTTTATGCATTTCGGCCCGCCGTGCTTGAGGCCATTCCCAGCATAGGTTTCTATGACATCAAGGAGCAACTGGTCCCGTCGCTCCATGTGCTGGGCAGTGCAGCGCGCGTCGTCACGGTGACTGACCGCGTCGTGCGGATCCGGGATCGAACGGGCTATCTAGCGGCCGTAGCCGATTTCACCGAGATCACCCACATGTCGACCACGGATGCCGGTTCGTATCCGCGGGTCGACCCGTCCGCTTCGGTTGTCGGGCACTGCATCATCGACCCGTCGGTTGTTGTTGAGCGCGACGTTCTTGTCGACAGCAGTGTGGTGCTCGACGATGTCGTGGTCCGCGCCGGGGCGACGATCAGCCGCAGCGTCATCGGGTCCGGCGTGGAGATCGAGCCCGGCGCGTTGATCGTTGACGGAGTCAAAGGCACGCAATTGGCGGCAGCATCTCCGGTTGCCGTACCGTGACAGGCAGGGACCAGGCTCTCTGAAGATCCGACAGTGGAGTAATGGATCATGCGTCTCGGGCTGCGCAAGGCATGGTTATTTCGTGACACGGCGATGCTCGCCCTTGCACTGGTCGTAGGAGGGTGGTGTCATCGCGCCGCCTTTGCGGATATCTGGGGCATCGCGCACCCCAGCGAAGAGCAGTCCCACATTTTCCTTGCCCCCGTCATCGCAGCCTGGCTGTTCTGGCTGCGGCGCAGCCGCTTCCGAGGCCTCAGCGTGAAAGCCAGCCTCACGGGGCCGGTGATCGTCGTTCTCGGCTGGTTGATGAGCTGGCTGGGTTATGAACACGGCATCCAGGTGGCCTGGCACGCGGGCGCGCTCGTTTCGCTGCTGGGATGCCTGGTGAGCATCACGGGGTTCGCGCTGGTTCGTCTGTTTGCGCCCGCGCTTCTCGCCTTCGCTTTCCTGCTTCCCGTTCCCGGAACGATCCGCCAGGCGATCGCTCTCCCGCTCCAGGGGATCGCGACAGCCATCACGCAAGGCGTGCTAGAACTGGTGGGCATACCGGCGGTCCGCATGGGGCATGTGCTGGTCATCAACGGCGAGCACGTCGCGGTCGGCGAAGCATGCAACGGCATGCGAATGGTTTTCGCGCTGGTGCTCGTAGTCTATGCGTTCGCCTTCAGCACGCCCCTGCGAACCAGCGTGCGCGTGGTCCTGGTGGGTCTCAGCCCGCTTGCCGCCATCGCAGCCAACATCATCAGACTGGTTCCGACGGCGCTCTTCTTCGGGTACGGCGATCCGCAGAGCGCGCAGGCGTTCCATGATGTCGCCGGATGGGTGATGCTTCCGGTGGCGTTCCTGATGCTCGTCGGGTTGCTGCGATTGATACGATGGATCGAGCTTCCGATCACGCCATTTAGATTGGCGATGCCATGAGATTGACACGAGTCAGGGTCGCGGCACGACGAGTCGCCGGGGCTGCTCCGGTGGTTTCGATTGTCGCGCTTCTTCTTTTGCCTCACATCGGCGTGCAGAGCAGCGCGGTGCAGCAGGTTCTCGCATCCCGACATGCCGACGTCCAGGCCGCCATCAAGCGCGTACCGTATCGGATCGGCGACTGGGTCGGCGAAGAAGTGGACGTGCTGGACGCCGCCATCGAGTTGCTTCGTCCCAACGCGATTTTGAGTCGATCGTATCGGCGCCTGGAGGACGGATTCTCACTGTCGCTGCTCGTCGTCCATTGCACGGACGCGCGTGACATGGGTGGGCACTATCCTCCGATCTGCTATCCGAAATCGGGATGGGACCGCCGCGGCGACACACAAGACAGCAGCGCGACGATCGAGATCAACGGCAAGCCGATCCCTATGCGGCTCTATGAATTTCGCCGCCTTGACAAGTGGGGCACGGAGCAGCGGTTGCGCGTCCTCAACGCCTTCGTTCTTCCGAACGGGCATACAACGGTGGCCTTGGCCGATGTCCGGCGGCAGGCGGACCGGCCAACGGTCTCCAGGCACGGCGTCGCCCAGATTCAAGTCGTCATGGCCGGGACTTCTTCCCGTGGCGAATCAATCGAGGCGGCCCAGGATCTCCTTTGCGGTCTCTCCGATCTTCTGACGGTTCTTGGCCAGGGAGAATTCAATGATTACGCAGCAGTTACAACAAACTGACGGGAACGGGACGCTGGCGCCCGGTTCCTGGCAGCACGTCGATGCCGCCCCGGCCGCGGACCGGCAGCAGTCGTTGCCCGCTCTTCTTGACGACCGATTGCACGGTCGATGGAGAATCGCACTTGTGCTGGGCATCATTGTGGGCCTGGGACTGGCGGTGGTGGGGTATCAAACGGCACCGGTGCGCTACACGAGTTACGGGAGCATTCACGTCGCGCCCGCGGGCAATCCCATTCTGCGCCAGACGTTCGAGACCGAGACGGTGCCACGGTATGACAGTCTCCTCACCACGCAAGCCATCCTCGTGAGATCGCCGCGCGTGATCGATCATGCGCTGCGCAGCCAAACGCTGGCCGATCTGCCCATTGCGCGGGATCCGAACGCGCAAGCGCTGCTGGCGAAACGGCTCACGGCGCGGCCCGAGCGCAACTCGGAACTGATCACCGTCGCATTCGAAGCTGACTCGCCTACCAAGGCGCGGGTCGTTCTCACCGCGATACTTCACTCGTACGACCAGATATTCGGGCAGCGGGGAAGCGACTTCCGGATCCAGCGACTGACCACGCTGCGCGATAGCCGCACGCAGTTGCGCAGCACGCTGGCGGCCCACCGAAGAGAGCTTCAGGAGTTTGTAAGCACCACCAGCCACGGAGTCACCGACCTGACTCCGCTTCTTCACAGGAAGTTGCTGGAGATCGAGGATCTCAAGCGGGATCTGGCGCGACTTGAGTTCGATGCGCAGCGCCGCGCGGCAGCGGACGACGCGCGATCGGAAGGACCCGACCACCAGCACGAACCGACAATTCACGATCTGGAGGCCGTTCTCCCGGAACTTGCCGCCGCGCGTCTGGAACACATCAATCTCGTCGCGGAGTTGAAACAGGCCGCTGAGGAGTACAGTGAAGACCACCAGTTCCATCGTGATCTTCGACATCGCCTGGAACTCATCGAGGAGCGCATCGCCAGCTATGAGCGGCGGGCAAGGGACAAATGGCTTGATATGGGGCTGTCGGGCGAGCCAGGCGCCGCGGCGGGAGGCGGGCTCCTCACCCGAGAGATCGTTGCCGAGTTGATTCGGCGCACCCAGGATGAGCTGCGCGTACTGAATGAGGAGCAGGCTCGGCTGACGGATTACGCCAACGACCTGGCCGACACCGAGGCGGAATTGCAGGAGATTGACGAGACGATTCGGCTCCTTGAGATCAATTCGGAGGCGCTGTTCAGCGGTTCGATCCACGTCGCGGAAGAAGCGTCGCGCCCGCAACTGCCTTCCCGGGACCGGCGAACACAGATGGCAGGCCTGGGCTTCTGCGGCGGCATAAGCGCCAGCTTTGGACTGTTCTTCCTCCTCGGAACGATCGACCGACGGACGTACGGCGCCTCGCAATTGCGCCGCGAGCCGGCGCGCTACCGCTTCCTCGGCCTCCTTCCCGATCTCGGCAAAGGTCAGCTCGAGACCGAGCGCTCGGAAGTCGCAGCCCAGTGCGTCCATCAGATTCGGAATCGCATCGAAGTCCTGCGTCCGCCGGTATCCAGTTTCGTCCTGGCGGTCACAAGCCCGTATCAGGGCGACGGGAAAACGAGCCTCGCCCTGGCGCTTGGCTGGTCCTATGCGGAAGCCGGCCATCGGGTGGTTCTGGTGGACTGCGATCTCATCGGTCGCGGGTTGACGCGCCAGATGGGATTGAGCAGCCACGACGGTCTGAAGAACGTGCTTCGCAACCGCGCCCTGGCGCGTCAGATTTCCGATCGCCCCGCGCTGGGCGTTGACGTTCTGAGCGCCGGACTTGACCCCACGATCGGCCCGGAGAACATCAGGCGTGATGATTTCAAGGCTCTGTGCGACGAACTGCGCCGCCAGTATGACGTGATCATCGTTGACACCGGTCCGTTCATAGGCAGCATCGAAATGCTCCCCGTGGTCGCGTGCGCAGACGCCGCCGTGTTCTCCGTCCGTCGCGGGCGCAGCCGTGCCCGCCTCGCCGACTGCGTGGATGAGTTGACTACGGTTCAGATTCCGACGCTCGGCGTCGTGCTGAACTACGCGCATCGATCGGACTGCAACAAGTATATGTCCGAATCGCTGGGTTCACCGCGGCGCCTCGTCGCCGACAGCGCGCCCGGGGGTCCCGATTCCGGCGCCGCCCATCACGCCGATGAACGCAACGCATTGGTCTCAGCGGTGCAGCTTGTCTCTCAGACCTGAACGCGGCAGGCACAGACAACCCAGATGATTCCCGCAGCACAGCTTTGTGAATCGGTTGATCTCCCCGCCGGCGACCGTCGTTCTTGTCGCCCGCTCATTTGGGGATGCCGCGCGACCGATCTTCATGACGCCTACTGGCGTGCCCACGGCGTCCAATGTGTGCATCGCGGCATCTCGACGCCCCTTCAGCGCCAGGCCGATTTCTACCTGCTCGTCGAACCCGACCAGCTTGTGCTCTTCGATCTTCCGGCTTTGGCGGATCATATTGCCTGGCGTCGTGCAACGGTGACGCGAGTACGCGTCCTTGACGTGGATGGCGAGCCTTATCGTGAGCACGTGGATCTCGACGAACACGGTCTTGTCCGCTGCGTAACCCGACATTATCACCCGCGCAGCAAAGCCGCCTACCGTGTTCTTCTCAGCCGGAGACGCCGTATCGCCCAAATCTGGATGACGTCGGTCACGCGTCGTGATGCCTGGATGGACATACGCCACAGTTCCGGGCTTTCGCAAATCGACAACGTCCGCCAGGAAGGCGGCTGCTTCGTTTCCGGACAGCCCGCCGAAGAGGTGCGCATGCTCAACCGCCTCGTGACGATGTGGCGACAGCCGGGCCATGCAATCCTCGGAATCCAGGAGATCCGAAACGGCGTGTGGGCCGCTTCCGGCGCCGTCTTAGCCGACCGGCGACGGTGCCTCGGCCCGCTCTGGCTCGGGTTGGGCGCGCTCGACAACGGACAAGTGTGCCTTGTGGGGCCGGCCTGCCATCCGGACGTTCCGACCGCACCACAGCCACCCCCTTCCCAGATCCAACTGCTTGATATTCGCGAGATCGAGCCCGCATCACGTCGAACAGAACATCCCCGGCCTGCTGCGGGCCACCGATCGGGTTACGCCTTGGCGAAGCGGTTGTTCGACATTGGCGCCAGTTCAATCGGGCTCGTTATCTCGGCGCCCGTTCTGTGTGTGGTTGCTCTCCTTATCGCGCTCGATGATGGATGTCCCGTGTTCTATGCGCACGTTCGCCAGACCCGTGGAGGTCGCTATTTCCGGTGCTGGAAGTTTCGAACGATGTATCGAGACGCCGACAAGACAAAGCAGTCACTCACCCGAGACAACACGTGCGACGGCCCGCAGTTCTTCATCAAGGACGACCCTCGCGTCACGCGAATCGGCCGTATCCTTCGCCGGTATCATCTCGACGAAATACCGCAGCTTTGGAACGTGTTGCTGGGCCAGATGAGTATGGTCGGCCCGCGCCCGAGCCCCGATGATGAAAACCGAATCTGCCCGGCCTGGCGCGAGCTGCGCCTCAGCGTGAGGCCGGGCATTACCGGGCTTTGGCAACTGCACTGTACCCGTCAGTCCGGGATTGACTTCCAGGAGTGGGTCCGTTTCGACACCGAATACGTCGAACGGGCCAACTTCTGGCTCGATATGACCATTCTGGGACAGACTCTCAAGAAGATCCTACTGCGAGGCTAGACTCATGCTCCTGACCACGCGAGGCAAACGCAGGCTGTTGATCGTCTTCGGCGCGGTCGTCGTAATCGCGCTGACGTTCGTCATATTCAACGCGGTCAGAGCCGCCCACAAAACGAAACTCATCGCGGAGTCGCGTCAATCCGGGACCCGCGCCTACGAGCGGGGCGACTACGAGGAGGCGCTGGACAAGCTAGGGTACGTCCTGTCTCATGAAAAGAACGATCCGGAGGCGCTGTTGGCCTTCGCCGACAGTCGGCGCCGCGTGCCGGAGCCCAACGATCGGCACATCCCGAAGGCCGTGGCATATTACAACGCGGCGCTTCGCCTCGACCCTCAGAATCTCGATGCGCTCTCGGCACTGCTTGATCTTTACCGGCGCATGGGATACCGGACGGAGGCCGTCGAGACCGCCGATCGCGTTCTTGCGCTGTCACAGAATCACATCGATGCGTTGTCGATCAAGGCGGAGATCGCCTTCATCGATGAAGACTACCCGGACTCCTCGGAATTCTACGTGCAACTGGCCGAGCTTCAACCGCAGGAGCTTCAGTGGCGTCGCGGACTCATTCAGGCGATGGAAGCGCAGGAGGCGCCGCAGCAGCAGATCATTGCGTTGTGTGATGAGTGGATCGAGAAGCATGAGGAGGATGGTCGATTTCGTCTCTTGAAGGCGAACGTCTCAGTCATGGGGAACGATGTGCCGGCCGCTATCTCAGAGCTCCGGACCGCGGCGCTGCTCGGGGCCGACTCGCCCGAGATCCTCACAGAGATGATGCAGACTCTCACGCTCTTCGGACTCGATTCTGAAGCCGCGGATCTGCTCGCGCTGGTCAGGAAGAGGCACCCGATGGAGCCGTGGGTATATGTCTCCGCGGTGCAACACTACTGGCGAGCGGGCCGGCTGGGCGACGCATTGACCGAAGTCGAGGACGCGCGGGGCACGCTCAACCGGGAGGATCCCGGCCTGCTGCGCTGGAAGGCGCTCCTGCACGTGGTGATGAACAAGCCGGACGCCGCCGACGAAGCACTGCAGGCACTGGAATCCGCGGCAACCGATGCCGCGGGCGAATCCAACGAGCGGGACTTGAACGCGGCGTGGGGGCAGGCGCTTCGAGCGAGGCTGAACATGACCGGCGCGGCGTGGAGGGAGACGATCACCGCGTACGCCGGTGCGATCGCGCGATTGCCGCGCACGCTGTTGCTGGGCCGAGCGGAACACGCGGTGCTGCGTTTCTTCCTTGCCGAGGCGTATCAGCAGATCGGCGAGGATGATCTGGCCCTCCGCGCGCTGGAGGAAGCAGAACGGCTCGATCATACGTGGGCGGCCATCCCGGTGGCGCGCGCCGAATCCCTTCTGTCACTGGGCCGCGCGCCTGCCGCCTTCGAGGTGCTGAGCCGGGTCATCCGGCAGAGGCCGAACGCAAGCCTGCGCGAATACGTGCTGCTGGCACGGGCGTGGCTGGAGTTGGGTGACGTCGGACAGTACCTGAGGCTCAACGATCTGCGCACGGGCAACCGCTTTGCGCTGACGGGTCTGCTCGAGGAACTGCGCGTGTTCTGGCCGGACAATCCCGAGGTGGTCTCGCTGCTCGCCGAGGCGCATGCCCGCACCGGAGCCGGCGAAGACGCCGCGGCGATTATCGAAGAGGCGCTCGTTGATGACGCCACGGAGACGCGCTTATTGATCCAACTCGCGACGGTGAGCGCACGACACGCACTAGACTACGAGTTCGAGTTGCTTTTGCGCGCGCGGGATCAGGCGGGACTCACCGGCGAGGTCGCAAACGCCACGGCCTCCTTCCTCTGCCTGAAGGGGCGGTGCGATGAAGGGCTGGCGATCCTCGATGAGTTTGTCAGCGCCGCAGAGGACCAGTCGCTGGCCGAGGCGAGCACGCGACAGATACGGATTCAACTCCT
>Ga0272442_10005757_pt1 | contig 16476 bp, 12 predicted proteins | sample SSMForm2O_FD_200262 | JGI IMG/M metagenome (GOLD analysis project Ga0272442, IMG submission 200262) | Marine sediment archaeal communities from Little Sippewissett salt marsh, Falmouth, MA, United States - SSM-Form-2O | ecosystem: Environmental > Aquatic > Marine > Wetlands > Sediment ...
ATCGGGCGACCTGGAATCGGACAAAGGCAATGCCAGCATCATCCCCCTGCGCCGGATCGTCGCCGGCCGAGGCGGTCCCGACATAGACGACTACTTCAACCTCTACTACCTTCACTGGTGGAGCCTGGCCCATTTCCTGATGGAGTACCAGGACGGCCTCTACCGTCCCGGACTCCGCCACCTCCTCGCGGCAGAGCGGGCGGACCTGTCCGCCTTCGAGGAACACATCGGCCAGGTCGACACCATCGAAACACAATGGTACCAACATATCCTTGACCTGAAACAAGACCTGGCCGGCCGCGGTACCCTTTCGCCCAAATGGGAGCTTCAAGGGGCAGTCGACGAAGCCGGCATGACCGGAGGAACCAAAGACCATGAGCGATGATTTGAAACCGCACGAAGAACCAGCCGAGACGAAAGGCCCGCCGTCGCGCTTCGATGGCGCAGCGCAGACGTGGGACGACAAGCCGGCTCGAGTCGAGCTGGCAACGGCTGTCGCCGCGGCGATGAGCGAGGCGGTTCCCCTACAGCCCGAGATGCAGATCATGGACTTTGGCTGCGGCACCGGACTGATCAGCCGGGCGCTGGCGCCCAGGGTGGCTTCGATCACCGCGGCCGATACGTCGACCGAGATGCTCATGGTACTCAAGACCACGGCTCGCGCGGCGGGCCTGACCCGCATTCGACCCTTTCTGCTGGACGCCAGCTACCAAACGCCTCCCGGCACTGCCTACGACGCCATCGTCAGCAGCATGGTCCTGCACCACATCGAGGACATCCCGACGCTGGCCGCGCATTTTGCCCAGTGGTGTCGTCCCGGCGGCTGGGTCGCCCTGGCGGACCTCGCGCCGGAGGACGGGACGTTCCATCACGACGCCCATGCGGTTTTCCACCACGGGATCGATCCGGCCGAGCTGGCCGCCCAACTGGAAACCGTCGGCTTCACCACCGAGAGCATCCAGACCGTTCACACCATCCAACGTCCGCCCGCCGAAGGCGCCGACCCCCGCGACTATCCCGTCTTCCTCCTCGTCGCCCGAAGAACGTAGCCGAAGCCATGCGATTCACAATCCACACAGGATGCCTTGACTCCGATCCATGCGCGGCGCTAACGCACGGGCCAGAAGAGCACGTCACCGGCCTCTTCCGTTCCCCAGATGCCCCACGGCCTATCGGGATCGATCTCGGGCGTGCCGCCGTCGTCCCTCAGATTCCGGCCCCGGCTGTACAGCACGAAATCGTCGGCGGTCCGGCGGTACATCAGCGTGGTGTCACTGTACGGGTCCAGCGGCGGGGGCGCCAGGGTGCCAGCGCCGAGCAGTTGCCCGAGCGATTCAGGGTACTGCCCATGCTCTTTATGCCACCGCTTGATGGCGAGGACGGTTCTTGTCACGTCATGCCAGGCATGCGACCGCCAACGCAGCTCGGAGAAACGTTCGGCCGCTGGCGCAGAGAGTTCGATGGCAAAGTAGCGCGCCTCTCGGAGGAAGGAGTCGAAACGGATTCTGTAGTTGAAGATATTGGGCTGCTCATCAGTGATGGTGATCCCGCTATGAGACAGTTCGTAGGGGTTCAGCGCCAGGATCTGCTCGATCTGATCGTATCGCGCGTTGCACTCCGAGAGCGTTGCATCACGCCGAGCATGGGCCAAACTTATGGCCAGATAGAGCCCACGCTGTCGCCAAGTGGGTTCCTTCGGCAAGGGGGCCATTGTGATTACGGTGCTGTTCATTTGGACGAGTGGCCAGACGTAGCGCGGGATGAGGTGCCCGCCCCCGATGCCGCCGCGCGTGAAGGTGTACTGCACGATATCCAGGGTCATCAGTCTTTCCGATTCCATCTGGATTTCGACCGGTCCGGCGTGGTACGCTGCCGTGAGGTCCGCCTCAAGCCGCTGCCAATCGATTCCGTCGGGGGGCGTCCGGGCAACAACCTTCAGCAGCTCCCTATGGCCGACCTTTGCCATGGCGAGGGCGAGGAACGAATCGAGCAGGGAGCCCGCCTTGCTCCACTGCACACCGGCGCGCACCAGGGCCAGACAGTCTTCGAGCGCAGCGGCTGTCCGGCCCGTGTGGGCCTCGCTGCGGATGCGCCACCTTGCCGCGAGCATCAAGTGGCGGAGTGGCACGAGAGGGTGCCTGTCGAGGTGCAGCGTGGGTACGTCCAGGGCGATCACCGAATCTGGTTCCTGGGACCGCCTGAACTCCTCCCAGCAATGGGGCTTCCGGGTGCCTTCGACGAACGACTGCCAGGCCTCTTCATTGTCGGCGATCCATTGCTCGATGGCCTGTTGGGCGGGCTCGTCGAGTTCGTCAAACCAGGGGTTTCTGCTGGCCGAGAAGGCATTGAAGATCAAGGTGGATTGGTAGGGGATGTATTGCCCAATGGCCTTCTCGTAGTGGGGCCAGGCGTTGTTCTCGGGGGTCAGTCCCTTCGGCCGCGTCGTCTCGTTCAAGACGGCGACGTAGTCGATCGTGGGTTTGGGCTTGCCCGCAGTGAACCAGATCAGATAGAGGGCAGCAACCAGGAGGACCGTCGCGCCGGCCAGGAGGAAGCGAAGGGCGATCTTCCTCACGGAACGGCCGCGTCTTGGGACCGTTGTGTCTTTTGGTGCGAGCATGTCACTGCTTGTGGGTCTTTGCTTCGACTCTCCCATTGTCAGGCTCCTCACAACTATCCCGAATTGTACCATTCTTTCCCGGAGCAACGCAACGAATCTGTGGCGCTGGCGCCTGGAGGACTGGGCTTTCCCCAACGGATTCCGCGTAACCGGCAGGCCGGGAGAGTGCCTATTAGGGATGTAGGATGGTCTTGTTGCGTGAATGGGACGGCGTTGGGATTTGGGGGCGCCGCGCCGTTGGATTCGAACGAAGGGCTTCGGCTTAGGAGATGGGAGTATGAACGTGCGAAGGATGGGAGCATCGATGGCGTTGCTGGCTTTGTGCGCGGTGTCGGCGTTTGTGGTGACCGGCTGTATCTCGGCGCGGTCGGACGTGCGTTACGGGCCGAAAGGCCCGACGGTGGGGCACGAGACGATCCGGCAGGTTCAGGCGGGCCAGACCAGCAAGGAATGGGTCCTGGGCACGCTCGGCGCGCCGACCAGCGAGGCGGCTACGCCGGAAGGGACGGAGATTCTCAAGTACGTCTACACCAAGAAGACGGACGTCGATTTCAGCTTCTGCATCTTCTTCGACATCGACGAGACGAGTGAGCAGCAGACCGTCTACTACTTCGAGATCGCCGACGGCGTTGTGACGCGCTTCTGGAAAGGGTAGGCCCGGCGAGGTTCAGTCGTCGGTTCCGGGCGAGCCGTCTATGGACGTGCCGGCCCGCCAACTGGCGGGTTGGTCCCAGGTGTCGAAGGGAGCCATCTCATCGACGATGGTCAGCGAGAAGCCGATACCGTCCGTAATGGGCTGCCAGGCGTTGTCGTATGCGAAGTCCAGGACCGTCTCGTTCTGGGCGTCTACAAGGCAGAGACGTTCGCCGCCGTTGTCCAGGTAGCCGGCGTACTGCCCGGCGACGTTGAATCCGTGGCCGTAGCGTTCGGCGAAGGCCGTGGCGTTCTTGACCACCAACACATGGTCGCCGGCCGGCAGGTCCGTCACAGCGCCGTCGGCGAAATCGAAGGCGATGCCCTCGGTGAAGCGGACGCCAAAAAGGCTGAGGCTCACATCGCCGATGTTCTTCAGTTCCACATACTCGTATTCCTGGGGGTCGAAGGCGTCGTCCGGCGTGGCGGGCGGGCTGTACATTAGTTCAGTCACGCGCAGAAACGACTGGGGCAGGCTGGGCATCGCCGGCGTGGCGGCCAGGGCGACGCGCGCGTCGTCGCGGTTGGTCAGTTTGATCGATTCGCCTCGCGCCGAAAGTCGACCGGTGTAGTCGCCTACGACGAAGAGGCCCTGACCGCCTGTGGGCGATGTCTGTCGGGCGCGGAAGGCGACGCGGCTGGCGGCGACGTAGAGCGAGCTGCGAGACGGGATGACGGTGCCGCCCCGGAACGTGAAGATGGTGTTGTCCGCTTCGGTGCCGGTACTGATCGTCCAGCCTGAGACATCGACGGCGATGCTGTTGCCGTTGCGCAGTTCGATGTACTCTTCGTCCTGGTTGCCACTGGCGGGGTTCGATTGGATCGCGCCGAAGGTGACGATGGTGCGTGAGGGTTGGGCGTCGGGGAGTTCGCGGGCGCCGGAGGCCAGGCCGTTGTAAAGCTGGTAGCGTCGTTCGGGCAGGTAGAAGATCTTGATCTCCTCGGCGGCATCGGGCTGCGACTGGGGGCAGCAGGCGCCCGTGGAGCCATTGCCCCAGGCGTGGGAATTCCACTTGGCGGCATCGAGGGCGGCGTCCGGAGCGATCAGGGCGGTCAGTTCGTCGATACGGGGCTCGTAGTGCAGATCTTCCTGCGGTGTATCCAACGGCTTGAGCAATTCGTCCATGAGCGTGCGGACGCGGCGCAGGTACATCTGTCGCATCTCGGGCGTGTCGAAGACCGCGTCGGGCAGATCGTTGTTGCGACCGATGAACAGGGGCGTGTCCGGGATGAGATTCTGGTCCCAGTAGGTGTGCGAACTGATCCAGCGGCGGCCGAAGCTGAGGTCGACGTCCCAGGGCCACATTTGCCACTCGTCGGTGCGGCCGGTGTCACGATAGAAGTAGTAGTTCTTGTGGCAGCAGTCGGTGTCCCCGGTGATGGCGCGGGCGGCGAGGAAGTTGACCACTTGTGCGACGTCCAGATTGTCGTAGAGGTAACGCCGCCGCGCTTCGCCTGAGAGGTTGATGCCGTTGTAGAGGGCGAGGAGATCATCGTTGGCTTCGTCTTTTCGGGTCTTCTTCTCGGCGCCGCTGGTGGCGTGGCTGGGCGAATTGAACCGATTGTACATCTTATAGAGGGCGCCCTGGGTGTTGAGTCCGAGGCGGATGAGCCAGTCCTCGTCGCCGTTCTCGACGATGTGGGCAGTTCCCCAGAAGGCCCCGTTCTGCTGGACGCGGACGGGCACGACCCAATGATAGGGGCAGCCCGCATCGCGGTAGGTCTCGTAGGCGAGGATGTTGCGCATCTGGGCCTTGTCGGGATAGGTGGTCAGGAGGTTGATGTCGTCAGCGCGGGGCTGGTTGGGGTCCCACATGAAGTTGTGTCCGGGATGGAAATCGACGTCGTAGCTCTTCTTGGGAAATCCGCGGCTGGACTGGCCGTGGAGGTTGATCAGGAGATTGTCGTAGAACCGCCCTTGGTAGAACAGCGTGCAGCGGGTGCCGGCGTCTGAGTTGGCGGCGCCGGGGTCCTCAATGAACCAGTGCAACACGGGCAGGGGGTTGGTCAGGGTCGGATCGGGGGCAACGGTGCCTGTGTATTCGGGAGAATTGCGTTCGTCGACGAACGGGGGCCAGCGTGAGGTGCGTCTGTCGGCATCGGTTGCGGTGACGTACCAGCGGATCATCTGGCCCGGTCCGAAGGCTTCGGCCGGGATGCGGGCGCTGAAAACCCCATCGTTCGACTCAAGGTCACCGTTGGTTCCATCGTCCGAGAGCAGGACTCTGAACTTCGGGCCGAACATGACCTGGTAGTGCAAGTGCGTGACCTGTATCGGCCCGAACGTTGGTGTAATTCGGGCGGTGATCAGGAGGTCATCGTCTTCGGTGGGTTGCTCGGGGGTGTGAGCGACGTTAGTGATGGTCGGTCCGAGTTTTTCGATGCCGGCATTGTTCGGTTTTCCCGGCGTGGGCGCGGGGAAGTATCGCCACGTCTGTGCGGCGCCGGCAGCGACGGTGGCGAGCAGTTCCGGGGCGATCAGCAGATCCGAACTCGTTGTGCGGTAGTTCAAACCTTGCACGGCCAGGATGTTGGTCCCGACGTGGAGGAAGTCGAATTGGGGGATGCTGAAATCGACGGGATTGACGGCGAGGCTGTCGGACCGGCTGGCGAGGGCGCCGGAGTTCCACGTCTCGGTGGTTGTGGGCGGGGCGTTGTCGCGGGCGATCTCCTGGCCGTTGATATAGGCGATGAACCCGTCGTCGTAGCGCATGCGCAGGGTCAGGTCTTTGATGGCCGAGGGATCTTCGACGACGAAGGGCACGCGGATGTAGACTGTTTCGTTGGTGTTGCGCATGGCCGCGACATCGAGGCCGATCAGATCGGCGTAGTCGTATCCGACGCCGGTGGCGCCGGACTGCCAGGCCGCGTCGTTCCAATCCTCGAGGGTCCAGAATCGCCGGGCGTCCGGCTGGGGGCCCGGCTCCAGCGTATCATCCGGCGGGATGAGGGCTCGGGCCGGTGCGCCGTGGGCGAGCAGCGTCTCGGTCAGCAACGATCCTCTGAGGCCATAGGAGACGTCGGGGGCCTGGAGTGGGTAGGCGGGGAAGAACTCCGAGGCGGGCGTGACACCATCGGGACGTATGAGGCCAAGGTATTCCCCGTCACGGCTTAGCCTGAAGTTCGTATGCAGGGGGCCTGACGGGTCCTGGCGGTTCTTCTCGGAGGCGAAGACGACGAGGTAGGCGTCGGGCGCGAGGGATACGGCGGGGAATCGCCACTTGGTAAGGTTGTCGGCCTTGTCGGTGAGGAACCAGCCGTCGAGGTCAACCGCTCTGGCCCCGGCGTTGTGGATCTCAATCCAGTCTTCTTCGTCGTGGTCCTCGTCGTCGAGTCCGTTGTCGTTGGAGGCCATGAACTCGCTGATCAGGAGCAGATCCTGTCCTGGCAGCGTCTGAGCGGCGCCAAAGACGAGCGAGAGCATGGCAACCAAAATTGGGATACGCGAATTCGCCATGGGAAGGACGACCCTACGCCATTCGGAGGGGCAGAATTGTCAGGCCCGGTCACAGAGCGGGCACTGGATTCCTACCACCACCGAATATTGTAGCATATTCGGGGTTTTGAAGCAACCGGCGCCGAATCCGGGTGTCCCTTGGGTTGAGCCTGCGCGTGGGACTCAGCGTCCGCCGATGAGGTCGCCGAGGCCGCCGAGTACGGAGCCTTCGCCTTTGCGCGAGCCGCCTTGCGACGGGGCGTGGGCCAGGATGCGGTCGCACATACGCGAGAAGGGGAGGCTCTGGAGGTAGACGACGCCCGTGCCGCGCAGGGTGGCGAGGAAGAGGCCTTCGCCTCCGAAAAACATGCTCTTGAGGTTGCCGGCGCGCTGGATGGAGTAGTCGATTCCCTGGGTGAAGGCGGCGAGGCATCCGGTGTCGACGCGGAGGGTTTCGCCGCGTAGTTCCTTGGCGACGACGGTGCCGCCGATGTGGACGAAGGTCATGCCGTCGCCTTCGAGTTTCTGGAGGATGAACCCTTCTCCGCCGAAGAATCCGGCCCCGAGTCGCTGGGTGAAGGCGATGCTGACGCGCGTGCCCTTGGCGGCGCAGAGGAAGGCGTCCTTCTGGCAGAAGAGGGTGCCGCCGTGCTTGGCCATGTCGATGGCGATGATCTTGCCCGGGTAGGGGGCGGCGAAGGCGACGCGTCTCTTGCCTGCGCCCTCGTTGGTAAAGTGCGTCATGAAGATGGATTCGCCGGTGAGCATGCGCTTTCCGGCGCCGAGCAATTTGCCCATGATGCCTTCGCTGGGATTGGAGCCGTCGCCCATCATGGCCTGGAAGGTGATGCCATCGTCCATGTAGTTCATGGCGCCAGCTTCAGCGACGACGGTTTCGCTGGGGTCCAGCTCGACCTCGACGATCTGCATATCATCACCGATGATTTCGTAATCTACCTCGTGACATTGCATGGCGGCTCCTTTCATCGCTGTGTCTGGCTTGGTCTACCATTCCGATAGACGTGCAGCGCAATGGCATCTTGCACTCTGGATCGCAATATTCAAGAGAAATCACTCGTTGGGCGTTGAATTTGCCGCGGTGGGGACAATGCCGGAGGAGGGACTCGAACCCTCACCCTGTTGCCAGGACGGGATTTTGAATCCCGCGCGTCTGCCAATTCCGCCACTCCGGCGATGGAATGGAGTGGTGATTATTGATGATTGGGGCGTTTCTGTCAACGGTCAATTTGCGGGGGGTATCGCTTGAATCCTGGGCCGGGTTTGGCTTGCCCTGGCGTGCTGTCGGGGGCAGAATAGTTGGGCAGAGACGGTTTGTGGCGAGGATGATCAGGGGCTCTATGCGAAAGGAGCGTGCGATGGGAGCGTCGACGTGCTACGAGCGTTTCCCGTGGTCGATTGTCCTGCTGGCGAATCTGGTGGGGTTGGCGATCTATGGCGTGGGGACGTATCTGCTGTGGCAGCTTGGGATGTGGTGGGGCGTTCTCTATGTGCTGTATTGTGGATGGATGGAGTGGCGTTTGCTGACGAAGAGTTGCGTGAACTGCTACTACTATGGGAAGGTGTGCGGCTTCGGGAAGGGCAAGCTTTGTGCTGTGTTCTTCAAGCAGGGCGATCCCGAGCAGTTCGGAGCGAAGCCCTTCTCGTGGCGGGACCTGATTCCGGATCTGGGTGTGCTGGCGTTTCCGGTCGTCGGTGGCGTCGTGCTGTTGGTCACTAGCTTTGGCTGGATCACGGTGGCGCTGCTGGTTGTTCTGATCGTCGGTGCTCTGGGCGGCAACGCGGTGGTGCGGGGGTCTTTCGCGTGCAAGTACTGTAAGCAGCGCGAGATGGGCTGTCCGGCCGAGCAGTTGTTTCGCAAGCAGGCGCCGGCGGGGTAGAGTTCACAATCCTCGTGGCTTCGGTGTTGGGGGGAATCTCCGGCGGGCGCTGTACGACAGGTCATTTACCGGTTAACCTGGGGACGAGTGGCGCGTCTCTTGGATAGCTGCGCACAGCGCGCGATGCGATTGTCGAATGCAGATGGAAAGGGCAGGACAAGGCGATGGTGCAACGTAATACCGGTGAGCCCAAGCGTTTGAAGATTCGGCATATATTCCTCGCACTGCTGCTGATCCTGCTGGTCTGGCTGGTGTTCTATCGTGTCACGGCGCACCGGGACCTGCGTCGGCGCGTGGGGGAGCTGCGGGCGCAGGGCTATCCTATGAATCTGGAGGAACTGAATCGCTCATACGATCTGCCGGCAGGGGCCGACAACGCGGCTGATTTCTATGTGACGGCCTTCTCGCGTTACGTCGAATGGGACAGCGAGGCTCGCGAAGGTGTGCCGTGGGTAGGCAAAGGGAAGCGGCTGTCGCGTACGGAGTCGCTGGAGGTCTCGATTCTGGAGCGGTCGGAGCGATTTCTTTCCGACAACAGCGAGACCTTGTCGTTGCTGCACGAGGCGGTTGGCAGTGAACACTGCCGCTACCCGGTCGATCTGACTGACACGTCCGATGCCAATATGGAATGGTTGCCGCGTGTGCGGAGGAGCGCCTTTCTGCTTTGTCTCGAAGCCCTGGTGGCGTGCGAGCGCGACGACCCGAACCAGGCCATGCGGTCGATCCATGCGAACCTGGCGCTGGCTCGCTCGGTCAACGCGCCGATCCTGATCCATCGTTTGGTCCGTATCGCCGTGGAGGCATTGGCTTATGGCAACATCGAGCGTGTTCTGAGCCGAATGTCATTGGGTGACGAGCAACTCCAGACGTTGTCGGGCTGGCTGGCGGCGGATGACGACGAGGCAGGGTGCCAGCAGGTGTTTGCCGGCGAGCGGTGTTTTGGGCTGGAGGCCTTCCGAGGTTCTGGCGGGCAGCATCCGGCCCATGAGGGCACGGGGGGCAAGGTGCTGCGCTTGATCAACATTCCGCGGAAGCTCCTGGGGCTGCACGATCGCGATATGCTTGGGTATATCAATCAGCTTCAGGATTGTATCGAGGCGGCGGATTTCTCGGCTGAGAACGAGATGGCCGGGGGCGGGCTCATCGGGCGTATTCCGAAGGAGGACAAGGGTGGGGGGCTGCTTACGCGGCTGCTGTCTCCGGCGTTTACCCGGATATTCCAGCTAGAGGTTCGGCGGATCGCGGGCCAGCGTGTGGCGCAGACGGCGCTGGCTGTCGAGCGCTATCGTTTGGCGGAGGGACGGGTGCCGCGGATGCTGTCCGATCTAGTTCCGGTGTATCTGGAGGCTGTTCCCAAGGATCCTTTCGATGGGCAAGATTTACGCTACGACGTCCTGGCGAGCGGCTACGTGGTTTACAGCGTCGGCGTAGATCTGAGCGATGATGGCGGGGCGGAGAAGGATGACCGCAAGCGTGGCGGGCGCGGGGAGGCCCGTTGGGACGTGACGTTTGTCGTGGAGCGATAGGACCGGTGGACTCGATGTCTGACACCGTGAGCGAGTCTGCCGGGCCTGGGGACAAGGGGCGCGGTGTGTCGCGCCGGACCAAGCGGCTGCTTGTCGGAGCCGGGGTTGTTTGCCTGCTGGCGGTTCTGTTCTGGGTCTTCTTCTGGCGTCCCACCGCGCGGCTGAATCACCTCTTTCCCGCCGTTGGTCTGGCCAAATTGCCGTCGTCGGCGCGCCACCTGTGCGTTGAGAGACAGGGTCGTCTCTGGGGTACGCATGTCCTCTATGTGCGATTCGAGGCCAGCGTTGATGACATCGCCCGTTTTGTTGATGGCAGTCCTATGACGATGGGGAACGAACCGACGCCCATGAGGACGATTGCGTTTGGTCCACGGTGCCCGGCCTGGATGACGTGGGAGAGAACCGTCGAGGGACGGACCTATCACGACGATGTGAACGGCGCGAGTGTTTGGCTGATGGTCGACGATGAGTCGCACTGCGTCTACGTGGGTGTGTTTGAGTATCGGCCGGCGTGGCTGCGTCGGTTCGCGGACTAAACTGGCGAAAGGGAGGGGAATCGGGCACAATGGGGCTGTGTCGCTTGGCGGACATTGACTCGAGCGATCTTGTTTATTGAGGTGAGATGATGACTTTGGCGACGGTTGTGTTGAAGCGGCGAGCGGTGGTTTTGCTGTCGCTGGTTCTGCTGAATACTTGTCATGCGGCGCACCGGAAGGTGGAGGGTTGGGTGCGGGAAGGGGAACTGGGGCCGCGTCCGGAGCGTGTCACGGACGCGCTGCCGCTTTCCGATCAGAGCGCCGCGGGGCGTTGGATTGCGTATGCGCCGATGACGGACGAGTTTGAGGAGGCCACACTTGATTCGGCGAAGTGGTGGCCGCGGAATCCCGGTTGGCTGGGTCGTCAGCCGGCTTACTTCTGGCCGGGCAATGTGACTGTCTCCGATGGCAAACTGCATCTGACGATGCGGAAGCAGGAGGTGGCGGAGGCGCCAAAGGAGAAGGGGTATCATACTTATACGTCGGCGGCGGTGCAGAGCAAGGGCCGGGTTCGGTACGGGTATTTCGAGATCAAGGCCAGGCCGATGCGGTCGCATGGGTCGAGCTCGTTCTGGTTCTATCGCATTGGAGCCGAGCGGTGGACGGAGATCGATGTCTTTGAGATTGGCGGCGGCGCGCCGGGCTTCGAGCGGAAGTACAACACGAACGTACACGTGTTCAAGACGCCGACTGAGGAGGAGCATTGGTCGAGTCATGGGGCGTGGGTTGCGCCGGACGATTTGGCGGACGATTATCATGTTTACGGGCTGGAGTGGGATGAGGAGAAGATCAAGTGGTATTTCGACGGGGTGCTGGTCCGTTGGGTGGAGAACACGCACTGGCATCAGGCGCTGACGTTGAACTTCGACAGTGAGACGATGCCGAAATGGTTTGGGTTGCCTGACGATGAGGATTTGCCTTCGATCTACAGCATTGAGTACGTCCGGGCGTGGAAGCGACGGGCGGAGGCGGCGGTGCCGGTGGGCGAGGAGTACGAACTGGTCTGGTCGGATGAGTTCGACGGGACGGCGCTCGATTCGCACAAGTGGGACTATCGGGGGTTGGGGCCGCGGCGGGATGCGGTGAATGTCAGGGATACGGTTGCGCTGGATGGCGAAGGGCATTTGGTGCTGAGCACGAAACGTGAGGGCCAGGCATATCACACGGCGATGATCAGCACGCAGGGGAAGTTCGAGACGACGTTTGGCTACTTCGAGGTGCGGGTGAAGCTGCAGGAACAGGTTGGGCACTGGTCGGCGTTTTGGCTGCAGAGTCCGAGCCTGGGTAAGCCTTTGGGCGATCCGGCGAAGGCGGGTACGGAGATCGACGTTTTCGAGTACCTGCGCAAGGACGGGGATCGCGTTCATCACAATCTGCACTGGGATGGGTACAGCAAGGAGCATCACAAGCACACGGGCAAGACCGTGACGGTGCCTGGGCTGGGGGGAGGCTGGCACACGGTGGGGCTGCTGTGGACGGAGAGCGAATACGTTTTCTATGTCGACGGGCGGGAGACGTGGCGGAGCACGGAGGGGGTTTCGCATCGCGACGAGTACATGATCCTGAGTCTGGAGGTGGGCAAGTGGGCGGGGGATATCGCGGCCGCGACGCTGCCCGATCATCTTTACGTTGACTACGTTCGTGTCTATCAGAGGACGGCACCGGATGGATAGGGCTGGGGCTTGGAGGTCGTCTGTTACGCAGGTCCTTCGTCGCAAGACGGACGATTGAATTTCGGGGCGGGGCGTGGTATTTGTGAGGGGGGATGGGCTCGGCGGTGTTGCCGGGTGCGGGGGTATTGGGGCACGTGTATGGGAAGGCCGGCGCGATTATGGCGGACGTTTCAGTGGCTTCGCCTTTTGATGAAGAGATCTCGGCTGCTTCGGAACAGAAGCGGAGCGAGTGGATGCACCGGCGGCTGACGCTCTACTGCATGTTCTCGATCATCCAGTTCAGTCTCGAAACCGTTGTGCGCTTGATCATCCTGGTGTTCCGCAGGGGCTCATTCGTGCAGAACTTCGTCGCCAGTGCGACGGGCGATCTGCTGCCGCCGGTGGTGGGCATCGTGATCTTCTACGTCGGGTACAAGCACGCGAAGCATCGGACGCTCGACCGGCTGGCGGTGATTCGGTACAGCTTTCGAATGATCTTCCTGTTGGGGGGCATGGCTTTTCTGATCCGGCCGCTCTTCTCCAATGCGCCGGTGCCGCTGCACGGGCGGGTGTTGATCATCCATCTGGTGGGGGCGTTGTTCCTGCCGTGGACGGTGCGGGAAGCGTTCAAGATTCTCCTGGCGTTGTGCGGTTTGGCGTTGATTTCCGATTTCCTCTTCGTGCAGGGCACGCTTGGGCACAAGGTGTTCGAGGTATTTGTCTTGCCGGCAATGGGGGTGCCCGGTTTGTTGTTCTGCTGGTTTCGTCACAGCCGGTTCAAGAGCCGGTTCACGCTTGAGCATGTGCTCGGTCGCTACGGGCAGCTTCAGCGCGAGCTGGAACAGGCGCGGAGCGTGCACGAGATGCTGTTTCCGAATGAGATTACGGAGGGGCCGTTTCAGTTGCGGTATCGCTACGAGCCGATGCAGCAGTTGGGGGGCGACTATGTCTATGTGCACCGCGACGGAGCGGAGCGTGTGAACATTGTCGTGCTCGATGTGACGGGGCACGGGATCACGGCTGCGCTGACGGTCAATCGCATTCACGGCGAGCTGGACCGGTTGTTTGGGGAGAACGACGACCGCCGGCCCGGGGATGTTCTGAGTGCTTTGAATCGTTACTTCTGCGTGTCCATGACCAAGCACGGCGTGTATGCGACGGCGGTGGCGGTGCGGATCGACCAGGCGGGCGATCAGTTGGAATGGGCCAATGCGGGCCACCCGCCGCCTTTTGTGCTGGATACGCAGGGCCAATGCCTTGCCCTGGATTCCAACGCGGTGATGCTGGGCGTGCTCGACGATCCCGTTTATGACTGCCCTACGCAAAGCCAACGCCTCGTTGACGGTGATCGGGTCGTGCTCTATACCGACGGTGTTATTGAGGCGCACGATGCGCGGTATGAGATGCTGGGGATCGAGGGGTTTGAGCGTGTGCTGCGGGACAGAGCGTTGGGGAGGAAGGACGAGGATGTTTCGGAGGACCTGCTGCGCGAGGTGCAACGTTTCCGGAACGGTCCGGCTGAGGATGACGTGCTGATTGTAGAGTTGAGTCGACGGTGAGAGTTCGGGTTGGCGGGGAAAGGAGTGGTGTCATGCGGATCAGTCGTCGCGAGTTTCTGGGGGTCCTAGGTACAGGCGTTGGTCTGGCTGCTGCGAGGAGTCTCCCCGTTTGGGGCGCGTCTGCATCGAGGAAGCCGAACATTGTGCTTTGCATGGCGGACGATCAGGGCTGGGGTGACATGGCGTACAACGGTCACCCGGTGCTGAAGACGCCGCACTTTGATGCGATGGCGGCTGAGGCTTTGCGCTTCGATCGCTTCTATGCGGCGGCGCCGGTGTGTTCGCCGACGCGGGCCAGCGTTATGACGGGTCGGCATCCGAATCGTTCGGCGGTCTTCAAATGGGGGCACGCGCTGCGTCCGCAGGAGATCACGGTGGCTGAGGCGCTCAAGACGGCCGGCTACGTCACGGGGCACTTCGGCAAGTGGCATCTGGGCTCGGTTGTGAAGGGCAGTCCGGCTAATCCCGGCGCCTGTGGATTTGACGAATGGTTCTCGGCGCCGAACTTCTTCGACAACGATCCGATTCTGAGCCGGGAAGGGGTGGCGGTGCCGACGAAGGGCGAAAGCTCGATGGTGACGGTCGACGCGGCGCTCGAATTCATTGGCAAGCACGCCGATTCGGCGCCGCCATTTCTGGCGGTGGTTTGGTTTGGTTCGCCGCACTTGCCTCACGAAGCGATTGAGCGGGATCGCGTGCTCTATGGAGAGCAGGAGAAGCGGTTCCAGCATTTCTATGGCGAGATCACGGGTATGGATCGGGCGTTCGGCAAGCTCCGCAATGGACTGCGCACGCTGGGCATTCGCGAGAACACCATTCTGTGGTATTGCAGCGACAACGGGGGGCTTCCCAGGGTGGGGTCGACGGGGGGGCGTGCCAACAAGGGCAAGGTTTATGAAGGCGGGCTGCGGGTTCCGGCGATTCTCGAATGGCCTGCCCGAATCTCCGGACACCGCACGACCGATGTTCCGTGCAATACGTCGGACATCTATCCGACGTTGCTGGAGATCGCGGGGGTGCGGATGGCGAAGCAGCCGCCGCTGGATGGTATCAGTCTCTGCTCGTTGATTGATGGGAGGATGAACGCCCGTTCCAAGCCGATGGGCTTCTGGGATCACCCGACCCGTGGTATCAGCACGCCGAGTAAGAAGTGGATGGCCAGTCTGCTGGCGGCGCAGCAGGAAGGCAAGGATATCGATGATCCCTGGCGTCTGCGGCTGGACGCGGGCAAGATCGCCAAGCAGTATCCGGAAGACAGCTTCCCCGGGCATTCGGCCTGGCTGGACTGGCCCTGGAAACTGCACCGGATTGAGAAGAACGCGCGCGTGACATTTGAGCTGTACGACCTTGTCGCTGATGCGCAGGAGGGCAACGATTTGTTTGGCGCTCAGCCGGGGCGAGCCGGGGCGATGACGAGGCAGCTCGAAGCGTGGCTACAGTCTGTTGCCCGGAGTCTGAACGGCAAGGACTATCAGTGATATGACGCTGAAGCCATCTACGCGTTTTCCTTTTGTGATGTTTCTCTTTGTCGGATAGTGTTGGTTGCCATGGGGTCGGCCAATATCGAGATTCTCGCCTATGAGAGCACTGACCTGGGGCTGCTGTGTCTGAGGCGGCGCGAGCTGCTTTCGCAGCCCGGGACGATGGTGACGGAGATCACGCTGAACCATGAGTTCCTGATGAGCAGCTACCACACGGAGTCCGAGCGTCGGCTTGCTGGGCATGGGCTCGAGTTGAATGGCGGCGAGAATCTGCGGGTGCTGGTAGGGGGGCTTGGCTTGGGTTACACGGCTCGTGAGGTGCTGACCTCGGAGCGTGTGGCGGCCGTTGAAGTGGTGGAGTACCTGCCGCAGGTAATCGACTGGCTGGATCGCGGGCTTTTCCCGCTGGCGGAAGAACTCAGGGCGGACGCGCGATTGTCCGTGACCTGCGGGGACGTTTACGAGAGGCTTGCCCAGGCGCCGGGGGAACGGTTCGACCTGATCCTGATCGACGTCGATCACGCGCCCGACGAGAATCTGGCTGATGCGAATACGCGTTTCTATTCGGAAGATGGCCTGCGGCGGGCCAAGGCGCACCTGGCCTCGCAAGGCGTTCTTGGTGTTTGGTCCTATGCGGAGAGCTCGCCTTTCGCTGACGCTCTACGCCGCGTGTTCGAGAGCGTCACCGTCAAGGAGGTGGCTTTCAGAAACGATCTGATCGACCAGGATGTTACCGACTGGCTGTTCTTCGGTCGGGACTGATATCGGGTGCGCAGGGAGGTGGCATAATGAAACCTGCCATCATGAGTACGGGCTTCGGTTACATCACGGTGGATGATGCGGAGATCGAGCACGATATTGTGATTCGCCTTTCGGGACGGATCAAAAAGCGCAAGAAGAAGCTGTCGAAGGCTGTTTACGGTACGTCGCATACGATTTCGCTCGACGAGGCGAAGTACGTCTACGAGGACGGGGCGAAGCACTTGATCGTCGGCTCGGGGCAGCAGGGGATGGTGAAGCTCTCGGACGAGGCAGCGGCGTTCTTCAAGGAGGCCGGTTGCAAGGTGGATTTGCT
>Ga0272442_10005758_pt1 | contig 16474 bp, 10 predicted proteins | sample SSMForm2O_FD_200262 | JGI IMG/M metagenome (GOLD analysis project Ga0272442, IMG submission 200262) | Marine sediment archaeal communities from Little Sippewissett salt marsh, Falmouth, MA, United States - SSM-Form-2O | ecosystem: Environmental > Aquatic > Marine > Wetlands > Sediment ...
AATGTTGATGGTTTTACCTGGGGTATGTGGTCCTTTGTCGGTTATGCATTATCGAAAACATTTACGGGAATCAGTTACGACACCGCCCACGTATTGCATAAGTGGATGTGGTGGATTCATACATTTATCGTACTCGGTTTCATCGCATACATTCCCTGGTCGAGACTGCTCCATATCATTACGTCTCCGGCCAATCAATATATGATGTCGTTGAAACCGACAGGATACCTTGAGCCGATCGGAGATTTTGAAAACGCCGAATCATTCGGTGTGGGTCAGCTTGAAGATTTTACCTGGAAACAACTCTTTGATTCCGAAGCCTGTACGAAGTGCGGGCGCTGTCAGGACGGCTGCCCGGCTTACCTCTCGGGGAAACCTCTTTCTCCCAAGAAAGTCATCCAGGATCTGAAGACATACTGGCTTGAACGGGCTCCTGTCGTGCTTGCCGCGCAAAAGGCGGCACCGGAAGGCGAAGAGCCACAGATACCGGAACCGGAAAAGCTCATGGTGGGTGAGGTGATTGACCTGCACGAACTCTGGGCATGTACAAACTGCATGTACTGCATTGAGCATTGTCCCGTTTGCATTGAGCATGTTCCGAAGATCGTCGGCATGAGACAGTACAAGGTCTTAATGGAGGCAGACTTCGCACCCGAATTACAGTTAACGTACAGAAATATGGAAAATAATTCCAACCCCTGGGGTATCGGTGCGCATTTAAGACAGGATTGGGCTTCCGAACTGGGTGTCAAAACACTGGCTGAAGATGCCGATGTGGAATATCTTTTCTATGTGGGATGCTCGGGTTCCTTTGATGATAGAGGCAAAAAGGTTGCCGTTGCCCTCGCCAAGATTCTGAAAGAAGCCGGCGTGAGCTTCGGTGTCCTCGGTGCAGAAGAAGGCTGCTGCGGCGACTCCGCCATGAGGGGTGGAAACGAATATCTTTATCAGATTCTCGCCCAGACAAATATCGAAGTTATGAGCGGATATGGTGTTAAAAAAATCATCTGTATGTGTCCACACGGATACAACGCATTGAAAAAGGATTATCCTCATTTCGGCGGTAATTATGAGGTGTATCACCACACGGAGATTCTTGCAGACCTTATTGCTCAGGGAAAAATCAAATTTACAAAATCCGTGGAAGGAATATTTACCTACCACGATTCCTGTTTCCTCGGCAGATACAATGACGTGTATGATCAGCCGAGAAACGCTCTGAAGGCTATACCCGGATTGAATCTTGTAGAAATGGATCGAAACTACGCGAAGAGTTTCTGTTGCGGAGCCGGTGGAGCACGAATGTGGATGGAAGAGGATATCGGTGAGCGAATTAATGATATGAGGACGGATCAGGCGATTGAGGTCAAAGCCGATATCATCGCCGTCGGGTGCCCCTTCTGTCTGACCATGATGGCTGACGGTATCAAAGACCGTGAAAAGGAAGAGACGATGGATGCCCTTGACATTGCGGAAATCGTCTGGAACGCCATGGGGCTTGAGGAAGAAGCTGAATCGGTAGAGGAGGCTCCGACCGAGGAAACAGCTCCCGCAGAAGAAGCATCGGAAGCGGAAGCCCCGAAAGAAGAACCGTCTGAATAAGACGAATTACAGAGTTTTATCAAAGCCTCTGACCATTGAATGGTCAGAGGCTTTTTTTATGGTAATTTGCGCGAAAATCTATTAGATTGTGTCGAGCTATACGTTGTGCTAGAACACTCCCTATTTCAAAGCAGTGGCTGAAACCGTTGATTATAAATCAACTGATAATAGAAAGGAGATATCCTAATGACACAAGACATGACCTACGAAGGAAAGCCTTGGTTACAATCCTATGCACCATTCGCTTCGGAATTTATTGATTACGAGAAACTCTGTCTCCCTGATATTTTAGACAGAACTGCCGGAAGATGTCCCGAAACGGATGCTCTGATTTTTCAGGGCTACAAAGTTAAATACAGAGAGCTCAAAGACATGGTGGATCGCTTTGCCGCCTGTCTTTCCGATTTTGGAGTCAAAAAGGGCGAAGCCGTTGCTATACTTCTTCCCAATACCATACCCTGCGTTGTCGCCTATTTCGCCATTTTAAAATTGGGCGCCATAGCCGTTATGAATAATCCGCTCTATACGGATCCTGAACTGGATCACCAGTTCAATGATTCGGGCTCGAAGGTGCTTGTCTGCCTTGATCTTCTTGCGAATCGCATGATAGATCTTCGTCCGAAGACAAAAATAAAACAGATCGTGTATACATCCATCGGAGATTATCTCCCTTTTCCGAAAAATCTTCTCTTTCCGCTGGTTGCCAAAAAGAAGAAACTGGCGGCTGACGTTAAAATGGCTGAAGACGTATACAAATGGAAAGAGTGTATCGCGAAGTATCCTCCGAATCCTCCGGCTGTGGATATCAATTTTGACGATATTGCCATGTATCAATATACCGGTGGAACAACGGGCGTATCAAAAGGGGTTATGCTCACCCATTCCAATCTGAGCAAGCAGGTGCAGCAACTTGATGTATGGTTCCCGGAGAAGGTTCTCGCCAGGGGTAAGGAAATAACCCTGGGCGCTCTCCCGTTCTTTCATGTATTCGGACTTTCTACCGCAATGAATCTTTCCGTTTATATGGGCTGGAGCAACGTTCTGGTTCCGAGACCTCAGCCGGAACCCCTCCTGGAGACGATAAGAAAATCAAGGCCCACATTTGCGCCCCTCGTTCCTACCATGTATATCGGCATGTTGAATCATCCCGACCTGAAAAATACGGATATGACCTGTCTGAAGGGTGCCTTTTCCGGAAGCGCACCTCTCCCGGTAGAGGTTATCCACGAATTTGAAAAGACGACCGGCGCCATTATTGTAGAGGGGTATGGTCTGACCGAAACAACGCCGGTTACTCATGTTAATCCTTTCGGCGGCGGAGCCCGTAAGGTCGGCAGTATCGGCGTTCCCATCTCCGATACGGTATGCCGAATCGTCGATCTTGAAGAGGGAACACAAGACATGCCTGTCGGTGAACCTGGTGAGCTTATTATTAAGGGTCCACAGGTGATGAAGGGTTACCGGAACATGCCCGATGAAACGGCGAACACCATACGAGATGGATGGTGTTATACGGGAGATATTGCCACGATGGACGAAGAGGGGTATTTTTATATTGTTGATCGAAAGAAGGATATGATCATTTCAGGGGGTTATAATATTTATCCCCGGGATATTGATGAAGTCTTCTATGAACATCCCAAGGTACAGGAAGCGTGTTCCATCGGTGTTCCCGACCCGAAACGGGGAGAAAACATCAAGGTCTTCATTGTGCTCAGAGAAGGCGAAACAGCGACGGCAGAAGAGATGATCAACTTCTGCTCAGATAAACTGGCGAAGTACAAATTACCGACTGAGATTGAATTCCGTGCTGAACTTCCCAAAACGAATGTAGGAAAGATACTTCGCAAACAGCTCAGACAGGAAGAACTTGAAAAGAGAAACGCTGCCGAATAACCGGCAGCCGTAAACATGTAACCATTTATAATATTACACATAAAAGCCCCTGGATGTATATTTTCGGGGGCTTTTCTGCTGCCGTTATGGTACAATGTAAATAATATAATGAAAGGAGGATATCACGGTTTCGGTGATAACCGGTATATAAACCCAGCGTAGAGAGTCTCTATACGAGTCCGGTCTGGTACTATTTTTCTGTCACGCGCACTGGAGTGTTGTCAGTCAGTTATTTCTTCTCTACATTAACAGAAGAAAGGAACGGTGAGAAAAATGGCAGGAGAAACGGTTTATGAGAACAAGCCATGGTTGAAGTCCTATGAACAGGGTGTTTCGGACCACATAGGATATGAAGAAATTTGTATGCCCCATGTTCTGGATAGAACGGCACAGGAATTTCCCGAGAAAACAGCCCTTATTTTTCAGGGATATCGGATGACGTTTGCCGAACTCAAAGACATGGTTGACAGATTTGCAACCTGTCTTGCCGACTTCGGAATCACGCAGGGGGATGCCGTTGCCATCGTTCTTCCCAACCTGATTCCCTGTGTCGCTGCTTATTATGCTGTCATGCGGTTGGGTGGGATTGTGGTATTGAACAACCCCCTCTACACAGACCGGGAGCTTGAGCATCAATTCAACGATTCGGGATCTAAGGTGCTCATAACACTCGACCTTCTCGGAAATCGTATGATTGACCTGCGGCCGAAGACGAAGATCAGGCAGATTGTGTACACGTCAATCGGTGATTACCTCCCCTTCCCGAAGAATTTATTCTTCCCTCTTGTAGCGAAGAAGAAAAAACTGGCGGCTGATGTGAACGATGCACCGGATGTGTTCACGTGGAAAGATTGCATTACACGCTCTACTCCCAATCCGCCGACTGTACCGATCGGCTTTGACAACGTGGCAACGTATCAGTACACAGGGGGAACAACCGGGGTTTCAAAAGGTGTGATGCTCACCCACGCAAATTTGAGTAAACAGTGTCAGCAAGCTGAGGCGTGGTTCCCACGTTTCCTCAAAGGAGAGGAGATCATCCTGGGAGCGCTGCCCTTCTTTCATTCTTTCGGCATGACTACGGCGATGAACTTTGGAATTTATATGGGATGGGCCGATATCCTGATTCCGAGGCCCCAGCCGGAACAGTTACTGGAGGCTATCCGAAAATTCAGACCCACGTTTGCTCCCCTTGTTCCTACCATGTATATCGGCATGCTGAATCATCCCGACCTGAAAAAGACGGATATGACGTGCTTAAAAGGGGCGTTTTCTGGAAGTGCACCTTTGCCCGTTGAGGTTATTCACGAATTTGAGGAAAAGACCGGTGCCATCATCGTCGAAGGATTCGGCATGACGGAGACGACACCGGTAACCCATATCAATCCCTTTGCCGGTGGTGCGCGAAAGGTTGGCAGCGTCGGCGTGCCGATTTCTGATACAGAGTGCCGAATCGTTGATCTGGAAACGGGAACAACGGACGTGCCGCTGGGTGAAACGGGTGAACTCATTGTCAAGGGACCGCAGGTGATGAAGGGGTACTGGAACAAGCCCGAAGAAACGGCACAAACTCTCCGTGATGGGTGGTTATTCACCGGTGATATTGCACGAATGGATGAAGACGGCTATTTCTATATTGTCGATCGAAAGAAAGATATGATAATATCGGGCGGTTTTAACATATATCCCCGGGATATTGACGAGGTCTTCTACGAAAATGATAAGGTGCAGGAGGCCTGCTCTATCGGCATTCCCGATCCGAAGCGGGGTGAAAATGTGAAAGTCTTCGTGGTGTTGAAGGAAGGCATAACGGCAAGCAAAGAAGAGTTGATTGAATTCTGCAAAAGCAGACTGGCGACATACAAATTACCGACGGATATAGAATTTCGTGACGAACTGCCCAAAAGCACCGTTGGTAAAGTGCTTCGCAAGGAACTTCGCCTGGAAGAACTTGAAAAAAGAAAAATGTGACATTTTCTGAAACAATGGAGGTTGGTATGATCGGTTTTCAGGAGATAGACGGTGTAAAAATTGCGTACCGGGTTAATGATGATGGTCTGATCAACACTCGGGAGAGCCTTGTCTTTATCCACGGTTCCGGCTGCGACCATACTCTGTGGGACGATCAATTCACGGCATTGAGTAGTGATTTCAATATAGTCGGAGTGGATCTTCCCGGTCACGGCCGGTCCGAAGGTACCGGGGAGCGGGATGTTGAACGATATGTGGAATGGGTCAGGAAAATCATTGAAGCCCTTGCCTTGCGGAAGCCTGTTCTTGCAGGCCATTCACTTGGTGCAGCCATAAGTCTCACCTTCGCTGTCAAATATGGCGAGAGGCTTTCGGGAATCATCCCCGTGGGTGGCGGCGTTACCATGCCCGTTAATAAGATGATTCTCGATGGTATCCGGAATGACACCGCCGCGACTCTTACCTTCATAGCCAAATTTTCGGTGACAAAGAAGAACCGCGATAAATTTGTGCAGCCACTTGTTGACAGTATGCTGAACGTCAGCCCGGAGATCATATACGGAGATTTTCTTTCCTGTAACAGACTTGATATCACTGAAGAAATACGGAAGATACCGGTGCCGACACTCTTGATCTGCGGTGAAGACGATAAGATGACACCGCCGGATCTTTCACGGTATATGTCAGAAAATATCCCCGGGGCTAAACTTGCAGTGATCGGGGATGCGGGTCACTTTGTGATGCAGGAAAACGCCGATGCATTTAACGGTGTCTTGAAAGATTTTATCCGACTGATTCATAAGTGAATCACCCCGCTGACACGGCGGGGCATCCTAAGGAATATCATCAATAGTGTATACTTGGCTTCGGCAGGAAAAGGGTACATCTCCGTTTAAAAACGTGGTATGTACGTTTATAATTCTACAAATACTGACAAGATGAGAGAGGTTATGGCAAAGATATTGGTAGTATATCATTCACAGACCGGCAATACGGAAAAAATGGCCATGGCGGTTGCCGAAGGCGTCGCCAGTTTTGAAAATACCGAACTGACCCTGAAACGGGCCGCTGATGCAACACTGGATGACCTTTTATGGTGTGACGGAATCGCCATTGGTACCCCGGAAAATTTCGGCTATATGTCGGGGGCAATGAAAGACTTCTTTGACCGCACCTTTTACCCGTCGCAGGGAAAACTTTTCAAGAAACCTTACGTCGTTTTTATCAGTGCCGGTAATGATGGGACAGGGGCACAAAACAGCGTGGAACGGATAGCCCGGGGATATCCATTAAACAAGGTATACGAACCTGTCATTGCTCGAGGAGACGTAACCGATGAAATCATCGACCAGTGCCGGGAACTGGGGCAGACGCTGGCCGGAGGGTGTGAGCTGGGAATATATTAATGAGAGGCGTAAGGCGCGAGGCAATGGGCTCAAGGAGGAGTGACCGATCTCTATTTTCCAATATGTCAAGTACCGGTTCCTGTTATGTATTTGCTATGGTTTCTGTTTCTCTCTTGTGCGCATATGCCGGTATGACCTGATTCTTTCACCTTTAGCCTTAGGCCTTTCGCCCTCAGCCCTTTGCCTTTATATTTATAATCGAATCGAGATAATCAGCAGGTTTTTCAAAGCCGAGAAGCATAAGAATCGTAGCAGCCACATTACCCAGTTTCGGTTCCTGGATGTCCTTATTTATTTCGTATCGATCGGTATCGGGACCGTGAATAATAAACGGTACCGGATTCAGGGTGTGACTGGTCATGGGCTTATACCCCCCGCCCGCTCCCTGAACGGGCTTTCCTGTTTTCTTGTCCACTTCGATCATCTGTTCACAGTTGCCATGGTCGGCAGTAATGATGAGCGTCCCTCCGAGTTCGTCAATCACTGAAATCAGACTGCCCACCGCTTTATCGACAGCCTTCACAGCCTCCACTGCCGCGGGCAGTGATCCCGTATGGCCCACCATGTCTCCATTGGCAAAGTTCAAGCGAAGGAATTTATACTGTCCCGATCGAAGTGCCTTGATTGCTTCATCCGCTATTTCATGGGCCTTCATGGCCGGGGCCTGGTCAAACGGTATCTGGTCCGAATCGATTTCTTCCCAGTCCTCGAGCCTTTCGTCAAATTTGGCAGAATCATTGCCGTTCCAGAAATAGGTGACATGACCGAATTTTTGCGTTTCGCTTACTGCATATTGTGTAATACCATTGCCCGCCAGATACTCCGATACGGTCCTGTCGATGGCCGGGGGTGAAACGAGGTATTTCGACGGCATATGGGTGTCCGAATCATATTCGAGCATGCCTGCATAGATGACATCCGGTCTCTCTTTACGATCAAATCCGCAGAACGTATCCTCCACGAATGCTCTGCTGATCTCGAGTGCCCGGTCACCTCTGTAATTGAAGAGTATGACCGAGTGTCCATCCCTGATTCGGATCAGTGGCTTATCGGGATCAGTAGGATCATGAACAACCCAGTGTGGGAGATATTGATCATCGACTTTTTGTTGCTCTCGTAATTTCCTGATAGCCGTGAGGCTGTCCGGATACTTTGGTCCGTCACCCATGACATGGGCATGATAGCCACGTTCCACGATTCGCCAGTCCGCTTCATAACGATCCATGGTGGTTACCATCCGCCCGCCACCGGATGCCACGAGATAGCGACGCTTTGCATTTTCTTTTATCGCCTGCACACGGAGTGACCAGAGATAATCTTCGAGTTCCCCGAAATATCGCAAGGCACTCAGTGGTGGCACATCACGTCCATCTAACAGGCCGTGTATATAGACTTCTTCAACACCCTTTCTGTCGCATTCACCGATAAGGGCAAAAAGATGTTTTATATTACTGTGTACGTTTCCATCCGATATGAGCCCGATACAATGAATCGGTGTTTTCTTCGATAGAGAATTTTCAATGATCTCCTTCCATGTTTTCGATTCAAACAGCCTGCCGTTTTCGATGGCATCATCGACGAGACGTGCTCCCTGGGCAAAGACACGACCGGCGCCGAACGCGTTATGACCGACCTCACTGTTTCCCTGGTCATCATCCGAGGGCATACCGACCGCCGTCCCGTGTGCTTTGAGCTTTGTGACAATTGTTTCATGTGTAAGAAGATTAAAAAGATGCTTCGGTTGTGCACTATCTATTGCATTCCCGGGATATCCTTCATCGTTCCCTCGATACAGGCCCATGCCGTCCAGAATAATCAACAGTAACGGACCTGTGACACCGTCATACTGAGTCAATCGTGGTAAGGTGAAATTCATATTCCTATCCTTCACATGCGTTCCTGTCTGTTATCAAAAAACCGTCAACGATGAACACATTTCATCTATAACAAAAAAACATCGGAGGGGGCAATAACAATTAACAACGGCCACGACACGGTATTATGTGATATGACGGTTGACGATTCACCACAAGAGACGTTTTACGGATAAAAAAAGGGTCAGAGCACAAGCCCTGACCCCTCGTGTGTATCTTCATGATACGATTATCGCGCACCCAGAAGTTTTCTGGCAATAACCATTCGCTGGACCTCATTAGTCCCTTCATAGATCTGGCAGATCTTTGCATCGCGCATATGTCGTGCAGCGGGATAATCTTCACAGTATCCGTACCCGCCGAAGATCTGAACGCCTTCAATAGCGGCCCGCATGGCCACATCGGAGGCAAACATCTTTGCCTGGGCCGACGCCTTCTCGTAGTCTAAGCCGTTGTCTTCCAGCCAGGCAGCCTTGAGAAGCATCAGTTCCGCCGCATCCAGTTCCGTCGCCATATCGGCCAGTTTCCACTGGATTGCCTGGAACGATGAAATGGGCTTGCCGAACTGTACTCGCTCCTTCGAATATGCAAGGGCATCTTCCAGTGCGGCTTTACCGATACCGCACGCCTGGGAACCGATTCCGATTCTACCGGCATCGAGTCCCATCAACATCTGTTTGAAGCCCTGCCCGGGTGTTCCCAAAAGGTTCTCTGCCGGGACTTCAGCATCCTCAAAGACCAGTTCGGCCGTACCGGACGCCAGGATTCCCAATTTCTCCTCGATTGTTCCGAGTGAGAACCCGGGGGTGTTTTTCAGATCGACGATCAGATTGATGATTCCCTTGTAGCCCTTATCGGGGTCTTCATTGGCAGCGAGGACACAGTAACTGGCCACATTACCGTTGGTGATGAATTTTTTCACGCCGTTGACGATGTATTTGTCGCCCTTGAGTTCCGCACGACAGCGGAGCGATCCCGCATCCGAACCGGCACCCGACTCGGTCAGTGCATAACAACCCTCAACTTTTCCACCGGCAACCGGAGGCAGCCACTTCTTTTTCTGCTCTTCCGTACCAAAGGCATTGACGGGAAAGCCATAGAGGGAGTTATTGACCGACGTGATGACACCGCAGCTTCCGCAACCCCGGGAAATCTCGAGCATGGCCAATACGTACGTTACGTTGTCCATGCCGGCTCCTTCGTAATCCGTGGAGATGGCCACACCCATGATTCCCATTGCACCGAGCTTTCGGCAGATTTCTTCGGGATGCTTGTGATTCTTGTCAAGTTCACCGGCTACGGGTTTGATTTCTTCATCGACAAACCGCGCCACCATGTCCCTGACCATTGCTTGTTCTTCAGTTGGTGCAAAATTCATAAAGCTCCTCCTTTTTATATGTTTTGTTGCAACTTTTCAAAGAGACTCAGATCTTACACATCAATCCGGTTTCCTTCGTCTGTATTCCCCAGGTTTCTTTGCCGACATCAGCGACCGATGAAATTCGCTTTTCTCTTTTCGACAAACGCCTTCATCCCCTCTTTCTGATCATGAGTGCTGAAACATTGGGCGCAACATTCCATTTCCAGTCTGTTCGCGTGGTCCAGTGGCAGTTCGTGGCCAAAATTGATGGAGTGTTTTGCCATCTTGATAGCAAAGGCCGGCATGGCTGCCAGTTTCTTTGCAAATTTTTTCGTTGCTTCCATGAGTTCATCTGCAGGAAACACCTTGTTCACGAGTCCCAGTTCATAGGCTCGCTGAGCATCGAGTTGGCCACCACCCATGACAATCTCTTTGGCTCTTCCGATTCCGATCAGTCGGGTGAGTCGCTGTGTGCCTCCCCATCCGGGAATCAGGCCCAGCAGTATTTCCGGTTGACCGAAACGGGCATTGTCCGCAGCAAACCTGATGTCACAGGACATGGCGATTTCCGTTCCTCCGCCAAGGGCGAACCCTTTTATCGCAGCGACCACGGGTTTCGGCAGTAACTCGATAGAACGGTAGGTTGCGTGACCCCGTTCCATGAATTTAAGCGCGTCACTCGGTTCCAGGTCCTGCATTTCAACGATGTCGGCCCCTGCTACAAATGCCTTATCTCCTGCACCGGTGAGAACGACACACTTGATGCCGTCGTCATCAGCACATTGTTTTACGGCATCCATGAGTTCACCCATCGTTTCAGAATTCATGGCATTCAACGCTTTCGGCCGGTTGAAGGTGATCGTTGCAACTCCTTCCTCAACTGTGAAAAGGAGATTCTTATATTCCATCTGTTTATTCCTCCTCTCTGATTATACGGTGATTCAAACCTATAAAGGAGAGGCTACTTACTGTAGTCGTAAAAGCCCCTTCCCGTTTTTCTTCCGAGATAACCGGCATCCACATATTTCTTCAGAAGCGGACATGGCCGGTATTTTGAATCGCCGAACCCCTTGTGGAGAACGTCCATAATGGCCCAGCAGGTATCGAGACCAATCAGATCCCCAAGCGCGAGGGGACCCATGGGATGATTCATACCGAGCACCATGATGTTATCAATCGCTTCCGGCGTACCAACTCCCTCAAAGAGAGCATATACAGCTTCATTGATCATGGGCATAAGGACTCTGTTCGATATGAAACCGGGAAAATCGTTACATTCAACGGGAATCTTTCCGAACTGTTTGGAAAGTTTATCCGTCAGATCATATGTTTCCTGTGATGTCGCCAATCCTCTGATAATTTCGACAAGTCTCATCACCGGAACAGGGTTCATAAAATGCATGCCGATGACGAGTTCAGCTCTCTTTGTCGATCCGGCAATTCTTGTAATCGGGATGGATGATGTATTCGTGGCCAGAATGACACCCGGCTTACAGACTTCGTCCAGTTTCTTGAAGATTCCAAGCTTGAGATCTTCCCGTTCAACTGCTGCCTCAACGACAAAATCCGCATCCTTCATATCTTCCAAGTTTGTGCTCTTTGTAATCCGGCCGAGGATTTCTTCTTTCTGATCAGCAGTGAGTTTCTCTTTCGCAACCAGCCTGTCGAGGTTTTTTGAGATTGTATTGTAGCCCCTGTCGACGAATTCTTCGGCAATATCGTTCATGATTACTTTCAATCCACCCGGATTGGCCGCAACCTGAGCAATACCGTTACCCATTTGGCCGGCTCCAATGACTCCAAAAGTTTTTATCTCCATTATTCTCCCTCCTACATCTTGATTTTTAAAGACAGATGGTTCTTGCTATCCGCCCCTGGTGAAATGAGGGTTGAATAGTAAGATGATCCAACCCGTATCCGGCATGAGTATCTATTCCGACACCGGATACAGGTCGTATTGAATGCAACACAAAATCGACGTTAACCAATATTATAGTACTGGTCAAGAATTATATTTTTAGACCCTTTCCAGTACGATGGCCATACCCTGCCCGCCACCGATGCACAGCGTTGCAAGCCCGAGGTTGTAATCTTTCTTGTTCATTTCCATGGCCAGACTGTAAGTAATCCGTGCGCCAGTGCAGCCGATGGGATGACCGATTGAAATTCCGCTGCCGTTGAGATTACATTTGTCAAGATCGATGTCGAGTTCTTTGATGCAGGCCAGGGCCTGGGAAGCAAAGGCCTCGTTCAATTCAACATAATCCATGTCTTCCATTGTAAGATCAAGTTTCTTAAACAGCCTTCTGGTTGCGGGAATCGGTCCCAGTCCCATATAGGCAGTATCCACTCCGGCATAGGCGTATCCCTTAATTTTGACGAGTGGTTTCAGCCCGAGTTCTTTTGCTCTCTCAGCACTCATGACGAGCACCGCGCAAGCTGCATCATTAATACCGGAGGAGTTACCGGCGGTTACCGTCCCATCTTTCTTGAAAGCAGGCGGTATTTTTGCCATCTTCTCTATCGTGGTATCCATAGGACGCTCATCCACTTCGAAGACCTTCGGATCACCCCTACGCTGGGGGATGACGACGGGAACGATTTCATCGGCGATGGCGCCACTGGCAATGGCCGCCCTTGCCCGCTGATGGCTCATGAGTCCCAGCTCATCCTGTTCCACCCTCGAAAATCCATATCTATCAACAATATTTTCCGCCGTTAATCCCATGTGATATCCGTGAAAGATTTCATAGAGACCATCATGGACCATCATGTCTGTAATCTGGCCGAAGGGCATATTCATGCGGTAGCCCCAGCGGGCATTGGGCAGAGCATAGGGAACATTGCTCATGTTTTCCATACCGCCTGCTATAACAATATCGGCATCCCCTGCCTTGATGGATTGTGCGGCCAGAGCAATGGCCTTCATTCCCGAGGCACACACTTTGTTCACGGTAATTCCGCCCGTCTCTTCGGGAACGCCGGCATAGATCATTGCCTGTCTGCCGGGATTCTGACCCTGAGCTGCCTGAATGACGTTGCCCATGATGCATTCGTCAAAATGAATAGGTGTTAACGACTCATCATAATCATAATACTTTTCGTTTATGTCGGTCCTTTCAAGGCCGGCAAACACTGTGGGACAACATGTTTTGACAACTTCATCAACGTCAGGTCTTAAACCAGCCCGTTTGATTGCCTCCTTAATCACAAGCGCACCGAGGTCAACACACTTTACGCCTTTTAACGAACCGCCGAAGCTCCCCACGGCAGTTCTTGCTCCACTTACAATTACTACATCTCCCATTAAAATTTCTCCTTTCAAGTAAAGTACAGGCCCAAGGCAAAGGGCGTAAGGCAAAAGGTAACCGATTGTTGATTACCCGAAACTGTTAGTTTCACATCTCAAACCTTTAGCCTTTATCCTTTAGCCTTTAGCCTTGTTATTCAACCTTAATCAGCATGGAATCGCCCTGAGCGTGACCGGCACAGATTCCGCACACACCGATTCCGCCGCCCCTGCGCCTCAGTTCATAGGCAAGAGTCATAACAATCCTGGCTCCGGTCGCGCCGATGGGATGGCCGTAGGCAATAGCGCTTCCGTTCACGTTCACCTTCTCATACATTTGCTCTTTGGATAATCCAAGGATAGTACGGGCACTGATGAGAGCAACGGCGGCAAAGGCCTCATTGATTTCGATAAGATCGACATCGTCGACAGTCATGTCATTCTGTTCCAGTACTTTTTTGATGGAAAGACCGGGAACGGTGGCAATATCCTTTGTCGGTTGTGAGACCTCGGCATAATCAACGATGGTGAACAGCGGCTTCAAGCCCAGCTCATCCGCTTTTTCTCGTGTCATGACAAGACACACATCCCCGCCGTCGTTGACTCCCGGTGCATTTCCGGCCGTTACGCTTCCCGGTTCACCGGTAACAGCACTCTTATGACCGAAGACGGGCGGCAGCTTGGCCAATCCTTCCATGGTCGTGGTCGGCCGGGGACCTTGATCTTTATCCATGATTTCGACTTTTTTTCCTACCCGTGTCTCCACTGGGAATATTTCATCGTCCAGTCGTCCGGCTTCCATAGCCGCAACGGCCCTCGACTGTGATTGATAGGCCCAATCATCTTGATCTTCCCTGGTGAATCCGAATTCATCCGCCGTTTCAGATCCATGAATAGCCATGTGTCGGTTATAGAAAGCATCCCACAAACCATCGTAAACCATGAGGTCAACCGCCGGCGCAGTGGTCAATCCCATTCGATTCCCCCATCTCATGTTCGGAAGCGAGTAAGGACAATTACTCATGCTCTCCTGGCCGCCGGCGATGGCGATTTCCGCCCGTCCCAGCTGAATCATCTGCGCTGCAAGATCGATGGTCTTTATCCCCGACGAGCAGACCTTGTTAACGGTTATGGATGGAACATACTCGGGAAGTCCGGCCAGTATGGTCGCCTGTCGTCCCGGCACCTGGCCGCATCCTGCGGGCACAACCTGTCCCATGACGACATAATCAATGTCCTCTGTCGTTACCTTTCCATTTGTTCGTCGGAGGACTTCCTTGATCGCCAGGGCACCGAGCTCGGGTGCATCATATCCTTTCAGCATTCCGCCGAATGTGCCGTATGGTGTTCTGCACGCTTCTACAACAACAACTTCGCGAAAATTCTTAAACTGATTTTTGATTTTTTTCCCCATGGTTGAAAAATCAGGTTTTCGCTCGCCGAATTTTGTGATTTTAGCATCTTTGTAAATATCAGCTCTTTTTCTGTCCAATTTTTGCGGTACTTTTTCCATGCACATCCTCCTGTTGGTAATATTATTTAAGGTAGCATTGCTTGGTGACTCACGATGCGCCTGCTCCGTCAGCATCGAGGCTTTCTACAAATTCCACCTCACGTGGAACTTTGAAAGAAGACAGATATGTCCGGCAATGCTTCAAAATTTCCTTTTCGTCAACGGGGAGTTCTCCTTTTCTGACGATGAGAGCTTTGATGATTTCACCCCGCATCAAGTCGGGTTTTGCAACAACCCTTGATTCCGCAACGGCGGGGTGCATAGTAAGAACGATTTCCACTTCACGTGGATAGACATTAAAGCCACTGGTGATAATCATTCGTTTCTTTCGTCCCGTAAGAAAGATATATCCATCATCGTCAATGGTGGCGAGATCACCCGTATGCAGCCATCCGTCATGTATAACGTCCCCGGTTGCCTTTTCGTCTTTGTAATAACCCTTCATGACATTGGCGCCTTTGATGACCAGTTCTCCCACCTCACCCGATGGTTGTTCGTTTCCTTTGTCATCGAATACTGTTGCCGTTACTCCCGGTATTGGAATTCCGATCGATCCCGGTTTCTGTTCCATGTCAAGTCTGCTGAATGAACAGACGGGGGATGCTTCCGTCAAGCCATATCCTTCCATCAACTTGGCACCGAACTTCTGTTCAAACATGGGAATATATTCGGGTGGCATGGTCGAACCACCGGTAATACATATTCTCAGAGAACTGCAATCATAATTGCCCGCAGTTTTATGGAGGAGCATTCCGAGAAACAGTCTGGGCACCGCGGCTATGTATGTAATCGCTTCCTTTTCGATGGTCTGAAAAATAGTGTCGATGTTGAACTGATCCATCAAGACAGTACTTGCTCCAAGCTTGATGACCCCGAGCATGTTGGCCACAGCCCCAAAAGAATGAAAGAAGGGAATCAACGATAATCCCCGGTCACGTTCCGTGCCGGCACAGATGTCTCTGAGTAAGGTTGACTGGGTGGAGAGATTTTTATGTGTCAGGACTGCACCGAGAGGCTTACCTGTCAAGCCTGACGTATAAATCATGACAGCAGGGTCATCTCCATCAATCATGGGAACTGCACGTTCGAACGGTTCTTGATTGTCATTGTTCTGAAAAAGATTTTTTCCGTCAGGACCGTCCGTCAATACGATGTGTCTGCATACCGGGAGTCCTTTCTTTATAGCTTCGAATTTTTTTTTCTGTGATGAGGTGGTTATGAATACTTTTGAATCACTATTGCTGAGAAGATATCTGAGTTCATACGGTGTCGATAAAATATTGAGCGTAACGGCAACAGCACCCAATCGTACGACGGCAAAGTAGGATATGACAAATTCAGGGATGTTGGGGAGCATCAGGGCAACTTTGTCACCTTTCTTTATACCCAGATTGCTCAATATTCCGGCAAAGGCAGTGACGGTTTTGTTCAGTTCTTTGTATGTTATGGCCCTGTCTTTATAAATGAGAGATGTGTTGCCTGGATATGCAGTACTCACCTCCTCAAGCATCATGCTGAGACTGACATTTTCCATTAGAACCTCCCCCCCCCACTCAAACGGCC
>Ga0272442_10005760_pt1 | contig 16470 bp, 10 predicted proteins | sample SSMForm2O_FD_200262 | JGI IMG/M metagenome (GOLD analysis project Ga0272442, IMG submission 200262) | Marine sediment archaeal communities from Little Sippewissett salt marsh, Falmouth, MA, United States - SSM-Form-2O | ecosystem: Environmental > Aquatic > Marine > Wetlands > Sediment ...
CCATTTCAGCGTCCACAATTCCTTGAGCCCCACCTTGCGGACCGAGAAGTCGACGTGGACGGCGTTGACCAGCCCGATGTGTCGACTGACGCAGTACCGCTGCATATGTCCGGAGCCGCCGGTGCCATCGTCGAAGGTGGGCGGCTCGTCGGTGTCTTGGGGCATGCCGCCCAGCCAGACTGCATCGAGGAAGAGTGGAATCCGATAGGCTCCTTTCACGTCCGGCGCCACCCAATACCAAGCGGTCTCGCCGATGATGCCGCCGGGGTTTCTTGCTTTTGCGGGGTTGCCCACGAAGTCGTTGATGCCGTAGCTGCCGGCCAAGCCGGCGTAGCCGTAGCGGACGTCATTCTCGGCGAACACGCCGTACGCTTCGGAAGGGCCTCCCCACGTGCCTGTTTCGTTTGTCGCGTCCGGTTTCGTGGCCGACGGACAGAACGTGATATTCTCATCCTGATAGTACGGCCTCAATGCACCAATCCATACATGGCCCTGCTGGGTGGTGGACCAGGCGCCATAGAACCTGGCCTCGTTATCATCGGTGTACATTTTGAAGATAAGGCCCCAGTGCTTCAAATTGGACAGACAGGCTACCGCTCGTGTCTGTTTCCTTGCCCGGCTCAAGGCGGGCATGAGGATGGCCATCAGCAGAGCGATGATGGCGATCACCACCAGCAATTCGATGAGGGTGAAGCCACCATGGTGCCTTTGCCTCGGCGCATCGAGGTTTGCGTCTGTGCCCATAAGGGTATTCCTCACGCGTGCCCCTCGCCTTGTATTGCCGTCGTGTCTCATCTTTCATCGACCGCTGCCGCGGTGACCAGAACGCGAACCTGGTCCATGCTGTTGGCCCGTAATCGTACGTCGAGCGTCAGTCGATCCGGACTCAGGGTCACCATATCGCCATTGCGCGCGTCCGTCTCCGACTCCAGGCGACGACCGGGGGTGCGGTGGAGGTCTGGGTACATCGTCCGCGGATGGCCGAAGACCCTGTCGCTGCCCGCGAGGCCGTTGCCCGTGGCGATCAGACCGACGATAGGCCGTCGAAAGGTCAGGCGACCCCGCACGATTCGTTCGGCTCCCCGCGGACTGGCCGGATCCCAGTGTATCAGATAGCTGTCGACGGTGCAGGCGGCCGGCAACGGTTGGGAACGTCCCTCGAAGGATCGAGAGGTACCGGATGCGGTGATCTCGAGCGCCGTGCCGGCCGGCAAGATCACGTCGTTGCGTTCCAGGAAGATCCGGATATGATCGTCGCTCTCGCACTCTCTCTCGCGCAGAGACGGAGGAACCGAGCGCTCGAACTTGGCGTCGCCGCCCACGTTGGGTTTGTAGAGCACTTCGTCCCAGGACCGGGCGAAACGCTCTTGATCGACGGCGATGGATCGCATGGTCCCGCCGCGGGCATCGAAGCGCATGGCGCTGTCGCGATGGAGTGCCTTGACGCGTGCCTGGTCGTCGTGCCCCGGCGCGGTGAAAGAGGCCGCGACCCATCCGTCGAGGACGTGTACGTCGGCCGCACCGCCGAGATCGACGGCCACGGCGAATTCCGTCCCCAGATCGGTCACGCGGGCGCTGGGAGTCTCCACTTCGAATCCGCGGGCTTCCTCCGGGACATGTGCCGTGAGCATGCCCCGGTCCAGGCGGACCCGCCGTTCGTCGACCAGATTCACCTCCGCGGGGGCCTCGACGATCAGCCGTGCATCACGGGGGAAAGCGATCTCCAAGAAGCCTTTTTGCAGAGTAATCACTCCGGCGGTCAGGCCGGTTCCCGCGGTTGGGTCTACATCGCTGCGATCCCATTGGACGCGCGACGCGCGACTGACCGTCGCCACCAACGGCGGAGGGGCCGGCGTGGGCGAGGCCGTCGGTTGCACGGCGGGAGAGGCGATGGGTTCTGCCGGTCGGCTTGCCAACCACCCCGAGAGGGTAACGAGGACCAACGCCACGGCCGCAAACGCGCCGACGGTCAACTGACGGCGGCGAGCCAAATACCGCCGGTGGGCAAGCTCCTCCTGCCGACGGCGTTCCTGCTCCTTGAAGCGCTCGAGCGCCATCTCGGCCGCTTTCTGTATCTCCTCGCGACGCTCCTCGGCCAGATAAGCGGCTTGCCTGGCACGCACCCGCTCGTCCCGCTCAATCGCCTCGCCCAACGTCTCGGGACCACTCGTGTCGGCCATGCTTAGATGCGTTTTGCTGCGATACAGGTCAGCGGCAATCTCGAGAAACGCCATACAGTAGGCCGCCGTCTCGTCGCCCGATCCAATCAGCCGATTCATCTGCCCGACCTGTTCCTCGGTGATGGCGCCTTCCAGCGCCAGTATCAGCAAATGGTTCAGATTGTCTTGGGCTGCTGAATCCATCGGCTCATCCTTCCGAGGCCAGAGTCCTTCGAACGCAGGAGAGCAACTGCCCGCACGCGCGGGACAGCGACTTGTAGACCGCGTGGACGCTCATCCCCTCCCGGTCGGCGATGTCTTTGGGCCGGGTCCCTTCGTAATACCGCAATCGTATCAGTCGGCGCTGTCGCTCTCGGAGTTTGGCCAAGCATCGCTTCAGCGCCTCGATCCGCCGATCGTCGTCGGTCGCGCTGGCTTTCGCCAGGGCGGTCATTTGCTCGAATATTTCGCTGTCGTAGATCCGCCGCTCCCTGTACTGCTTCCGGCGATAGTCCAGGATGCGATACTGCGCGATCTGAATGGCCCATGCCACGAAATCCGTCCCCGATTCGAACTGTCCGAACTTTCGCCACATGATCCCGGAGGTTTCCTGCATGATCTCCTCGGCATCGGCGAAGTTGGGAACCAGCCTTAGAATATAGGAGAAGATCCGCGACTCGTTCGACAAGAGCAATCTGAGGAACAATTCCGGTCGTTCGTTCGGACTATCGGTACCGTTGGCAGCCACGTCCTGAGCCATTAGCTGAATTCCTGTTGTGTCGACACGCCAGCTATTATACATAGATCGTGTCACGCACCGGAATTTGGACAAAAAAATCGCCCGTTTCTCCCTCACTGCCCGGGGTCACCCCTTCCCGAGTGGTCCGCCGCGTGTGTGTCTGTTCGCCTTCTTGGGTGCGGCCGGAAATCCTTAAACGCCCAGCTCTCCGCTGTCGTCTTCAGCCCGATCCGCGCTGCCCAATGTCTCCAGTACGACCTCCCAGCCCCGGTTTGTTCGTGGCCGATCCGGGTCTACCTCCAGTAGCGGTTGTCCTGCGTTTCTGCTTGCCGAGTGGGGCGGGGCAGGTGACAATGCGGTTCGGTGAAGCGTTGCCGCAAGCCGGAACGAAGGGAGAAGTGCGGATGGTGCTCCGGGTTTCCTGAGGAGAGCGTGTTATGTGGAAGACGTCGTTGGCAGGTTTGATGTGTTTGGCCGTGTCCCTGGAATGCGCCGCGGGGGCCTCCCTGGCGCTGGGCGAGATGGAGTCCTGGCAGATCGTTTGCGGTCCTGCGGCGGTAGCTTGCGAATCCTACGCTGCCAGTGAGTTCCAGAGTCTATTCAGGGGATTGACGGGGGTTGAGCTGCCCATTGTGGAGACGATTGCCGACGGTGGGGCGGCGGTCCTCATCGGTCCGGATGCGGTGGCGGCCTATGGCGTGCGCGTGAACACGGAAGAACTGGGGGAAGAGGGTATTGATCTGGACGTCTCGTCGAAGCGGATCGCGATCTCCGGCGGACGTCCGCGGGGTACGCTTTACGGCGTATATGAGTTCTTCGAAGCGTGCGGCGTTCGCTACCTGACGCACGATCACACCTTCTACCCCAGAGATGGAAGGAACATCAGAATCGACTCGCGCCGCTATACCTATGTGCCTGCCTTTGCGTTTCGCTGGTCCTACTACGGCGAAACCAATCGCAACCCTGCTTTTGCCGCGCGGCTGCGCACGAATACGGTGGCGGGCGAGGCAAAACTTGGCGGGACCACGGGCTTCAAACTGGTCGGGCATAACGTAGCCTATCTGGCGCCGCCGGCGACCTATGGTAAGGAGCACCCGGAATACTATGCGCTGGTGAACGGGCGACGTGTGCTGGAGATGCACGGCGGCGGTCCGCAATTGTGCATGACGAATCCCGAGGTGCTTGAGATTGTCATTCAAGCGACGCTTGACGCCATTGAGAAGCACCCGGGCGTTAAGAACTTCAACGTCGCGCACATGGACAACGTCAACTATTGCACGTGTGAGAACTGCGCGGCGATCGATGCGCGCGAGGAATCGCATGCGGGGGCGACGCTGTCTTTCGTGAATGCTGTCGCAGAGCGAATTGCGCAGACCCATCCGGACGTCTTGATCGGCACATATGCGTACCAGTACACGCGCAAGCCCCCCAAGACGATTCGGGCGCGTGACAATGTGATGATTCAGTTGTGCAGTATCGAGTGCTGCAATCTCCATGCTATTGACGATCCGGACTGTTCTTTGAACCGGGAATTCTGTGATGACATGGCGGGTTGGAGGGAGAAGGCGAAGAATATCTTCATCTGGCACTACAATACGAATTTCAAGGGCTACCTGCTGCCTTACCCGAACCTGCGCAGCATCGGCCGGTCGGTCGACTACTATGCGAACAACAACGGCAAGGGCGTGTTCATGCAGGCGGCGGGCAATGGTTTCTCCACGGAACTAAGCGACCTGCGGAATTATGTGATGTCGCGCTGCCTGTGGAAGCCGGGCCGGGACGGTTGGCAGGAGGCGCTTGAGTTCTGCCGATTGCATTACGCCGAGGCGGCGCCGCCTATCATTGAGTATCTGACGTATTACCATGATCTCGTCGAGGACCAGGGTCGGCACCCCACCTGTTTTCCCACGGAAGCGTCGCTCTGTATCGATCCCGTCACGGCGCGGCGGATCAAGGGCTATTTTTCCGAAGCATTGACCCTGGCGCGTACTGAAGATGTACGTGCACGCGTTGAGAAGGCGTCGCTCTGCGCTTACCGCGCCCTGCTCAGCGCCGCGACCATGGATCTGACATACGAGGAGGGGGTCTGCAAGCCGAATCTGGAAGGGGGCGATGCCGACCTCCTGGAACGGTATGCCACGCTGTGCGCGACGTATGGCGTCAGCATGGAGAATGAGCGGACAACGGCCGGGACGTATATTGACACGATGCGAAAGCTCTACGCCGGGATGCGGGCGGTATGCCTGGAGAACGATACCTGGCGCGTGCTGGTGTTGCCGGAGAGCAATGCCAAGATAGTCGAGATGACTTATAAGCCCACGGGGCGTGACGTGATTCAGCCCGCCCGGGCGCTGGATCGATTCCGTTTCGAGGAATGGGTTCGTCAGGGCGCGGGGCCGCAGGCGAACGGCATTCTGCCTTATGAAGTGGTAGAGGAGAGTCCGACCCGGGCGGTGGTCGCCATGACGGCCAAGGACGGCGCGCGGATCAGACGCACGATGACACTCCGGGACGATGCGATCCGGTTTGAGACGGTATTGAAGGCGAAAGCGGCGCGCGCCTTTGAGTTCCTGGTGCATCCGGAATACGACGCCGGATCGGGTTCGGATGATCCCCGGGAGATCGGGCTTTATGTGAAAGCGCCGGCGTGGGTGCAGGCCAACAAGGGCTGGGTCGATGCCAAACCGACCGATGCCCAAAGCGCGCTGATCGAGAAAGGCCATCGGGGCGGCGCGGTGGCCTATTACAACCACAAGGCCGCTTTCGGTGTGGAGCAGCGTTTCGATCCGCAGGCCTTTGAGGAACTCTCATTTTACTGGAGTCCCGAACGCATTCAGATTAACCTGGAAATGACACCGGTTGTTCAACACCTCGAGGCCGGGCAGGAGGCCAGTTACGCCTACGAAGTGCGTTATCTCAAGGAAGCGCCGCAATAGGAAACGGGCAGGGGCACAGCGGGCATTACACGAGTGCGCTATTTGTTCAGGCGTCGCCGGATCTGCAAGAGATGACCCGCCGCATCTGGATCTGGGTGGCATATGGAGTCGGCGTGTACAGACATACACCCTTGAAGGGGCACGAAGAAGGGAGTTCCGATGAGCAGACGAACGCTGGCTCTCACCGTGGCTTTGGGCCTGATGGCCGAGTCGATGACGGTTTTCGCAGCACAAGAGATTGCGTTTACCAAAGCTCTGGACGATGCGTCCATCTCGGTCGAGCGGCTCGATGATATTCTGGAATACGCACTTCTGGTCGGCAATGGGGACATCAATGCGCTGGTCTATACGGATTCGGGGAACGTTGAAATCGTGTTGACCAAGAACGATGTCTGGGACGCACGGCTCGAGACCACGCTCGATCCGCCGTTACCCACGCTGAAGCGCATCAAGGAACTGGGCCGCGGCACGTGGCCCGATCGCGGGCAGGTCTTGCCGGAAGGCGTTACCTGGGAAGGTCCGGATAGCTACCATGCCAATCCCTATCCGTGCCCCCGGGCATGCGCCTGGCTGATTCTGGGAACGCGCCGCAAGCAGGGGCGATGGCGCGGCATTCGCGCTCAGGGCCGGCACAATGAGTGGAAGTCCCGCGAGGACGCAAGCGTCATGAGCATCGAAGGCAATCCAGGTGTCTCGAACGGTTGGCGGTGCGAATCCGTGGCGTTCTCCACCGACGATTACGACCAAATGAAGCTGACCCTCTCCGGTTCGACCAACGCCCGGTACTACGTGGACATCATGGACCTATGGGGCAACGTGATCTTCGCCACAAAATGGCAACAGGCACCTGTCGAGACCACGACTCGTCTCTTTCCGCTGCCGGCCGGAAAGCAGGTGGACAGCGTCATCCTCTACACACAGACCGGCGATGGGAAGCACGCTGAGAATCGGTTCAGAACGCTGCAATTCGATGGCCGCAAGGGTACGCTTCCAGTGAAGTTGAACCAGCCATTGCTGCCAGCCACTCGGGCGCGTCTGGACCTTCACCGTGCGGTGGCGCAGATCGACGGCGCCTCCGGTGGTCCGCCACGAGCAGCGGTCCGCGCGCTGGCGCAGCGGAACGCGTTCCTTATCGAAGCGAACGTCGCCGCGCGGCTCGAGCAATTCCACACGGCCGACACGCCCGACTCCAGGAGCGGCCAGACCGATGGCATTCGGTGGCTGCATCAAACGATCCCCGGTGACCTGGACTGGCCTGGCATGGAGTTTGCCGTCGCCCTGGCCGATGTCGGTCAGCGCAAGGCCGTGACGATCGTGACGTCCTTGGAATCGAACGACGTGGTTGCGGCGGCCGTAAAGGAAGCCCAGGCGGCGGTGCAAGCAGACGCCGCTCGACTGGTCGGTGACCATGAGGCCATCTGGAGCCGATTTTGGGCGGCCAGCGGTCTGGAGGTGGATGACGAACTGATGGAGCAGACATGGTATCGCGGGTTGTATTTCCTGCGTTGTGTCAGTAAACCGGGCGTGGTGGTGCCGGGGCTCTTCGCCAGTCTGACGACCGGCAGTCCCGCCTGGCACGGTGACTACCACACCAACTACAACATCCAACAGACGTTTTGGCATTGCTACGCGGCCAACCATCCTGAGTTGGCCGAGCCTTACGACCGGTTGATCCGAGGCTACTTCCCACGGGCCCGTTGGCTGGCGCGGACGATCTTCGACATGAACGGCGCGTTCTATCCGCACGTTCTGTATGCCTACGAACCGCCCGACCCGTCGAAAGTCAAGAGTCCGGTAGGCCGACAGTATATCCACCACGTATGGGGCTTTACGCTGGGAGTCTCGGGGTTCACGGTCCAGCCGTTGTGGTGGCATTACAAGTACGCGCCGGACCGTGACTTCCTGGAGCAGACGGCCTATCCCGCGGTTCGGGACGTCGCCGTCTTTTACGCGGACTTCATCGACCAGTGCGAACGGCAGAACGGCCGGGTCGTGCTGGCGCCCTCCGTCTCACCCGAACATTGGGGCTGGACGGCGAACTTCGAGCGCAACCGCAACTGCACGTTTGATATCGCCATGGCCCGCTATATTCTCCAGGCGGCCATCGAGGGGGCAATGACTTTGGGACGCGACGGCGACCTCGTGACGCGCTTCCGAGCCGTGCTGGCCCAATTGCCCGATTATCCCTTTACGCAGGCTGAGGAGCCCGTGGTGGTGGACGTCGCTGATGCACCGCCGATCAATTACAATATCGTCGTGCCTGCGACGCCGGTCTTTCCCGGTGATGTCGTCACCTGGCAATCGTCGGCCGAGCAGCGCGAGCTGTTTTCGCGCACGCTTGCGTCGATCCAATGGAACGGCAACAACTCGATGGTCATGCTCGGCGTTGCTCGGTCTCGACTGGACATGCCGGGAACGCTCGACTGGATGCGGGACGAAGTCAAGGCTCGATTGCGACCCAACGGCACCCTCACACTGAATCGCCTCGGCGCCCGCTTCAATAGCTTCGGCCACTACACGGAACAATTTGCGGCTACGATGGTTCTGTCCGAGCTGCTGCTCCAAAGCGTCGCCGATGTGATCCGGGTCTTCCCAGCGTGGCCCAGGCAGCGCGACGCTCGCTTCCAGCGTCTTCGTGCTCAGGGCGGTTTCCTGGTGTCGTCGAGCCTCACCGCCGGCAAGATCGATTCGATCGCGGTGGAGTCCACGGCGGGAGGACCGCTGCGGCTCGTCAGTCCGTGGCGGAAGGTTGCCGTTCGTGCTTCTACAGAGCGCCCGTCTCGGTTGCTGATACGGGATGCCCAGGGCATCGTGCAGCTACCGACGCGCCCGGGTGACCGTTTCATTTTCGAAGTAGATCCGGTGGATGCCGAAGCGCCGTGACAAATCGCCGTGGCAACCGGGGACAGCCTCCCGGTCGCCGGACAAGGATCGTGACATTGCCGCCGAGGGGAATGAAGGGGGCTGCGGTGCCTTTTTCTCTGGCGTCGCCGGGTTTTTGCGGGATGATATGTTGCGGCGTCTTTGCCTGGATGAGATATGGAGTAGTCGGCAGGCACGGGGATACGAGGACAACTAAGCTTGAAGGGTCCGTATGAAAGTAGATCTTCACTATGGAACAGGTGTGGTTTCGCTAGAGGTGGGGGATGGGAACGTTGGGGAGATTATCCGGCCGTGGGGTGGGGGGGAGACCGAGGAGGGGGTGGGGGACCTGCGGGCGACGATTGCCAGTGAGGCCGGGACGTTTCCCGACGATGTTGCGGGCAAGCGGGTGTGCGTTCTCGTTGACGACGGCTCGCGCGATGAGCCGTTGGAGGAGGTCCTGCCGCCGGTGTGTGAGATGCTGGGGCGGGCGGCGGCGGTGCAGTTTGTGATCTGTACGGGGACCCACAATGCCGAGACTCCGAAGAACGCGCAAATCCGCCGTGGCATTGAGAAGGTCAGTGCCGAGGCCGGGCTTACCGTGACGCGAATCCATACGCATGATTGTCAGGCCGACGACTTCAAGGACGTAGGGCGGACGTCGCGGGGGACGCAGGTGCTGGTCAATGCGGTGGCCGAGGAGGCGGATTTCTTTGTCGTGATATCCGATGTGAAGGTGCACTACTTTTCGGGATATTCGAATCCTGTGAAGAATTTCCTGCCGGGTATTTGCGCGTTTCGCACGGTCGAGCAGAACCACGGTCTGGCTCTGCTCGATGCGTCTTCGCACGGAACGCATCCTTGGCATCCCGATCCGAAGCGCCGGGGCGGTCCGGTGGCCGAGGACCAAGTGGAGGGGACGCAGTTGATCACGCGGGGGCGTCCGGTGTATGCGCTGGTGATGATCAGTGCGGCGCGACAGCTGATCTGGACGCGGTTTGGGCCGGTCGAGGAGGCGAGCGCCGAGTCGTTTCGCGTAACCGACGAGCGGAATATCCGTACGGTGACGCCCGCGACGCGTCTGGTGGTGGCGCCGGGAGGGCTGCCCAACGATGAGGATCTTTACATCGCCCAGCGGGCGCTGGAATTGACGCGGGCGGCGGTGCTGGATGGTGGCGAGGTTCTCTTCCTGGCGGCGTGTCCGAATGGGATCGGCGAACCGCAGACGCTGGAGAACTTCTATAACCGTTTGACGGTCCCGCTCGAAGAGGTTATCCAGTCGATCCAGCAGGACTACGTTTTGTACAGTCATAAGCCCTACAAGTTCGCGTTGATGATCCGGCGACTGCGGCGGCTCTGGATGCACACGCAGATTGCCGATGACCTCGTCGAGGCGGCGCATCTCTGTCCGGCGCACGATCCTCAGGCGGTGGTGGATGGGTGGCTGGCGGAGCAGCCGGATGTGAAGATCATCTTCGTCGACGGGGGCAACAAGGTGGCGCTGCAGGCCGTTTAGAGGAGAGATATGAAACCAGTTCTGGCAATTCTCATCGTTGCGCTGGCGAGACTCGGGTCTGCGCAGGTGATTGATGACACGTGGTCGAGGGTGCAGACTTCGCTGGACCCGGGTCTGAAGCATCTGGGGACGCTGGTTCCGAAGAACGTGCGCGAGATCGAGACGTCGCAATGGACGCTCGGGTGCGAGACGATCGACCGGGAGTACTCGGACTACAACGCGTTCAAGGAGTATCTGCCGGCGCTGGGTATCCGTCGCCTCCGGCTGCAGGGCGGTTGGGCGCGGACGGAGAAGGACCCGGGCATTTACGATTTTGCGTGGCTCGATCAGATTATTGACGATGCGTTGTCGCGCGGGTTGGAGATCTGGCTGGAGACGGATTATGGCAATCCGGCCTACGAGGGCGGCGGCGGGCGGACGCTGGCGGGCGGCTTTCCGACGTCTGAGGTGGCGCTGGCGGCTTGGGATAAGTGGGTGACGTTGATGGCCACGCGGTATAGGGGGAAGGTGCGCGACTGGGCGATGTGGAACGAGCCGGACATCAACAAGAAGCACATGCCGGAAGATATTGCCGATTTCAACATTCGCACGGCTGAGATCATCAAGGGCATTATTCCTGATGCGCGAATCGGCGCCTTGTCGCTGGCGACGCTCAATCCGGATTTCACGGAGCGTTGCCTGAAGCGATTCGCCGAGAGGGGCAAGCTGGAGTTGTTCCATTGGATCATCTATCACGGCTATCGCACGAATCCGGACACGGCTTACCCGAGTGTCGAGAAGATCAAGGCCGTGGTGAGACGGTATTCGCCTCGACTGAAGCTGTGGCAAGGCGAGAACGGCACGCAGTCGGAGTGGTGCCGGTCGGGGGCGTTGAGCAAGTATCCGTGGACGGAGCTGACGCAGGCGAAATGGGACAACCGACGGATGCTGGGTGATATCGGGCATGATGTGGACTCGACGGTGTTCACCGCGGCCGATCTCGACTACCGGACAACATCGTTTCATAACGGGCTCGTCCGGTACGGGCTGATCAAGACGGCCGGCGCTGCGGAAGGGTTCAGGGTGCTGAAGGTGAAGATGGCGTATTATGCCGTTCAGAACGTCGTGTCGGTTTTCAATGATGCGGTTGAGCTGATTCCCGACTATCGGTGTGAAGTGACATGCGCGAAACCCACAGCGGTCTTCGGGCACAGAGTCAGGAGTAGCGGCCAGCAGATCGTCGTGTTTTGGGACAAGTCCGACGTGCCGGGCAATGCTAATGATACGGTGCCGGCTACGATCAAGATCAAGGGCGGGCGTTTCGAGCATCCCGTGTGGGTGGATGTCATCACGGGCAACGTCTATGAGATCCCGGCTGAGAAGGTGCGTGTGGAGCGTGAAGCCGTGACATTCACAGAGATTCCGGTTTACGATGCACCGGCGTTCATCACCGACGGGGATGCTATCAGCTATGAAGAGTCGCCCGCTGTCATCTATGAACGTTCAAGAGACAAGTAGCAGAGACGTATCCGCTGAGGTAGGGAAGCAGACATGAGGCATACCGTTCTTGGAATTGCCATAGCGGGTTTGGCGATTGTCTTCTGTAGCCGATTGGCGAGGGCGGATGTTGCTCTGTACAAGGTGTTTGAAAGGACCGTCACCAACACCAACTCTTACGCCAACAAATTCATCGATGTAGAGCTGGAAGCTGAGTTCACATCGCCGTCAGGCACGACGACGCGGTGGAGGGGTTTCTTTGACGGGGACGGCCGCGGCGGCGGTGATTGTCAAACGGGCAACACATGGCGGCTGCGGTTCATGCCTGACGAAGTTGGAACCTGGGACTATGCCTATTCCTGGACGGACGGCACGGCGGGCGGCTCCGGGCGTTTCGATTGCGTGCGGGACGGGGCAGGAAAAGGCGTCATCAGGGCATATCAGGACAATCCTCACTGGTTTGCCTACAACGGAACCGTACCTGTTTTTCTCAAATCCTACCAGCTGTACTATGAGGGCTTGCTGCACCACGATATTGATTGGACGGTCAGTCACGTGTACCGGAAGTTGGTTGATGCCGGTTATAACCATTTGCAGATATACCTGTTGCCCACGTCATGGTATGAACCGAAGACGTGGACATTTGCGGATGCTCCGGCCACGGTATCCCGCGATCATCTCTTCAGCGGAACCGACCCGTCACGCACGATGAAGTTGCTGGTATTTCACAATCTGGACAAACACGTGGCATGGCTTAACGACCACGACATCGGGCTTCTCGGTCACCAGGGGTTCGACGGCAAACGGGACGGGCCGCGATTTCATGATCTGTCCTCATCCGAACAGGATTTCTATATCAAGTACGTCTGCGCGCGGCTGGCGCCGTATGCCAACATATGTGGGTGGAACTACACGTGGGAGACGCGGGGCAACGGTCCGGAATTGATCTGGGCGGATTTGATCATGAAGTACGACCCGTGGTCGCATCTTCGCAGTTATCATGATGAATGGCCCGACGCTGGCCCCGAAGGGCAAAGCGGCCATTATTTCAGCGACCCCAGATACTCCCTGGCCAACATCGAGAACCATGTTCAAGATCGCACGCTTCTCCGATCCCACGAGCCCTGGACCCATCATCTGGTCACCTTCTCTGCTTATGTGGAGAAACCGGTTTTTATGTCGGAAGGCAATGGGCTGTGGCGATGGTACTGGGGAGCAAAGGAAGATGAGATTCACCGGAACGCGTGGGCTATCACCACGGCCGGCGGGTCGTTCTGCTGGACGGATCATACAGAGGGGGGCAGTTCAGCCACGGTCCTTTCGTGGCCCACGGCGAAACACAGGATCGACACTCTGTGCGATATAATGACAAAGGACGTGCAATTCTACCGGATGGATCCTCATGACGAACTGCTCAACCCCATCGCTTCCGGGACGACCTGTTACTGTCTGGCGGAAATCGGGAAACAGTATCTCGTCTACAAAGAGGAAGGCGGTGGCTTTGATCTTGATCTTGCCACCGGCCAATATGGCGTGACCTGGATCGATACCCGAACCAACGAGCGCCGGTCGGGCGGGAACGTTGCGGGCGTGGGCGACCCTGTCCACCTCAGCGTGCCTGACGACAGCACCGAATGGCTGCTGCTTCTGCTGAACAGACGTTGACTGGGCAAGCACCAGCCTACCCAGAGCGGCGATCTTCGAGTAGGATAGGCGCATGGTGTTTGGAAGTGCATTTGTCTGATGATAAGGAGTGTGGTGCCATGTCGAGGATATCGCGTCGATCGTTTTTGGCCGGTTCGGCTGCGGCGACGGGGAGTTCCATGGTTGGGTTGGCTCGGGGCGGGGAGAAGATTGCCGGCTTCGACCAGACGGAAACGGACACCGACCGGACCAGCGTGTGGAAGCCCTTTAGCGACCGGAAGGTTCGGGTCGGGATTGTGGGCCATGGGGTGTGCCGGTTCGGATTGCAGTTTAGCCTGCAGGATCATCCCAACGTCGAGCTGGTGGCGGTGAGCGATTTGTTCCCGGACCGCTGTGCGGATATGGCGCGCAAGGCGAAATGCAGCAAGACGTACCCGTCGCTGGAGGAGATGGTCAAGGACGATTCGATCGAGGCGATCTTCTGCGCGACCGATGCGCCGGCCCACGCCAAGCATGCGGTCCTTTGCATGGAGCATGGCAAGCATGTGGCGACGGCGGTGCCGGCTTTCCGGGGGGACATCGAGGATGCCGAGAGGCTGCTGGAATGCTGCAAGAGAAATAAGGGGCTGGTTTACGCCATGTTCGAGACGTCGTGTTTTCACGATGACCTCTACGCGATGGAGAAGCTCTATGCGGCCGGGGTGTTTGGGCGGATCGTGTATTCCGAGGGGGAATACTGTCATCCTCATACTCTGGGGGCGCCGGCGCTGGGGTCTTACAAGGACTGGCGAAAGAAGGGATGTCCGATGTGGTATCCGACGCATGCGACGGCGTACTATGTGGGCGTTGCGCATAAGCCTCTGTTGGACGTCTCGTGCCAGGGCACGCCGCTGTTCGACGAAGACAAACGTATTCCCAACGCGATCGGGAATATCTTCAAGTCCGAGGTGGGGCTGTTCCGGACGGCGGAAGGCGGGCTTTCACGGATGATCATATGCGGTTCGCAGGGTGAGTACCTGGAGGCGGGGCGCATCCGGGGCGAATACGGTGGCTTCAACAAGACGTTCAAGGGCGACCGGATGGGCAGCAAGCGCTATCACGAGGCGATCAAGGGCGGCTTGCCAATTAAGAAGTACGCCTTGCCGCCGGGCGTTGTGCCAGGGGGCCATGGCGGCTCGCACGGCTACCTCGGTGATGACTTCATCGACGCGATCCTGCGCGGTCGCAAGCCGCGGGTCGACGTGATCGATGCGCTGAACATGACTGTCCCCGGCTACTACGCGCACCTTTCGTCGATGAAGGACGGCGAGACGATGAAGATCCCACAGTATTCGCTCTAATGTCCGAAGGCGTTCGCGGGCGCTACTCGATTTCTGACCTGGCGATGCCGATCACCTTGAAATTGCGGTCGCCGCGCGGGATGGTCACCGTGACTTCGTCACCGACTGAGAGCCCCAGAATGGCCTCTCCCACCGGCGACTCGATGGAGATGCTTCCGGTATCGGTATCCGCTTCGTCCGGACCCAGCAATTGATAGGTTACCTTCTCCTGCGTATCCTGATCCAACAACGTTACCACCGTGCCGAAGGCGGCCTCGTCGGTTTCAACCTGCGTGCAATCGACGATATCCGATCGGTTGATCTTGCCCTTCAGCTCGCCGATCTGCCCTTCGATGAAGCCTTGTTGCTCACGCCCGTAGATATACGCCCCGTTTTCCTTTAGATCGCCCTGCTCACGCGCTGCGGCAACGTCTATCCTGACTCGGGTCAGCTCTTCCTCGAGCTTACCCAGTTCTTCCTTGAGCTTGCTGAAACCGGTTTTTGAGATGGGTACCACGTCAAGCATTCTGACATACCTCCACGTACGAAAAGAGCCTGTTTCTTGGTTCTTCGGCCACCCAATCCACTGCGGCCGTCGTGTTTGCCGGCCGATGGGCAAACGCCGGTAGCCTTGCCTAAATACCCGAAAGGACCGCATTATTCAATGTGTTTTCCCTGTTATCTGGAAGCTGCTGCAATGCCTCTTTCTATGGGGACCCGCTGCAAAGGGAGGTTTTGGCGTGGGTTCCTAGGCACGGACCCTGATTTTCCGGCCAATGGCTGTAGCCATTGATCTTGTTGACCGACGCATGCTATTGAAGGGAGAGACCATGAATCTTCGCATTGATCTGAAGAGCTTGTTGATTGGTATCGGGTTGGTGGTGGGCGTTCTGCTGGTGGTGGGGGCTTCGACGCCGGCGGTTCCTCATCACGCGGGGCGCTATCAACTGGTCGCCCTGGAGAGCAATACTACTTATGTTCTAGACAGCCACACAGGTCGGGTCTGGCGAAAGCATTCGTCAAAGGGTGAATTCACTGAGATGAAGATCGATACCAGACTACCGGCCGATGGCAAATAGGTAACAGGGGCATCGACCATCATCGTCTCGGTCGGCGACGGGAGAGCTTCTAGTAGCCCAGTCTGCCCCAGATGGCGATTTGCATCTGCTGCAGATCGGCCAGGCCGTCCTCTGTCGTGGGCGTGAAGTTGTAGGGGGGATTGACCTGCTTGCCGGCCTCGAGCGTTTCCTTTCCCACGTACTTCCAGTAAGCGCTGTGGCCGTCGGCGAAGGCGACGTTGGTGCCGTCGCCATGTCGGACGAAAGGCGGGTCCCACCAACTGGGTGATGTGTAGTGGATAGCGTAGCTGTCCGGGCTGATCTGGCCTTCATCGAGGAAGACGAGTCTGTAAGCCGGCGCCGGGACGGTGATCTCCGATCGCCTCTTGACCATCAACACGGTCCTGCCCACTCGCACTCCCCGGTTGCCATCATAGGTTCCTGCGGCATCGAAACAGCCGTTCATGCCATAGCCCGTGGAGTACGTGCGCATCTCTCCGCGCACACCGGTTGGGCAGCGGTACACCTTCTCGGCTTTGCAGTAGGGAAACAGGGCGCCGGCGCGGATGGCTCCTTTCTGTATGTCAATCGGTCGCTGTTCGCCTTGAGCGAAGCCGGAGGCGCAGTCGTTGCCGACCCAGTAGCGCTCGCCTTTGTGCGGGCCGGATGGCGGCACGGGGGCGACGGGGTCGGCCGTGGGGTTCCAATGGGCTTCGCCATTGACGATCTTGTCGTCGTTCTCATCGGCATACATCAACCAG